>Ga0308175_100001381_pt1 | contig 16386 bp, 15 predicted proteins | sample PhyCR1_3_FD_203893 | JGI IMG/M metagenome (GOLD analysis project Ga0308175, IMG submission 203893) | Soil microbial communities from UC Gill Tract Community Farm, Albany, California, United States - DLSLS.C.R1 | ecosystem: Environmental > Terrestrial > Soil > Agricultural land | place: USA...
CGATCTGGTTCAGTGCGTCCTGCACGGTCGTCGCGGTCGTCCACACCTGGCGGGTCTGGCCGTCCACGGTCAGCGAGAGCAGCCGGCCCCGGCGCAGCACGATCTCGGCGCCGTCGGTGATCCGGGCGTCCCGGGCCGGGGCCACCGTGTCGTGCTGCCCGACCGTGAGGTGCTGGTCGTCGAGCACCCCGCCCACGGTCGACGCGTAGGTCTTCACCGCGCGGGCCTCGCCGTCCACGGTCAGCGTCACCGACTTGTCCATCGACAGCCAGGCGACGCTGCCGGCGACCAGGCCGAACAGCACCAGCGCGAACAGGCCGATGCGCAGTGGGTGCCGGACGGTGTGCTTGCGCTCGGGAACCGGTGCGTCCTGCTCCGGCCAGTCCTGCTCCGGCCAGTCCTGCTCCGGCGCGTCCTGGGCCGGGACGAGGCGCGGGCGCTCCAGCAGGGCGACCGGCGAGCCGGTCGCGGACCAGGCGGCGTCCGTGGGGGCGTCGGTCCGGCCGGTGCGGCCGGACCGGCCCGGGTCGCCGCCCCACGCGACGTCGCGGTCCCAGCCGGCGCGGTCGCCACCGCTGTCGCGGTCCCAGCCGGCCGGCGGGAAGTCGTCGGTCGAGCCCCAGCCGGTGCGGTCGCCGCCGCCGTCCTGGCCCCGACCGGCGCGGTCGGCGACGCCGTCCTGGCCCCAGCCCGCGCGGTCGCCGCGGCCGTTCTGGCCCCAGCCGACCCGGTCGCCGCCGCTGTCCTGGCCCCAACCGGCGCGGTCGGCGACGCTGTCGCGGTCCCAGCCGGCGCGGTCGCCCAAGCTCTCGCCGGCGTCCCAGCCGGCGCGGTCGCCGCCGCTGTCGCGGTCCCAAGCGGCGTGGTCGGTCGAGCCCCTGCGGGTGGTGTCCCAGCGCTGCTGGCCGGGCACGCCGGAGCGGGCGTCGGGGTGCCAGTTGGGGCCGGTCTGCTGCCCGCCGCTCTCCGGCGCGACGCCGGCGACGTTCCACTGCGCGGACGGGTCCCGCCAGGCGCCGTCGAGCCCCCAGGAGGTGTCGGTCAGATCGGAGACCGGCCGCCAGCCGGCGTCGTTGTCCGCCGCGGCCTGGCGCCAGCGGTCGGCGCCGCCGGGAACGCCCTCGGCCGGGTCCGGGGCCGGGGACGTCCGGCTCGACGCCTGCTTCTCGAACCACGATCTCGGCTCGACCGCCGGCGTCCACTGCGGACGGTCGGACGACCCGTCGCTCCACTGTGGAATGCCCACAGTGGACGGATGGTCGGTTCGCCCGCGACGCCGGTGACGGCCGCGCTCGGGTTTGTTGCCGTCCATATGAAGACGGGACAGTAACGGGCGTAGGCCTTTGGGCCAAGTCGCGTGACACGCTGTGGCGTGTCGACTACCAGCGACCGAAGACTCGCTGCGCCGTTCGGGTGACTTCCTCGCACAACTGTTCGATGTGGACACTCAGCACGGTCGCGAGTGCGCGCACCGTCAACGGCACCAGGTAAGGCGCGTTGGGCCGTCCCCGATAGGGCATCGGCGTGAGGAACGGCGCGTCGGTCTCGACCAGCAGCTGGTCCAGCGGCACCACGGCTGCTGCTTCCCGCAGTGCCGGCGCGTTCTTGAACGTCACCGTGCCCGCGAACGACAACACGTACCCGGCGCGCACGCAGTATCTCGCCATCTCGACGTCGCCGGAGAAGCAGTGGAACACGGTGTGTTCGGGCGCACCCTCCTCGGCCAGCACGCGCAGCACGTCGGCGTGCGCATCCCGGTCATGGATCACCAACGCCTTCTCGTGCTGCTTGGCCAGCGCGATGTGCCGGCGGAACGCGTCCTGCTGCGCGTCCGCCGGCACCCGGCCCCAGTAGTAGTCCAGCCCGGTCTCGCCGACCGCCCGCACCTCCGGTCGGGCGGCCAGCTCGGCCAGACCGTCCCATGTGGACTCATCGATTCCGCCGACCTCGTTGGGATGCACGGCCACTGTGGCGACCACCTGCGGGTGCTTCGCCGCGGTGTCCGCGCACCACCGGGACGACTCAAGCGTGTCCCCGACGGTCACCACCCGGGTCACCCCGACCGCTGCCGCGTCCACAAGCGACTGTCCAACGTCGACACCCATGGCGTCGAGGTGACAGTGGCTGTCGACCACCTCGGCCGGCAACGGCTCGGGCAGCGGTGGTGCCGGCTGAGTCCGCTCCGGCGGCCCGCTCCGCCGGGTCACGTGGTCAGGCGGGCCAGCTCGTCGTCCACAATGGACGGATCGAGCTTCTTGAACAGCGGCTTCGGCGGCACCAGCGGGCGGCCCACCGGCAGCGGCGTGGACTCCCAGCGCCCACCGCCGGTGTAGTCGCCGGTGATCACCGGGTATGACGGCGAGCCGATCGCGGTCGGCTCGTCGACCTCGACCACCCGCGGCATCGGTGCCCACTCCCCCGGCGCCTCCCCCGCGCCGAGCAGCCGGTGCACGGCGTCCGACGAGGTGGGCAGGAACGGCGTCAGCAGCGTCTTGGCGTCGTCGACCACCTGCAGCGCGACGTGCAGGATCGTGCCCATCCGGGCCTTGTCCTCGGCCGCCCCGGTCTTGGCCAGCTGCCACGGCGCCTGGTCGGACAGGTAGCGGTTGGCGTCGCCGACCACCCGCATCGCCTCGGCGATCGCCGCCTTCTGCCGGGACCGCTCGATCAGCCCGCCCACCGCACCGAACGCGTCCTTGGCGGTGGCCAGCAACCTGGCGTCGGCGTCGGTGAGGGCGCCGGCCGCGGGGATCGCGCCGAAGTTGCGCGCGGCCAGCGAGATCGACCGGTTGACCAGGTTGCCCCAGCTGTCGGCCAGCTCGTCGTTGTTGCGGCGGCGGAACTCGACCCAGGTGAAGTCGGTGTCCTGGGTCTCCGGCCCGGCCACGGACAGGTAGTAGCGCAACGCGTCCACGTCGTACCGGGACAGCACGTCCCGCAGGCCGATCACCACGCCACGGGAGGAGGAGAACTGCTTGCCCTCCATGGTCAGGAACTCGCTCGAGACCACCTCGTACGGACGGTCGATCGCGCCGAGCGAGCCCGGCTTGCCGCCGCGGGCGCCGATCCCCGAGTAGCCGAACAGCATCGCCGGCCAGATCTCGGAGTGGAAGACGATGTTGTCCTTGCCCATGAAGTAGTAGCCACTGGCGCCGTTCCCGGAGCCCTGCCAGAACGGCCGCCACGCGTCCGGGTCGCCGGTCCGCTCGGCCCACTCGATCGAGGCCGACAGGTAGCCGACGACCGCGTCGAACCAGACGTAGAGCTTCTTGTCGGGCCGGTCCCGCCAGCCGTCCAGCGGCACCGGAACGCCCCAGTCGAGGTCGCGGGTGATCGCCCGCGGCTTGAGGTCGTCGAGCAGGTTGAGCGAGAACTTCAGCACGTTCGGCCGCCAGTTGTCCCGCGACCGCAAGTAGTCCCCGAGGACCTCGGCGAACGCCGGCAGATCGAGGAAGTAGTGCTCGGTCTCGACGAACTTCGGCGTCTCCCCGTTGATCCGGGACCGCGGGTTGATCAGGTCGGTGGCGTCGAGCTGGTTGCCACAGTTGTCGCACTGGTCGCCGCGGGCCTGGTCGTACCCGCAGATCGGGCAGGTGCCCTCGATGTAGCGGTCCGGCAGCGTGCGCCCGGTCGACGGCGAGATCGCGCCGAGCGTGGTCTCCGGGAACACGTAGCCGTTGTCGAGCAGGCCGGTGAAGATCTCCTGGACCACGGAGTAGTGCGTCCTCGTCGTGGTCCGGGTGAACAGGTCGTAGGAGAGGCCGAGCGACTGCAGGTCCTCGACGATGAGCCGGTTGTAGCGGTCGGCCGTCTCCCGCGTCGAGGCGCCCTCGCTGTCCGCGGCGACCAGGATCGGCGTGCCGTGCTCGTCGGTGCCCGAGACCATGAGGACCTTGTTGCCCGCCATCCGGTGGTAGCGGCTGAAGACGTCCGAGGGCACGTACGCGGCCGCGTGGCCGACGTGCCGGGGACCGCTGGCGTACGGCCAGGCCACCGAGGTGAGGATGTGTCGATCGGGCATGCCACCCAGCGTAGTGAAGCCGCGCCAGGGCTTAACGCGCCGCCACCACGGCGGCGTAGACCACCCGCTTCGGCAGCCCCGACTCCCGGGCGACGTCGGCGATCGCCGCCTTCCGGTCGGTGCCGGCCTGCTCCCGGGCCGCCACCGCGGCGGCCAGCTCGGTCGGGTCGGCCTCGACCGCCCGGCGCGGCGCCCCGCCGACCACCAGCGTGATCTCGCCGCGGACACCCTCCGCGGCCCAGGCCGCCAGCTCGGCCAGCGGGCCGCGGCGGACCTCCTCGTAGGTCTTGGTCATCTCCCGGCAGGCCGCCGCCGGCCGGTCCGGGCCGAGGATCTCGGCGGCGTCGGCCAGCGTCGCGGCCAGCCGGTGCGGCGCCTCGAACAACACCAGCGTGCGCCGCTCGTCCCGCAGCGCCGCCAGCGCCCGGCGCCGCTCCCCCGGCCGGCGGGGCAGGAAGCCCTCGAAGCAGAACCGGTCGGACGGCAGCCCGGACAGCGCCAGCGCGGTGGTGACCGCGGACGGCCCTGGCACGGCGGTCACCGGGACGCCGGCCGCGACCGCCGCCGACACCAGCCGGTAGCCGGGGTCGGACACGCTGGGCATGCCGCCGTCGGTGACCAGCAGCACCGTCCGGCCGGCGAGCAGCTGGTCGACCAGCCCGGGCGTACCGGCCTCCTCGGTGGCGTCGTCGTGCCGCACGATCCGGCCGGTCACCGTGACGCCCAGGTCGGCGGCGAGCCGGCGGAGCCGGCGGGTGTCCTCGGCCGCGACCACCTCCGCGCTGCCCAGGGCGTCCCGCAGTCGCGGGCTGGCGTCGGCCGGCTCGCCGAGCGGCGCGCCGGCCAGCACGAGAGTCCCCGGCGGCACGCTGTGACCCTAGCCGCCGTCGGGGGGCGGCCCCCGTAACCCCCGGGGCGACGGCTCGCCTGGCCTGGCGTCTCTCGACCGGTCTCTTCCTACGAGCCCCGCCGGAGGCGGAGGACCCCATCACCGTCAAGACGGGCCGGTGTCGGCGGGCGTCTTCAGGCGATGCACTTACCATCGCCGCATGGCCGCGACGCTCGAGGCAGCCCCGCCGGATGCCCCGAGCCCGGACGAGCAGCCCCGGACGCACCGGGGCCGGGTCCGGCCGGTCGAGCACCGGCCGATGCCGCCGGACGCGGCGCTGTCCTGGGTGATCACGGTCCTGATCACCGCGCTGGCCGGCGTCGTGCGGCTGTGGGGCATCGGCTTTCCGGACGCCAGGCAGTTCGACGAGGTCTACTACGCCACCGAGGGCGGCGAGATCCTGCGCAACGGCGGCTACGAGAACAACCCCGGCTACATGTTCATCGTCCACCCGCCGCTCGGGAAGTGGCTAGTCGCGGGCGGGATCACAGTGTTCGGGGACAACTCGGTCGGCTGGCGGGTGCCGGCCGCGATCGCCGGGACGCTGTGCGTGGCGATCCTCATCCGGGTCACCCGGCGGATGACCCGGTCCACCCTGCTCGGGGCGGCGGCCGGGATCCTGCTCGCCGCGGACGGGCTGTCGATCGTGCAGAGCCGGTTCGCGCTGCTGGACATCTTCCTGGCCGTGTTCCTGCTGGCCGGGTTCGCGTGCCTGGTGGTCGACCGGGACGTGGTCCGCGACCGGCTGGAGGTGATCGGCCGGTATGGCGGGCGGATCGGGTTCCGGGGCTGGCGGCTGGCCGGCGGCGTGCTGCTCGGCCTGTCCTGCGGGGTGAAGTGGAGCGGGATCTGGTTCCTGGTCGGCTTCGGGTTGCTGTCGGTGCTCTGGGATGTGGGCGCCCGCCGGGCGGCCGGGATGTCGCGGCCGTGGCAGGGCACCGCGCTGCGCGACCTGCCCGGCGCGGCCGGGTCGTTCGTGCTCGCCCCGGTCGCCGCATACCTGCTGAGCTGGTCGGGCTGGTTCCTCGGGGAGAACTCCTACGACCGGCACTGGGCCGACACGCACACCGGCTACTGGTCCTGGCTGCCCGGGCCGATCCGATCGCTGCTCAACTACCACGCGCAGATGTGGGACTTCCACAGCACGCTGCGCACCCCGCACAGCTACCAGTCCTCGCCGTGGGGCTGGCTGGTCGACGGCCGGCCGGTGCTCTTCTACTACCCGAGCGACCCGTCGCCGACCGGCTGCGGCGCGAACCAGTGCGTACGGACCGTGCTGGACGTCGGGACGCCGGCGTTGTGGTGGGCGTTCGTGCCCGCCGTGCTGTGGGCGGCGTGGATCGGCGTGGTCCGGCGGGACTGGCGCGGCTGGGCCGTGCTGATGGCGTTCGCCGCGGGCTGGCTGACCTGGTTCTCGGTGCCCGGCCGGACGATGTTCCTGTTCTACATGACCCCGCTGGTGCCGTTCCTGGTGATCGGCGTGACGCTCGTTCTCGGCGCGGTGCTCGGGCCGGCCAGGGCGTCCGAGCAGCGGCGGATGATCGGGCTCGTCGCGGTTTGTGGCTACCTCGCAGTCGTCGTGGTGAATTCGGCCTGGCTGTGGCCGATTCTCACCGGCCAGCTCATCACGTACGAGGAGTGGCGGTCCCGGATCTGGTTCCCGAGCTGGATCTAGCGGGTGACCAGCCGATTGGCTGCACTGGACATCGGCCCGCCGGCCCCGGGTAGGCCGCGGCCGCGGGCTTCCCCGCGGGAGCGGCGGTTGAGCAGTCAGCCGCCGGCTCTCAGCTCGGAACCGGATCTTCCGACCGTACCGGGAACGGTCCCCGCGTTCCGCCACCGAGCCGCGGATCGGTTTCGGCCCTAAGCGCGCGGCCCTCCTTTACCGTCGAGCCGGGGAGAGCGGGGGAGGCGGCCGGTCCCGACTCGGGGTCGCCGCAGGTGCTGGTGGAGATCCGGCAGCTCGGCGGTGCGTACGCGCTGGACGGTCCGCATCCGGACGCCTTCAGCCACCGCTCGGCCGCCTACAGCATGCTCGCCGTCGGCATCGCCGGGGTGCCGGGCGTCCACCAGCACGGGGATCGCCTGATGGACGCGCTGCGGCCGTGGGACACCGGCCGGGTGTGGCCGAACTTCGCCCCGCCGCACGACGCGGCGTCGGCGCTGCGGGCGTACGACCCGGCGACACTGGCCCGGCTGGCCGACATCGTCGACACGTACGACCCGCACGGCGTGCTGCAGGCCGGCAGCTACACCCGCGCCTGACCAACTGATCCGGAGGCCGGTTCCCGCCCGGGAGCCGGCCTCCGCGCGTACCCGAATCCGCTGAAGGACTCATCCGGGCAGGCCCGGTCCGCGACACTCGACGGGCAGTCTCGACCCCCGGAGCAGGCAGGACGATGAGGCCAGAGTCGCCCGGCGAGATCCCGCCGACCCGGCTGGAGGCACGCTGGCCGATCATGGCCGCGATCGTGGTGATCCTGACGATCACCCTGCTTCGGCCGGCCGACCTGCGGGTCGGGCCCGCGTGGCTGCTGCCCGCGTTCGAGGTCGTGCTCCTCGCGTTCCTGCTCGCCGCCCATCCGGCCCACCTCGGCCGGCGCGCCGCCTGGCTGCGCGCCCTCTCGATGGCCGTCGTCGCGGTCGTGCTGGCCGACACGCTCGCCGCGACCGTGCGCCTCGTCGACGAGCTCATCCACGGCGGCAACGCGACGAACTCGGCCGACAAGTTGCTCGCCGCCGGGGCCCTGGTGTGGTCGGGCAACGTGCTCGCCTTCGCGCTGCTCTACTGGCTGGTCGACAGCGGCGGCGCGGCGGTGCGGGCGCACCACCCGGGCCCGCATCCCGATCTCGCCTTCCCGCAGCAGCTCAGCCCGGAGATCGCCCCGCCCGGCTGGCGACCCCAGTTCCTCGACTACCTCTACCTCTCGCTGACCTCGTCGGCCGCGTTCAGCCCGACCGACGTCATGCCGCTGGTCCCGTGGGCCAAGATCGCCATGGCCGCCCAGTCGCTGATCTCCATCGCCGTGCTCGGCCTGGTGATCGCCCGCGCGGTCAACGTCTTCACCTGAGCCGAGCCGTCCCGGCCGAAAGTCGGTTGCCGCCGCTGGTAGGGCTGGGCCGATGGGACTTCTCGTGTTCCCGACCGCGACCGTCCGCGCGTCGTACCTGGACGGAGAGCGGGCGACCGCGCAGGAGGAGGGCGCCGACGTCACCTGGCTCGACCAGGCCGCCGCCGACTTCGACGGGTTCGTCGCCCGGGTGGCCGCACCCGTACGCCGTTGGGAGGTGCCGGTCACCCAGCTCTGGTACGTCGACGGCCCGCTCTACATCGGCACGGTCGTGATCCGGCACGAGCTGACCTCCGCCCTGGCCCGGACCGGCGGCCACATCGGCTACCACGTGGTGCCGCCCCAGCGCCGGCGCGGCCACGCGCGGCGCATGCTCGCCGACGCCCTGGTGTTCTGTGCCCATTTCGGCCTCGACCGCGTGCTGGTCACCTGCGAGCAGAGCAACGTCGCCTCCCGCAAGGTGATCGAGGCCAACGGCGGGCAGCCGGACGGCATCGCCGACGGCGACCTCCGCTACTGGATCCCGACCGGGCGGACGGCTCGCTGACCCGGACGTACCGGCGGTTCAGCCTGAGGTCCAGGGCCGCAGCTTGTCGGGGTTGCGTACGGCCCAGATGTGGCTGATGTGGCCGCCGGTGACGTCGAAGGCGAAGACCGTGACGATGGTCCGGCCGTCGTGCGCGATCAGGCCCGGCTGGCCGTTCACGGTGCGCTCGAGGATGGTCATGCCGGCCGCGCGGATGGCCAGGTCGGCCAGGTAGCGGGCGATCTGCTCGGCGCCCTCGATCGGCTCCAGCGCGGCGGGCGCGAGCCCGCCGCCGTCCGCGGCGAACGTGACGTCCGGGTCGAGCAGCGCGACGAGCGCGGCGATGTCGTTGGTCTGCCAGGCGTTCTTGAACTCGCGTACGACGGCGAGCTGGCGGTCGGTGGGGGCCGCCGCGGACCGGACGGCACGGACCCGGCGGCGTCCGGAGGAGGCAAGCTGCCGGCACGCGGCCGGGGTGCGGCCGACGATGCCGGCGATCTCGCCGAAGGGGTAGCCGAAGACGTCGTGCAGGACGAACGCGACGCGCTCGGCCGGGGTCATCGACTCCAGCACGACCAGGAACGCCATCGACACCGACTCGTCGAGCGTGACGCGGTCGGCGGGATCGGCCGGCGCGCCGACCCACTCGGTCGGTTCGGGCAGCGGCTCCGGGATCCACTCACCCACGTAGCGCTCCCGCCGGGCCCGGGCTGAGTTGAGCTGGTCGAGGCAGATCCGGCTGGTCACGGTCGTCAGCCAGGCGCCGGGGGACTCGATGTCGTCGCGCTGCCGCGGGGTGAGCGCATACCAGCGGGCGTAGGTCTCCTGGACCGCGTCCTCGGCCTCGGCCAGCGAGCCCAGCAGTCGGTAGGCGACGTTGATGAGCTGCCGCCGCTCGCTCATGATCTCGGCCAGGCTCGGATCGGACGGCGTGGTCATCGCACAGCTCCCTTCGCGTCTGCCCTTACCGGTACGACGAGACACAGCACACAAGTGTGAGGCCTGACGTTCGGACCGCTGCCCTCGTCGGTAGGGGCGAGAGGAAATCGCACACGACAAGGGACTGGTGATGAAGGCCATCCGCACCCACGAACCGACCGGCATCAGCGCGCTCGTCTTCGAGGAGGCGCCCGACCCCACGCCCAACTTCTGCGAGGTGCTGGTCAAGGTCGCCGCCTGCGGCATCACGCACAACGAGCTGGACTGGCCCATCTGGACCTGCCGGGCCGGCCACCGGCGGACCTCGGTCATCCCCGGCCATGAGGTGTCCGGCGTCGTCGCCGCACTCGGATTCGGCACCGCCGGTCTCGCCGTCGGCGACGAGGTGTACGGGCTGACCGACCAGCTGCGGGACGGCGCGGCCGCCGAGTACGTCGCGGTCGAGGCCCGGAACCTGGCGGCGAAGCCGCGGACCGTGGACCACGTCCACGCCGCCGCGGTGCCCCGGGCCGGCCTGACCGCGTGGCAGGGTCTGTTCGACCACGGCAAGCTGGCCGAGGGCCAGACCGTGGTCATCCACGGCGCGGGCGGCGCGGTCGGGTCGATGGCGGTGCAGCTCGCCCGCCGGGCCGGCGCCGAGGTGGTCGGGACCGGCCGCAGCCACTCCCGGGAGCTGGTCACCGAACTGGGCGCCGACCGCTACGTGGCGCTGGACGCCGAGCGCCTCGACGACCTGGCCGGCCGCGCCGACCTGGTCTTCGACACGATCGGCGGCGACGTGCTCGCCGGCTCGCCCGCCCTGCTCAAGCCGGGCGGACGGCTGGTCACGGTCCGTGCCGACACCCCGCTGCCGACCACCAGGGACGACATCGGCACGGTCGTGTTCATCCAGGAGTCCAACCGCGCGCAGCTGGCCGAGCTCGCCCGCCTGGTCGACGAGGGGCACCTGCGCCCGCAGGTCGGCGCGGTGTATCCGCTCGCGCAGGCGGTCGAGGCGTACAGCGCGAAGGCCGCGGGCGGCGTCGCCGGGCGGACCGTCCTCCAGCCCTGACCTGCACCCAACTCTCACAAGGAGCACTAAATGTCTGTTGGCCTGCTCGAAATCCCGAGCTACGTCACCGGAACCTGGACGATCGACCCGGCTCACTCCGACGTCGGCTTCGTCATCCGGCACCTGATGATCAGCAACGTCAAGGGCCACTTCACCGCGTTCGAGGGCCGGATCGTCACCGCGGCGGACCCGGTGGACTCCGAGGTGACCGCGACCATCGACATGGCCTCGATCGACACGGCGAACCCGATGCGCGACGACCACCTGCGCAGCGCCGACTTCTTCGCGGTGGACGAGCACCCCACGATGACCTACCGCTCCACCGGGATCCGGCCGGACGGCGACGCCTATCTGATGGACGGCGAGCTCACGCTCAAGGGCGTCACCCGGCCGATCGTGCTGGAGCTCGAAGTCAACGGCTTCGGCTTCGACCCGTTCGCGCCGGACCCTGCCACCGGCGCCCGGGCGGGGTTCAGCGCCACCGGCGAGGTCAACCGGTCGGACTTCGGCATCACGTACACCGGTCCCATCCCCGGCGGTGGCGTGACGCTCAGCGAGAAGGTACGGATCGTCCTGGAGATCGAGGCGGTCCTGCAGGCCGGTTAGGGATGCGTGCCTCCGGCCGGACGTTCGGCTGTGGCCGAGGACGGGAGCGACGCCAGCTCGTCCCGGACGACCTCGGCCACGGTCCTCGTCGCGCGCCGTACCCGCCGCAGCGCGGTGGCCTGCTCGATCTGCAGGCCGCCCTTGGTCGCCAGGCGGTTCACGACGTTGCCGGGCAGCAGGCCCGGATGCGGGTCATGCGACGAGGTCGCGAGCAGAACCTTCGCCGGCCGCTGCAACACCGCGGTGAGCCTGCCTTGCAGCTCCTCCCTTACGCGGCACTTGACGTCGTCATCCACGAGCCCGCCGACGATGACGTCGAGGTCGCCGATGGCACCGAACCCGTGGAAGGACACGGCGAACTCGTGCCGCACGCCCAGCAGCGCCCGCAAGCCTGGGAACGACGCTTCGGACAGGTCGTCGCTGGTGATGTGCCACCGCCGGAAGGCCGCGCCTGCTGGTGCCCGGCAGATCCACGAGTCGGCGCGGACGGACGGGTCGGACGCGACCAGGTCTGCCTGCTCGTCGGTCTCGTCCTCGATGGACCCACCGTGCGGAGCGACCACCGCGACGGTGGCGCAGGAACGGAGGACCGTGGTCTCCAGCAGCTCGCAGCGTCCCAGGACATCCGTCGTGACGTCGACGGGTGACGGCGGCGGCGCCTGCAGGAACAACCTGTCCATCGCCGCGCGGCCCATCCGGATGACGTCGCCGCCGTCACTGTCCGCCGCCGCCACCGTGTACGCGACGACCCCGTCGCCGGCGTCCACCAGGATCTGCCGGCGGCTCCCGGGCGCGCCGAAGTCCGCTGGGACCGGGAGGCCGAGGAGCGCGAACGCGCCGACTCCGAGGGCGACCCGCTCGCCGTCCGGATCGAGGTCAGGGCCTTCCACGACGCCCAACGCTGCGGTGGTCACGGCCGCACCATGGCAAGACCTGCCCGCGTCGCGCCACCCCTTCCGGGACAGGATCGCGTCAGGCCGTCCGCGACAGGATGTCGAGAAGGGCGGCCGCGTTCCGACTCGTTGAGCCGTAGTCGAGGGCCAGCGCCCCAAACCGCAACCGAACGGAACGTGGCGCCCGCAGGAGCCCACGTCAACAGTGCCCCAAACCGCAACCGAACGGAACGCGGGGCCCGCGGGGGTCGCCCCCGCGGCCAACATAACCAGTGGCCCCAGGCTCGCGCGTTCCGCGAGCAGGGACCACCCAGGACACTGGAGTGGAGCTGAGGGGATTTGAACCCCTGACCCCCTCGATGCGAACGAGGTGCGCTACCGGACTGCGCCACAGCCCCAGGCCGGGGTAGAGGGTATCAGGGCCGGGCTCACTCGTTGACTGCCCGGGCCCGGGCGTAGGCCCGTCCGCCGGCCCGTTCCCGCCCGTTCGCCTCGAGGTCGGTGAAGGTCAGGTCGTCGTCGTCCAGGTCGACGGTCGACTCGGTCGGGCGCCGAGCGACCGGCGCGGTGACGTACGTGGGCGTGGGCACCGGGACCGGGCGCCAGGACCGGTCGGCGGCCTCGGAGGCCTCTTCGGCGGCGACGGCCGCGGCGACCCGACCGGTGCGACGGACGGCGTGCGAGGCGGGCAGGATCCGTGCCGCGGAGGCCGCCTCCCCGAACAGCGCGGCCCGGCGCGCACGCCGCTCGTACTCGCGGCGGACCTGTGCCCGGAGCCAGCCGACGTACCCGACCAGCAACACCATGGCCGGCACCTGGGCCAACCACAGCCAGGGCGACAGCGCGCGCGCCGCTGGCGCGGCGAGCAGCGCGATGCTGACGAGTACGGCCAGCGTCCGGCGCCGTCGGCGAAGCATCCGTTCCCGGGCGGCCGTGCGGATCGGCGAGGTGCCGTCGGCGTACGTAGCGGGCGGGGCGGTCGCGTACCGCCGGCGCCCGGCCACGCCGCTGGACGGAGTGCGCCGGGACAGCACCCGCATCGCGGTTGCGAACCGGTCCACTGACCGCAGTTCGGCGCGGTCTTCCCCGTGGCGGACGAACATGGGCACGAGAACGACGAGCCACATGATCACGAGCACGATGGCCATGAGGATCGTCGAGCTCACCGTGCCCCTCCCGTCACACGATTCACAAACGTGATCACGCTAGCCAGACCGGGACCTCCGGTCCGGGAGGCGCGCGGGAGTGTCGACGTCTGGTTGACCGTTCGAGTTCACCCGCACGGCGCGCGGGCGCAGGGCCGGGGCAGGGTCAGGCGGAGCGTTCGCGCAGCCGCCGGAGCAGCCCGTTCGGGACGTCCTCGACGGTCAGTGCGTACGAGACGTGGTCCCGCCAACCGCCGTCGATGTCCAGGTAGCGCACGTAGAGGCCCTCTTCGCGGAAGCCGAGCTTCTCGGCCACCCGGCGGCTGCGCACGTTTTCCGGGCGGATGTCGACCTCGACCCGGTGCAGCCCGACCGGCCCGAAGCAGTGGTCGGTGGCCATCGCGACCGCGGTCGTGGTGATGCCGCGGTTGGCATGGCCCTCGTCCACCCAGTAGCCGATCTGTGCCGACCGCAGTGCCCCGCGGACGACGTTGTTGACGGTGAGCTGCCCGACCAGCTCGTCGTCGTACGTGATCATGAACGGCAGCAGCACGCCGGCCCGGGCCAACCGACGCAGCGAGCCGAGCGCCGACGGCCAGCTGGCCACCGAGTGCCGCACCGCCCAGGGCTCGCTCGAGCTCGGCTCCCACGGCGACAGCCAGGCCTCATTGCGCAGCCGGAGCGAACTCCAGGTCGTCGCGTCCCGCAGCCGAGGCGGACGCAGACCGACCCGGCCTTCCTGCAGCCGGGCGGGCCACCCGGGATGCCGGCTCATCGGAACAGGCCCGTGCTCGTTCCCACCGACGCCCGTCAGGCGCTGGCGAGCAGCAGTGGGATCACGGTGACCTGGTCGCCCTCCGACACCTCGCTGACCTCCTCGTCGATCACGATCAGGCAGTTTGCCTGGGCAAGACCGGCGAGCAGGTGCGAGCCGGCCCCTCCCACCGGCTCGACGGAGTATTTCCCGTCCGCCTCCCGGTGCAGCAGGCCGCGACGGTACTGCCTGCGGGCCGGTGGTGACGAGAGAGATCGCAGCGCGGTGGCGGTCACCGTACGGCGGACCAGGTGCCGCTTGCCCAGCATCAGCCGGATCGCGGGCCGGACGAAGATCTCGAAGCTGACCAGCGAGCTGACCGGGTTGCCGGGCAGGCAGAAGATCGGCGTGCCGTTGTCGCCGAGCGTGCCGAATCCCTGCGGCTGTCCCGGCTGCATGGCGACCGAGACGAACTCGACCGTGCCAAGCTCGCCGAGCGCCTCCTTGACCACGTCGTACGCGCCCTGGCTGACGCCGCCGGAGGTGACGATGAGGTCGGCCCGCAGCAGCTGGCCCTCCAGCACGGCGAGCAGCCTGGCGTGGTCGTCGGGCACGATCCCGGCCCGGTATACCTCGGCACCGGCGTCCCGGGCGGCGGCGGCGAGCGCGTAGCTGTTGGAGTCGAGGATCTCCCCCGGCCCCGGGCGGCGGCCGACGTCGACCAGCTCGCTGCCGGTGGACAGGACGACCACCCGCGGCCGAGGTCGAACCAGCACCCGCTCCCGGCCGACCGCGGCGAGCAGGCCGACCTGCGCCGGCCCGATCGGGGTGCCGGCCCGCACGGCGAGCTCGCCGGAGCGGATGTCCTCGCCGGTGCGGCGGATGTAGAGGCCGGGCTCGGCGGGGCGGTCGATGCGCACCCGGGCGACGCCGCGGTCCGTCCACTCCACCGGCACCACCGCGTCCGCGCCGGCCGGCATCGGCGCACCGGTCATGATCCGCAGGCTCAGACCGCGGGTGACCCCGCGCGGCGCCCGCGACCCGGCCGGGATATCGCCGACCACCGGCAGCTCGACCGGCTCCTCGGCGGTCGCACCGGCCGTGTCGGCGGCGCGCACCGCGTAGCCATCCATCTGCGAGTTGTCGAAGCCCGGCAGCGGCGCCTCGGCGAGCACGTCCTCGGCACAGAGCAGGCCCTGCGCGTCGAGCAGTGCGAGCTCGATCGGCTCCGGCACCCTCAGGTCGGAGAGCACCCGGCGCAGGTGGTCGTCGACCGACCGCTGCTCGCTCACCGTTGTTCCGCGCATTGCCGGCCGGTCACGCCCGTCCCGCCACGAAGTCCTCTAGCCAACCTCGGAACTCGGGCCCCACGTCCGGCCGCTCGCAGGCCAGCCGGACGACCGCCTTGAGGTAGTCGGCGCGGTCGCCGGTGTCGTACCGCCGACCGCGGAAGACGACCCCGTGTACCGGCTGGCCGTCGTGGACCTGGCTCTGCAGCGCGTCGGTGATCTGGATCTCGCCGCCACGGCCGGGCGGGGTGTCGCGCAGCGTGTCGAAGATGCTCGGGGCCAGCACGTAGCGCCCGATGATCGCGAGGTTGCTCGGTGCCTCTTCCGGCGCCGGCTTCTCGACCAGGTCGGTGACCCGCACGACGCCGTCGCGCTCGGTCGGCTCGAAGGCGGCGCAGCCGTACAGCGAGACCGAGTGCCGCGGCACCTCGAGCAGCGCCACCACGCAGCCGCCCTGCTCAGCCTGCACGTCCAGCATCGGCCCGAGCAGTTCGTCCCGCTCGTCGACCAGGTCGTCGCCGAGCAACACGCCGAACACCTCGTCGCCGACGAACGCATCGGCGCAGAGGATGGCGTGCCCGAGACCGCGCGGGTTGCCCTGCCGGACGAAGTGCATCGTGGCCAGTTCGGACGAACGGCGGACCGCGGCCAGCCGGTCGGCGTCACCCTTCTTCTCCAGCGCCGCCTCGAGCTCGGGGGCGCGGTCGAAGTGGTCCGCGATCGCCTCCTTGCCACGGGCGCTGATGACCAGGACGTCGGTGAGACCGACGCGCGCGGCCTCGGCAACCACGTATTCCAGCGCGGGGATGTCGACCACCGGCAGCAGCTCCTTGGGGACCGCCTTGGTCGCCGGGAGGAAGCGGGTGCCGAGGCCGGCCGCCGGGATGACGGCCTTCGTCGGGCGGCGCTGGTCACGCATGCCGCGAGACTAGTCGGCGTGGGCGACGCAGGCGGGAAGAGGGAGTGGCGGGCGCGTCTGCTCGCGGCGCGGGCGGAGCTGGCTCCGGAGCGCCTCCAGTCGGCCGCCGAGGCCCTGTCCGGCCACGTCCTGGCGAGGCTCGGTGGCCTGCGGCGGATCGCCGCGTACGTCCCGATGGGCCGGGAGCCGGGCTCGCTGCGGCTGCTGGACATGCTGCGTGACGGCGGCACGGAGGTCCTCCTTCCGGTCGTGGTGACTGACGGTCTGGACTGGGCCCGGTACG
>Ga0308175_100001382_pt1 | contig 16382 bp, 9 predicted proteins | sample PhyCR1_3_FD_203893 | JGI IMG/M metagenome (GOLD analysis project Ga0308175, IMG submission 203893) | Soil microbial communities from UC Gill Tract Community Farm, Albany, California, United States - DLSLS.C.R1 | ecosystem: Environmental > Terrestrial > Soil > Agricultural land | place: USA...
TGCAGCGCTGGTACCCAAGAGTGATGAAGATGGGTTCTGACTGGCATTACACCACTGACCCAAGCAACTCTTTTGTGCAGGATTATTACGTAGCCCGTTTGGCGGAAACCTATTTGTTAAGGGCAGAAGCCTATTTGAAGCTCGGCGACCTGTCGAATGCGGCTGCGGATATAAACGTCGTGAGAGCCCGTTCCAAAGCAACACCCGTTGCTCCTGCCGGTGTTGACATTGATTACATTCTGGATGAAAGAGGCCGCGAACTTTACGGTGAAGAACTGCGAACGCTTACGCTTTGCCGGTTGAAGTTGTACAACAGCCGCACGAAACGTTTTGGTTACCCGCTGTGCGGCAGCACCGTTGACGCCAGCACACTGAAAAATAACCTGTTCCCCATTCCGCAATCGGTCATTGACGCCAATTATTTAAGACCATTTCCGCAAAACTAAAGGCTGGATAAAACTCAATTCTAAACGATACATCATTGCAATATGAAAAGAACTCATGGTATAATTTATCTGGTGTTCCTGCTCGCCATCACTTCAGTTTTTTCGTGTAAAAAATTTGAAGCACCTACGCAACCGATGACGCCTATCAATGTCGGCGCTACGGACTCTTATGCATCATTGCCTGAAAATTCAATGCTCACAATCCCGATTAAATACACCAGTACCTGCGACTCGGGTATTGCAAGCGCCGTGTACAAGGTGGTGAACAACCGCGCAAGCGAAATTACCCTGGTGCAAAGTCCCGGCGTGCCTATTGCCTTTAACGGAAAGGCGGTGGATACGACCATCCAAATTCCCGTGCGGCGCGGTTTGCTTTCTGTGGTAATCATCATCAACGACAAGTGTGGCCACATTAGTTCAAAAAGCGTTGATGTAAAAAGTGTGACGGCTTCGTCTGCCGCGGTGAAAACATTAACCAATGTGGTGATGTCAACGGATCCTGCGGACAATCAGAACTTCTTTTCGTTTTATGAACCGACACCGGTATTCGGTCAGGCGGTAGCGCTGACAAAACAGTCCAGAGTTGATTTTATCGCCATTAACATGAGCGGCGCCCGTTTTATTGCAACCAATGCTTATGCTGCCGATGCCAATTATTACAACGCATCGAAAGGAACTTTAGCAGGTTTTAACACCCTTAACTATACGTTTCTCTCTGCCACCAAAACCTATGTGAACAGGGCAAATTTTGATGCAATCGCTACGGAAGCAGATCTTGCCAAATACCTGCAGGATACGGTGATTGCCATTACGCCATTGGGTGGTGCAAACTATAACATCATTAATGCAGACCGGCGTGTATCGGACGTTTACGGTGTTGGCACTACCACAAAAGGTTTTGTCATGGGCTGGGGCTACCGTTCGCACCCAACAGCAACGGCTGCTATCCTGACCGAATCGTTTGCGTTGGTGCTGGTTAAGTCAGTTACGCAAAAAGCAAACGGTCAATACGTAATTACGTTCGATATTAAAGGTCCGGCTACTGATCAAAGAGGAGTTTACAGTGCAACAACCATCGCACCTTATACGCCTTATCCTCTTTAGCGAATGACGACCTTCTTAAAATAATTTAAGTTGAAAAACCGGTTTAATCGCAAAGCATCTCTAATCAACTTTTGTTCTTTCGTCACAAAGCAGTCTGTAAGCCGTTGATTTTGCAGCAATCCTTGTGAAGGGTTGCTGCTGTCAACAGCGCATCAATTCTTCAGATGGTTTTTCTTGCACGCATAATCTTTGAATAACCGGATTTTCCTGTTTCTGCTGTTGGTCAAAATTCATCGTGTTTGCCCGGCTGGCTTTAATATTTACCCGAAAAGACTAAGCCCAGACGATGTAGAATTGGAAACATTTTCGACACAGATCAATATGAAAGCCAGCATTTATCTTTTGCTTTTATTCCTGTGCTTCACAACTGCGTTGACGGCACAAAGTGGGGTTTCGGTTGCAACGGTTGCACCCGGTGTTATCAAACTAACGCTTGGTAAACCCGACGCCTTCACGCCGTATAATTTTTGCACGGAAAAGCCAAGGGTGAACGAAATGAAAGAAGTGGCCATGAAAGACCTTCCGTTCGCTTTAAAAGATGTAAAAGTTGAGGTGAATGAAAGAGGTGTGCAGGTTCGCATACCGTTGAAGAACGACGAGCAACTGTATGGTTTTGGAATGCAGATTGGAAGTTTCGAGCAACGCGGTTTGCGCAAACGCCCCGTTGTGAACGATCATCCTGTTTCCGACATTGGCTTCTCTCACGCACCACAACCTTTTTATGTATCAACAGCGGGCTACGGTGTGTTGATCAACACGTCTCGTTACGCAACCTTTTTATGCGGTTCCAACCAAGAACTAATTCAACAAGTTGCGCAGACAATTAACAAAGACTCACTCAAGTTTACGCCTGAAGAGTTATACGCACAGCAATCGCCAAAAAGCGCAAGTGTGTGGGTAGACATCCCGAATGCTAAAGGTGTTGAGATATTCTTCTTTCAAGGCACTACATTGAAAGAAAGTGTGCAACGCTACAATCTTTTTTCCGGTGGCGGTGCCCTGCCGCCATTATGGGGTTTAGGCATTAAGTACCGAACAAAGGGAGATTTTACGCAAGAAGGTGTGTTGAAGATGGCTTCTTATTTTCGCTCGCACAATATTCCCTGCGATGTGTTTGGATTAGAGCCCGGATGGCACAGCAACGCTTATTCTTGCTCTTATGTTTGGTCGGATAAATTTCCCCATCCGCAGGCGATGATTGACAGTTTGAAAGGGATGAACCTCCGCTTGAACCTTTGGGAACATGCCTATGTAAATCCAAGAGCGCCTTTTTATAGCGATCTGAAGAATTTATCGGGTAATTTTTTGGTGTGGCGTGGTTTGGTTCCCGACTTTGTTGATCCGAAAGCCGCAAAAATTTTTGCAGACTATCACGAGAAAAATTTGGTGGACAAAGGCATTGCTTCCTTCAAGTTGGATGAATGCGATAACTCCGATATCACACAAGGCAAAGCCACGTGGAGCTTTCCCGATCTAACAAAATTTCCTTCGGGTATTGACGGTGAACAAATGCATCAGGTATTCGGCACTTTGTACGCAAAAACTTTGTTCAACATTTATAAGAAAAAAAATCAGCGAACTTATTTTGATTACCGTTCTTCCAACGTTTTTACTTCATCATTGCCGGCTGTTTTGTACAGCGATATTTATGGTCATAATGATTACATCAGTATGATCTCAACGGCTTCTTTCGGTGGATTGCTTTGGTCGCCGGAATTGCGTGATTCAAAAAATGAAATTGATTTCGTTCGCCGATTACAAACGATGTTGTTAGCGCCGCAATCGGTTGTTGACGCATGGTTTTTAAAGAACACGCCCTGGTTTCAACTGGATCGAAAATTGAACAACGAAGATGTTCGGTATGAAGGTGGAGGAAAGCTCGAAGTGTTGGTTCGCAGCTTGTTTAATGAGCGCATGTCGTTCATTCCTTATCTGTATTCAGCTTTCTATGATTATTATGAGAAAGGGACCCCGCCGTTTCGACCCTTGGTAATGGATTACCCAACTGATGAAAAAGTCCGGGCTATTTCTAACCAGTTTATGATAGGGCCGAACATGATGGCAGCGCCAACCACAATGGACAGCGATTCACGAACCGTTTATTTTCCCGAAGGCCTTTGGTACGATTACTACACGAAACAACAGTACGAAGGGCCTAATAGTTATCAGCTTTCTATTGCGATGGATAAGCTTCCTCTTTTTGTGAAAACGCGTTCAATCATACCTGTAGCGACCCCGGTAAATTTTGTGGACGATAAAACGGTGTTTGACATCTCGTGCAAAGTGTTTGGAAGTGGCACCGTAGATTTTACTTTGTTTGAAGACGATGGAACGACGTTCGATTTCCAAAAAGGCATAGGCAATATCATCTCCTTACACGCAGCTAACGGCAAAGGATCAGTAAATAGAAAAGGGCGTTACAAAGGCAAGCGTTACCAAATAAAGAACTGGGAGTTTATTAAATAGAATTGAACTTTTTAAAACTTAAACGTTGGAATAATCACGATGATGCGAGGGTTGGTTATAACAGGACTTTTTATTTACTCAATCGCTGTAAATGCACAGGTTGACAGCATTGTAAATGCAAGCGGCAAAACAGTTGGTTGGAATATTCAAACTGCTTCAAGTGTTTATCAAGTAAGCGTAAATGAGGAAGGTGATGTGATTCCGACATTCTACGGTGCAAGGGCGCACGCAGAAAAACTTACACCCCAAGACAGAAGTCGTGGCGGTAATGGCCCTTTCCCACTTACAGAGGTTCCGGTGCGCGGTAAATATGCCGACAAAGTGCCGATACTTGAAGTGGTGTTTGCCGATGGCACCCGCGATTGTGAACTGGTATTTGAAAGTGCACATGTGATGGACGTTGATGGCCGCAAAACGCTTCGCATTACACAGCGAGATAAGTTCTATCCATTAGCGGTTACGTCTTACATAAGAGCATTGCCTGAATATGACCTGTTGGAAAAATGGATGGTGATAAAAAATAGCGGAAAGAAAGACCTTATCAAGGTTGAAAGCGGCATGTCCGCTTCGGTGCAATTGCCATCTAATCGCTATTTTCTTCTGCATCATTCCGGCAAATGGTCAAACGATTTTTTGCAACAGACAACAGAGCTAACCGGGGGAATTAAAACGTTACAAGGAAGAGATTTTTATTCGTTCGAGAACACGCCCTGGTTTGCCATCACCACCAATAAAAACACAAGTGCTTCCGAAGGCAACGTATGGTTTGGTCACTTGCATTACAGCGGCAATTGGCGCATTGATATGGAGTCTACCTTCAGTGGTGCGCTGCAAATTGCAGGCGGCATCAACTTCTGGGACACGCAGTGGCAATTGAAGGGAGGCGAAAGTTTTGTCACGCCAAAAATGAGCATTGGTTTCACACAAAAAGGAACCGACGAAGCCGCAAGGTTGAGCGCTGCTTACATACGTCATGAAGTGTTGCGGCCCGCGATGCGGAATAAAATTCGGCCGGTGATTTATAACAGTTGGTATGCCACAGGTTTTAATGTGAACGAAGAAGGACAATTAAAGCTGGCCGAAGTGGCAAAGAGTATCGGCGTTGAACTGTTTGTGATTGATGACGGTTGGTTTAAGGGGCGTAAAGATGATCATTATGCTTTGGGTGATTGGACGGCCGATCCGCAAAAATTTCCGAACGGTTTGAATCCGATGATCAAAAAGATCAACGACATGGGATTGGACTTTGGCATTTGGGTAGAGCCGGAAATGGTCAATCCGCAAAGCGATCTTTATAAACAACATCCGGATTGGGTTTTCTATTATCCGCATCGCACCAAAACCGAATGGCGCAACCAGCTTACACTAAACCTGGCAAGAGAAGATGTATATCAATATTTGTTGCAATCAATGACAGCATTATTGAAGAATCACAACATAAAATTTATCAAGTGGGATCGTAACCGTGGATTAACCGAACCGGGGTGGCCATCGGCACCAGAGCAGATGCAAAAAGAAGTGCGCATACGTTACATGAACAACCTTTACCGGTTGATTGATGAATTGGAAAAGCGTTTCCCGGATGTATTGTTTGAATCCTGCTCAAGCGGGGGTGGCCGCCCTGATTTAGGCATGCTTTCCCGCATGGACCAAACCTGGACAAGTGACAACACACAACCTCTCGACCGGTTGTTTATTCAATACGGCTATCTAAGTGCCTATCCTGCCAATACCATGGTTTGCTGGACGACGGGTTATGATGGCAGTTCCATCAATCTTCCGCAGGATTTCATTTTTGATGTAGCCATGCAAGGCGTTTTGGGCGTTGGTGATAACATTACGCAGTGGAACGACAAGCAAAAGGAAACGGCAAAGGCCAAGATCGCAGAATACAAATCCATCCGTACCATGATTCAACAAGGAACCTTGTACCGCCTGCGTTCGCCGTATGAAGGCAATCGAATTGCCCTGCAATACACGTCGCCAGATGCTACAGAAGCGGTACTGCTATGTTATAACCTGGCAAACGTCATTGAAGGCGCGTCGGACGAAGTGAAAACAAGCAAACAATTGTTGTTGCAAGGCCTCGATCCAAAGGCAACGTATGTACTTAACGATAAAAGAGGTACAGAATTAAGCGGCGGCTATCTCATGCAGATCGGTATCCCGTGGCCTATTGCCAAAGCCTTTAGAAGCGCCGTCATTAAACTAAAGAAAAAGTGATAGCCGCAATTAAACATTGAATGAAAGTGAGTGAGCGACATATTGTTTCAATCAAAAGAGAGTTGTACGCAAAGACCGGTGAGGGTGATGTGTGGAGCGTTCATTTAACCAATCAAAATCTCGCTATTGTTATCACGAATATTGGTTGCAGTATTGTGTCCATTGAAGTACCGGATAAGAAGGGGCAGCATAAGAATGTTGTCGCCGGATTTTCCAACCTTCTTGATTACAAGATTAACCGTGACTATTTTGGCTGTATTGTTGGTCGGTATGCGAACCGCATTGCAGGGGGACGTTTTCAACTAAATGGCAAGGAGGTTCAGTTGCCAATAAACAACGGCCCGAATCACTTGCACGGCGGCATTGACGGCTTTCATAAAAAGCTTTGGGCCGTTCATTCAATCGTTGAGGAAGCGGCTTGTGCAGGCGTCGTGTTTGAATATTTCAGTAAAGATGGGGAAGAGAGTTATCCGGGTAATTTGACCGTGAAAGTGAGTTATTGGCTGAACAATAAGAACCAGCTTGTAATTGAATACGAAGCCGAAACCGACAAGCCGACACCGGTCAATTTCACTAATCATTCTTACTTCAACCTTTCAGGTTTTGAGCAGCCTGCCATCAACGATCATTACTTGCAAATCAATGCAGAAAGCTATACAGAGAAAAACGAAGAAAATGTTCCTACGGGTCGCATTCTGCCAATAGCGGATACACCTCTTGATTTTCAAAAACCGAAGAAGATAAAAGAAGAGGTAGATCAGTTTCCATTGGACTTTGGTTATGATCACAATTTCGTTTTGAAAACTGATGGGAATGCCGAACTTGCCTTCGCTGCAAAACTTTATGAACCGGAAAGCGGCAGGGTTGTGAATGTTTATACAACGCAGCCGGGCATACAAGCATATACAGCCAATTATTGGAATGGAACAATCAGCGGTCCGCAAGAGGTGCCTTACAGTAAGCACGGTGCGGTGGCTTTAGAAACACAAGCATTTCCAGACAGTCCGAATCATCCGTCTTTTCCGAATACGATTCTTCGCCCGGGTGAAAGTTATTTTTCAAAAACAATTTATGAATTTGGAGTGGAATGAAGCAGCTAATCTTCCATAATAAAAACAATCATAAGCAAATGTTTTATCAATCGTGTTTAAAGCAAATTATCCATCTAATTCAGTGCAAATTCCATTTGGGCAGCGAGGCCGGCGAATTATGTTTGTCGTTAACTGCTTGCAGATAATTAGATGGTTACAAAGAATCAGGGCGTTCATCTTAATTATATGAAATGATACAGCAAATGACAGTGGTACCGAAACAATCTTATCGTTTCAACAGCGGTTATATTATTGGCATTTCGTTTATTTCCGCGTTGGGCGGCTACCTCTTTGGATTCGATTTTGCAGTCATCTCCGGGGCGTTGCCTTTTTTGCGAACGGCTTTTGGACTTACAAAACTTGGTGAAGGTTTCTTGACAGGTTCGTTGGCATTAGGTTGCATCGTTGGCTGTTTAATTGCCGGTGCTATTGCGGATCAGTTCGGACGAAAACCCGGTTTGCTTACCGCTGCCTTAATTTTCGCGGTATCATCGTTGGGCATGGCTTTCTCCAACTCGTTAAGTGTTTTTATCGCCATGCGTTTTGCCGCCGGCATTGGCGTAGGCATGGCATCAATGTTAAGTCCCATGTACATCGCCGAAATATCGCCAGCCGCTGTTCGTGGACGAAACGTTGCCATCAACCAACTCACCATTGTGTTGGGCATTCTCATTACCAACCTTGTCAACTATTCTCTTGCCGATAAAGGCGTAGAGGCGTGGCGATGGATGTTTGGAATGGGTGCCGTCCCTTCTTTGTTATTCGTCGTTGGTGTCATCTGGTTACCCGAAAGTCCACGCTGGCTTTTTAACGCTGGTCGTAAAGACAAGGCAGAACGCATTTTGAGTAAGATTGGCGGTGCTGAATTCGCCACCGATACCATGAACAGCATTGACCGTTCCGCTAATCATAACGTAAAGAGATCGTATTCCGCCGTATTTGAAAAAGCCGTTCGACCCGCCGTTTTTGTCGGTATCATCCTGGCGGTGTTTCAACAGTTCTGCGGCATTAACGTTGTCTTCAATTATACCTCCACCATTTTTGCATCGGTTGGCGCTAATCTAGACCGGCAATTGTTTGAAACAGTAGCTATTGGTTTTGTCAACCTGCTCTTTACGCTCTTAGCCATGTGGCAAATAGATAAGTTGGGACGAAGGCTCTTGATGTTGTACGGTTCACTAATCTTGTCTGTCATATACGTAATCATGGCCGTGCTTTTAAAAAACGGTGCAAGCGCTGGATGGGTTTCTGCGTTTGTATTGTTAGCCATTGCCAGTTATGCTATCTCCTTGGCGCCGGTAACCTGGGTGTTGATTTCTGAAATTTTTCCCAATAAGATTCGTGGCTTGGCCACATCGGTAGCAGTTGTGTCTTTATGGGCAGCCTATTTCGTATTGGTGTTTACGTTTCCGGTGCTGGCAGAAAAGTTAGGTACGTACGGACCGTTCTGGTTGTATGCCGCTATCTGTTTGGCAGGATTTGTTTTTATAAAGCTGAGGGTGAAGGAAACCAAAGGCAAGACTTTGGAAGAACTCGAGTCGTTGATTGCACATTGATTGAAACTGCTTTACTTTTTGCGATAGTCATTGCACAAATAAAGATTCGCTTAAAGATGTAAAGCAAAAAATAAACGAATATGTCATCTGTAAGTGTTTGGAAGGAAACCGTTGTTATACCCACCTACGGCGTTGGTGTGCCGGACAAAAACCCGATGTTTTTCGAAAATCGCGTGTACCAGGGTAGCAGTGGTGTGGTGTATCCAAACCCGGTAATTGAAAGCGTTCAGGATGAAAAGGAGAACAAGGAATATATTGGTTTGTTTTTAGAAAACGAATACCTGAAGGTGATGATCCTGCCCGAACTCGGCGGTCGTGTACAGATGGCTTATGATAAAATCAAGCACCGGCATTTTGTTTATCACAACCGGGTGATAAAGCCTGCGCTTGTTGGGCTGTGCGGACCGTGGATTTCCGGTGGCATCGAATTTAACTGGCCGCAACACCATCGTCCAAGCACATTCGAACCGGTTGATTTTACAATAGAAGAGGCAGAAGATGGCAGCAAAATAATTTGGGTGAACGAAGTAGAGCGGATGTCTGGAACCAAAGGCATGGCCGGCTTTGTATTGCATCCCGGCAAGGCCTATCTGGAAATCAAGGTGAAGCTTTTTAACCGTACGCCATTGCCGCAAACTTTTCTTTGGTGGGCCAACCCTGCCGTAAAAGTGAACGACGATTATCAGTCTGTTTTTCCGCCGGATGTAAATGCTGTTTTTGACCACGGCAAGCGTGATGTGTCAAGTTTTCCCATTGCTACAGGTACTTATTATAAAGTGAACTATGCCCCGGGAACGGACATCTCCCGTTATAAAAATATCCCCGTTCCTACATCGTATATGGCCATTCATTCCAACCATGACTTTCTCGGCGGATATGAACACGATGCGCAGGCGGGAGTGTTGCACGTAGCCAATCATCACCTCTCACCAGGGAAAAAACAGTGGACGTGGGGGCACAGCGATTTTGGCCAGGCATGGGACCGCAATCTAACGGATGAAGATGGCCCATACATTGAACTAATGGCTGGTGTTTATACCGACAATCAACCCGACTTTAGTTGGCTGATGCCTTATGAAGAAAAGTCGTTTACACAATACTTTTTGCCCTACCGCGAACTGGGCGTAGTGAAGAATGCTACCAAAGATGTTTTAGTGAACGTGGAGCGAAAAGACGATGAGTTTGAGGTAAAAGTGTTTGCTACATCTGCACAAACAATCAACGTTCGTTTGCTTTACGAGGAGCAAGCGTTGATGAATGAAACCGTTTCTGTCAATCCTGAAAATGTTTTTATCAAAACATGTCATGCGGCCGGTGTACCCGAAAGAGAGATTTCTCTATTTGTTTTCGATGAAAGAGGAAAAGAAATTCTAAGCTATCAGCCTGGAAAGATTGTAGAAAGCAAAGTCCCCGAGCCAGCCAGGCCAGCCTTGGCGCCGGAACAAACAGAGACGGCTGAACAACTCTTTCTAACAGCGTTGCACCTGGAACAATATCGTCATGCAACTTATAGTCCGGTACCTTATTATGAGGAGGCCTTACGACGAGATTCAACCGACATTCGCTGCAACAACGGACTTGGGCTCTGGTACTTTCGGCGTGGACAGTTTGCCAAAAGCGAAACCTATTTTCGAAAAGCTGTTGAATCCATTACAGAGAAAAATCCAAACCCTTACAACGGCGAGCCGTTTTACAATTTGGGCTTGTCGTTGGAGGCACAAGGTCGAAATAAGGAAGCTTATGGAGCATTTTATAAAGCCTCCTGGAATGATGCATGGAAACACGCCAGCTATTTTTCGTTGGCCCAACTGAACCTTGCCGATACAGAGTATCAATTAGCGCTTCAACACATAGAGCTTTCACTTGACCGTAATGCGGCCAACAGCAAAGCTTATGCACTAAAAGTAGCCGCTCTTCGCAAACTCCATAAATGCGATCAAGCATTAGCCGTTGCTGCTATCGCTTTAGAGAGAGATCAGTTTAACCTCTCTGTTTATTTTGAGCAAGTCAAGGTTTATCAATTATTGAATGACACTCTTTTAAAACAAGGAGCAGTTGATAAGCTAAAACTACTGGCCAGAGATTCGCAGCATAACTACATAGAGTATGCGTTGGATTACGCATCTGCAGGTATGTTTGAAGAAGCTTCAGATCTGTTACTGCTTGCCCTTTCGTTCAATGAAGAAATATCGCCAATGATTTGGTATTACCTGGGTTGGCTTCAACACAAGCTTGGCCATATTGCTGAACGAGATCGGTATTTTGCCAGGGCGGCAACCGCAAATTCCGATTACTGCTTTCCCAATCGTTTGCGGGATATAGAAGTGTTGTGGTTGGCCATCAACACCAATTCTTCGGATGCAAAAGCACCTTATTATCTCGGCAATCTTTGGTACGATAAACGTCAATATAAAGAGGCAATTGCAGCCTGGCAATTGTCCGTTGAACGAAACGGCTCTTTTGCTACCGTTCATCGCAACCTGGGCGTTGCTTATTACAATAAGTGCAATGACGCTGAGGGTGCGTTAAGGGCTTATGAGAAAGCGTTCAGCCTGAATCCATCCGATGCACGGGTGCTGATGGAATTAGACCAATTGTACAAGCGTTTAAATAAAGAACCCAAAGAGCGGTTAACATTTTTGGCTCGCCATCTTGATGTCGTTGAACGTCGCGATGATCTTTGCCTGGAGCGTGCAGCACTGCTTAACTTTTTAGGTGATCACGAAGCCGCTTATCATCTTATCATGCAACGAAAATTTCATCCTTGGGAAGGCGGTGAGGGGAAGGTATCGGGACAATATGTTTACAGCCTCGTTGAAATGGCAAAAGCGCACATTCAGCACGGCAATTATCGCGAAGCCATTTCTTTATTGGGAAAAGCACAATCCTATCCGCACAATTTGGGTGAGGGCAAATTATTTGGTGCGCAGGAGAATGATATTTTTTATTGGACCGCTTGTGCATATGAAGAGTTGATGGATTCCACCAAAGCAAAGGAATACTTCGATAAGACAACGCATGGTACATTGGCGCCAACTGCGGCAATTGTTTACAACGATCAGCAACCCGATAAACTTTTGTATCAAGGTTTGGCGTGGAGCAAGCTTGGTGAAGAGGAAAAAGCAAACAAGATTTTTTCGCAGCTAATCCGATACGGCAACGAGCATATGAATGACGACGTTCGCCTTGATTATTTCGCCGTGTCGCTTCCCGACTTATTGATTTTTAATGACGATCTGAATGAGCGCAATCGTATTCATTGTCATTACCTGATAGGACTGGGTTTCTTGGGTCTTGGTAATTTGGAAAAAGCAACGAACGAATTTAAAAAAGGCTTGCAAGGAGCCGCCATGCATTTTGGCTGCATTACGCATCTGCGATTGGTGCAACAAATGCAAGATGCAAAAATTGCCGCAAGGCAATCTGCATAGCACTCTTGAAGACCATCAAAAAAAGTTTCATGCACCTACGTGGATTAATTGTACTCTTTATGTTTCTGGGCAGCATCTGTCATTCGCAGCCTATTGTAAGTAGCAAGAATGATTTGGTGCAAAAGGTTGATGAAAACTTTTGGGATGCAACGCAGCAGTATAAACTGATGATGCAAAGGTTGCCGTCAGACAAGTTTCCCAGAAGCTATGATGCAAAAACACACCAGTTCCAAACTACATCTTCCGGCGGATGGGTCAGTGGATTTTATGCTGGCACCTTGCTGTATTTATACGAGCAATCAAGGGATAAGGCATTGTTAGCCGAAGCAGAACGCAGCTTAAAGATTCTGGAAAAAGAAAAGAACAACAAGGGCACTCACGATCTTGGGTTTATGATGTATTGTAGTTTCGGAAATGCTTTGGCCATTGCGCCAAAGCCTGCGTACAAAGAAATTTTGATAACAAGTGCACGATCGCTGGCCAGTCGTTTCAACCAGGCAGTTGGTTGTATTAAATCGTGGGACAAGGTGAGGTCTTTCCATGGCGAAGAATGGTCTTACCCCGTTATTATTGACAACATGATGAACCTTGAACTGCTCTTTTATGCCACCAGTGTCACAGGCGATTCAAGCTTTCGAAACATCGCCATCAGTCATGCACGTAAAACGGCGCAGAATCATGTGCGGCCCGACTTCAGCAGTTATCATGTTGTCAATTACGACGCACAAACAGGCGCGGTTAAATCAAGAGAAACACATCAGGGTTTTGCTGACAACTCTACCTGGTCAAGGGGTGAAGCCTGGGGCATTTATGGCTTTACGATGGTGTACCGGGAAACAAGGGACAGCGCTTTTTTGAAAACAGCAGAGGGAATGGCCGATTATTTTTTAAAGCACCTTCCGAAGGACACCGTTCCGTATTGGGACTTTAATGTTAACGAACCCGGCTACACGCCGCTGTGGAATTATGATCGGTCAAAGTTTACCGAAGTTCCGAAAGACGCATCGGCAGCTGCTATTGCTGCTTCGGCACTGATTGAGTTGTCGCAATATGTAAGTAAAAAGCTATCCAAAAAATATTTGAAGGCGGCAGAAAACATTCTTTCTGCTTTATCAACCGATAGATACAAAGCTGCAATTGGTGAGAATGGAAATTTTATTTTGAAACACAGCACCGGCGGAGCACCAAATTATGCGGAAGTGGATGTGCCATTGACCTATGCCGACTATTACTTTGTTGAGGCGATGAAGCGATACAAAGCGTTGAAGCGTAATTTGTAATCCGGTGCCATTTGGGCAATTTTAGAATGAAAAAAAGCATCGTAACGATTTTCTGGTTATTGGTTTTTCAATGTGGATTTGCACAGGCGGATACTATCTTAAATCGTTATAAAAAATTTCTGCTTCAAACGCTGGAAACACCAGACAACGTTGATCAACTAGCTGGATCAATTACTAGCGAAGGCCAATGGACTGACATCAACTATCAGGATCAGCAAAGAGGAGGATGGCAACCACTCATTCATTTAAAACGACTGCGGGAGTTGGCGTTTGCCTACAGCAATCCTCACTCCTCAAATTATCACAACTTACGGGTTTTAAACAGCATCAACGGGGCAATGGATCATTGGCTGCAACGTCGCTATAAATGTCCCAACTGGTGGCACAACGAAATAGGCGTGCCACAGCAAATGAGAGATATTGTTATTCTAATTGGCCCCACACTTTCGGCAGCAAGATGGAAAGGCGCATTGGAAGTTCTGGGGCAGTACCGGGTGAACGACAATTCTACTGGTGCCAACCTTACCTGGAGTGCAGATTTAGGGCTGCACTACGGTTTGCTTACGAACGATTCGGCACTTGTAAGAAAATGCAGGGACTTGTTGGTGAATGAAATTATGATCACCACCAAAGATGGCGTGCAGCCCGATTACAGTTTTCATCAGCATGATGCCCGGTTGCAGATGTATCAATACGGGGCAGCTTTTTTAAAAGAGAATGTACGATTGGCCTGGGAAGTAAGAAATACGCAACTGGCCTTCCCAAAAGAGAAGCTGGATATTTTAACTGATTTTGTTTTGCGAGGCTGGCAATGGATGACAAGAGGAATCAATACGGTGCCGGGAACCATGGACCGTTCGGCAAGCAGAATTAACGCCCTGCACAGTGCTGATCTTCGTGAACTGATTCCTTTCTTCATGGAACTCATTCCTGATAAAAAGGCAGCCTTCGTCGTCCTCAACAACCATCAAAACGGTGAAGGCACTCTAAGCGGTTTTCGCTATTATCCTTATTCTGACTTTGCGGCTTACCAACAAGCTGCCTTCAGCTTTTTTGTAAAGACCATTTCTGATCGAACATTGGCTACAGAATCTATCAACAGTGAAAATCTAAAAGGCCGCTTGCTGAATAGTGGCGATGCTTATTTAATTAGAAACGGTACAGAATATTTTAATCTCATGCCGGTTTGGAATTGGGAATACTTACCCGGCATTACTGCGTTCAAAGGAGCGGATAAAATAAAACGAAACCCGTTTGCCGGTAGTGTAACGGACGGCAAAGCGGGTTTCACCAGCATGGATTATCTGCTTCAAGACAAAAGCGGAAGCCGTTTCATTTCCGCAAAGAAATCCTGGTTTTGTTACAAGGAGAAAGTGATTTGCCTGGTTGCTGATTTAAAAGGAACCGGTGTTGATTCGGCTTACACCGTAATGGATCAATGCAGATGGAATGGAGAGGTGACGGTCAATAAAAGGCAGAACACAATTGGTGAAGGCGATCATTCAGTCAAAGAAATGAAGTGGGTGCACCAGGGGAACTTTTTCTATGCTCCGTTAACAAAGATGAATGCGCTAGTGGCCCTGCACTCTGTTTTTGGGTCGTGGGCCTCTATCAATGCATCAGAAAGTGACAGTACGATTTTCGATAAGATTTTTATGCCGGTTTTGCTGCATCAAAATTTATCGAAGGCCACTTCATTTGGTTATTGGGCTGCATACTGCAAAACGCCAACCGGCGCAGAACGATTGACTAAACGCAGCGGGTTTAAGATCATTAAAAACGATTCACAGTGCCAAGCGATTAGCTTTACTGACGGTACGGTGATGGCTTCATTTTTCGAAGCTGGTTCACTTAACGTAAATCGCAATCGTTTATCGGTTGAACAACCTTGTATGCTGATGATACGTGGCGGTAAATTTTATGTGAGCGATCCGCAACAGAAACTTGATTCAGTGAACATACGGTTCAATGCTAAAACAATGAAAGTCTCTTTGCCGGAAAAAGGATTTTCGACAAGAGCAGTCCTCATTAAATAAGTGGTGTTGGGTAGAATCAGCAAGAATAAAATTTCATGCACGATGAAACGATGGCAAATTTTCTCTACGGCTTCGGTGTTCTTTTTTATCGGTTGCGGTGTTAAGCCCAATTCTTCCGCTCAATCATTATCGAAAGGCAAAGAGCTTAACAGCATATCTATTCTTAGTTACAACATTCACCACGCCAACCCGCCGTCGAAGCCCGGTGTGATTGATGTGAGTGCCATTGCCAATGTGATTGACCGGCAGCAGGCCGACCTTGTTGCTTTGCAGGAGGTAGATGTGCACACTGCTCGTTCGGGAAAGGCCTTGCACGAAGCGGAAGAAATTGCAAGGCTGACGGGCATGAAAGTCTTTTTTGCAAAAGCAATCAATTAAGATAGCGGCGAATACGGCGTTGCCATTCTGTCCAAATTTCCCATAGAAGAGGCCAAGAACATACCCCTTCCAACAAATGATAACACAAAGGGCGAACACCGCACTTTAGCGACAGCGACCATCGTTTTGCCTAACAAGAAAAGGCTTGTTTTCGCCTGTACACATTTGGATGCACAGCGTGATGAAGTGAATCGCCTATTGCAGATTAAAAAGATTATGCAAGTTGTAAAAGGAGAATCCTTGCCTGTGGTCATTGCCGGCGATTTTAACGCACAGCCGGGCAGTGATGTAATAAAGCAACTGGATGTCCAATTCACCAGAACCTGCGTTGGCGACTGTCCGTTTATCATTCCTGAAACGGCTCCGAACAG
>Ga0308175_100001384_pt1 | contig 16380 bp, 13 predicted proteins | sample PhyCR1_3_FD_203893 | JGI IMG/M metagenome (GOLD analysis project Ga0308175, IMG submission 203893) | Soil microbial communities from UC Gill Tract Community Farm, Albany, California, United States - DLSLS.C.R1 | ecosystem: Environmental > Terrestrial > Soil > Agricultural land | place: USA...
GGTCGAGCACCTCGGCGAAGCCGGGCACGATGATCAGCCGGCCGTCCCGGTATTGCCCCGGCACGCCGAGGGCCAGCCGGTGCCCGTCCGGGGCGAACGCGCCCACGCCCGGGTTGCCGGTGTTCGGCGGCAGCCGGTAGCTGCGGGTGTGGCCGTCGACCAGGCCGGTCACCGACAGCGGGCAGTCGCCGTGGCAGTCCGGCGGCACATAGGCCACCGAGTCGGGGCCGACCGAGACGAGGATGCCGCCGACCGAGAGCACCCGGCGGGTGGCGCCCGAGCGCGGGTCGAGCACCCGCAGCTCGGCCATGCCCCGGTCGCCGATCTGCTGCACGACCAGCCCGGCCGCGGCGTCCCGGAGTGGGGTCACGGTCCCGCCGACGGTCCAGAACGAGCGGGCGACGCCGGCCCGGGTGGTGATCGTGACCTTGGTGCGGCCGGAGTCGTGGCTGGACACGTACAGGTCGGTGCCGTGCCGGGCCGGGACCACCACGACGTCGTAGCCGAGCAGGACCGGCCGGCCGCCGCGGGCCGGCACGAGCGTGGTCCGGGTGCGGCTGGTGCTCGGGGCGATCTCGGTGACCACGGTCCCGGCCGGCACCATCTCCACCGCCGCCCGCTCGCCGTCGGACAGCGTGACCCCGGGCACCGGCGAGACCTTGCCGGTCGACGTGTCGATGATCTGCGGGTGCGCGCCGGTGACCAGGAGCTTCAGTCCGGGCGGGCCGAACGCGCGGTCGCCGACGACCCGGGGCAGCCCGGACGGCGTGGCCGGGGTCGGCGGCGGGTCGGGCCGGTGCACCGGGTCGCGGTGGGTGGCCACGTAGCCGAACAGCAGCACGGCGGCGGCGACCAGCACGATGACCGAACCGCGCTGCCGCATGGCATCAGTGTGGCGGGAACCGCAGCGGGTCGAACAGCCCGATCGGGTGGTCGGTGTGCCCGTCCAGGACCAGGTCGGCGAGGATCTCGCCGACCACCGGGACGAACTTGAAGCCGTGCCCGGAGAACCCGCCGGCGACCACGACGTTCCCATACGCCGGGTGCGGGCCGATGACGAAGTGCGCGTCCGGGGTGGTCGTGTACAGGCAGACCGTCGCGGCCACCGCCGGCCCGGTCAGGCCGGGAAGGACCTCCGCCGCGCGCCGGCGCAGCGCGGCCACCTCGCCCGGTCGCACGGTCCGGTCGACGGTCCGCGGCGTGGTCGGCTCGCCGGCCCGGAAGAACGACACCTTCACCCCGCCGGCCGGCCCGTCGATGGCCGGGAAGCCGTAGACCTGGTCCGGCCCGTCGCCGCAGATGAAGACCGGGTTCCGTTCGTACGGGGCGATCGGGCCGGCCGGCGCGACCCAGTGCATGACCTGCCGCTCGACCACCATCGGCAGGTCGAGCCGGGCCAGCTCGGGGGCCCAGGCGCCGGCGGTCAGCACCAGCGCGCCGGCCTCGTACGTGCCGGCCGCGGTGCGGACCCGGGCCGGCGGGCCGGGCTGCCAGGACTCCACCGGCTCGTCGAACCGCAGCTCGGCGCCGGCGGCCGCGGCCAGCCGGAGCTGCGCGGCCACGGTCGCCTCCGGCCGGGCGTACCCGGCCCGCTGCTCGACCAGGGCCAGCTCGCCGGGCGCCAGCCGGAAGGTGGGAAACCGGCGGGCGGCGCCGGCGGCGTCGAGCACCTCGTGCGGCAGGTCCCACTGCTCGGCCGACCGCAGCGAGCCGGCGAAGGTCGGCCCGCCGGCCGGCCCGGCGTACAGGCCGCCGGTCGGCACGAACACGTCGGTGCCGCTGTCCGCGACCAGCCGGTGCCAGCGGTCCCAGGCCCGCAGCAGCAGCGGCACGTACGCCGGATCCTCCAGGTAGGACTGCCGGTAGATCCGCGAGCCGCCGTGGCTGGACCCGAATGCGTGCGCCGGACCGTACCGGTCAAGGCCGAGCACGCGCCGCCCGCGGCGGGCCAGCTCCAGCACCGCGGCGCTGCCCATCCCCCCGGTGCCGACGACGATGACGTCCCAGCTCAACTCCCGCTCCTCGGACGGACCCGGCGTCGTACCTCGGCCGGCTCAGCCCTCGTCGGTCCCCACTCGCCCTGCGGGCCCTCAGGCTCCCTCATACTCCGCTCATCCGCCGGAGGGCTCGCGCAGGTCGCCGGGCTCCGGCTCGGGCACGTCCCGCCCGAGCTCGGGCTCGGCCTCGGTCGGCGGCGACGGCGGCAGGCCGACGTCGCGGCGCCAGGCCTCGAACGCGGCCGCGGTGACCACCACCAAGCCGAGCCCGAGCAGCATGCCGGCGACCACATCGGAAAGGTAGTGCACGCCCAGCCCGACCCGGGCGAAGGCGACGACCAGCGGGATGAGGATCGCCACCGCGATCGCCACGGCCCGCCACCACCGGGTCAGCAGCGGCGTGACCAACAGCAGCAGCACCGCGCAGCCGACCGTCGAGTTGAGCGCGTGCCCGGACGGGAACGACCGGCCGGGGGCGGTGGCGACCGCATCGACCAGGTCCGGCCGGGCCCGGTTGACCACGACCTTGAGCAGCACGCCGAGCAGGGCGGCGCTCCAGATCGTGACCAGGGTCCAGATCGCCAGCCGGCGGCGCCCGCGCCAGAACAGCAGCGCGGCCAGGATCGTCGTGACGACCCGGAACGTGATCGGGTCGAACACGTCGCTGATGGCCTTGAGCAGGGTGACCAGCCAGTGGTGGTCCACGGCGACCACGTGCATCCGGCTGGCGACCGAGGTGTCCAGGTCGATCAGCGGGCTCCAGTTGTCCCGGACGAGGAGGGCAAGCAGCAGGAACGGCACCCCGAGCGCGATCGCCGCCGCCAGGCCGAGCGCGAGGCGCAGCACCAACCGGCGGTCTGCGCGGGCGAACACCGTCACAGGTTTCCCGTACCCAGTCGGACGGGGTACATGACGCGCATGCCCGAACGGTGGTACCAGCACGCAGTCATCTACTGCATCGACGTCGAGACATTCCAGGACTCCAACGGGGACGGGGTGGGTGATCTGCGCGGGCTCACCAGCCGGCTGGACTACCTGTACCGGCTCGGGATCAGCACGATCTGGCTCAACCCGATACACCCGACGCCCAACCGGGACGACGGCTACGACGTGTCCGACTACTACGGGATCGATCCGCGGCTCGGTTCGCTCGGCGACTTCGTCGAGCTGGTCCACCAGTGCGACAACCGCGGCATCCGCGTGATCATCGACCTGGTCGTCAACCACACCTCCGACCAGCACCCGTGGTTCCAGTCGGCCCGGCAGAGCGAGGACTCGCCGTACCGGGACTGGTACGTCTGGTCGCCGACCGAGCCGCCGAACGCGGACGAGGGGGTCGTGTTCCCCGGCTACCAGCGCGGCATCTGGTCCTACGACAAGGTGGCCGAGCTCTGGTATCACCACCGCTTCTACAAGTTCCAGCCCGACCTGAACTGGAACAACCCCGAGGTCCGCGAAGAGATCGGCCGGGTGGTCGCGTTCTGGCTGCAGATGGGGGTGAGCGGGTTCCGGATGGACGGCGCGCCGTTCGTCATCGAGGAGGTGCACCCGGACACCGCCGACCGGATCATGCACTACGAGTGGCTCAACGACCTGCACGACCACATGACCTGGCGGCGCGGCGACGCCGTCGTGCTGGCCGAGGCGAACGTGCCCAAGGACCAGATCCTGGAGTTCTTCGGTCCGCGTGCCGACCGGCTGCCGATGATGTTCAACTTCGCCGAGAACCAGCAGGTGTTCCTGGCGCTGGCGCGGGAGACGGCCGTGCCGGTGGAGACGGCCATCCAGGCCTCGCCGGAGATCCCGCCCAACGCGAGCTGGGCCACCTTCCTGCGCAACCACGACGAGATCGACCTGTCCGGACTGCGGGACTCCGAGCGCGCCGACGTGTTCGCGAAGTTCGGGCCGGAGAAGGAGATGCAGCTCTACGACCGCGGCATCCGGCGCCGGCTGGCCACGATGCTCGGGGGCGACCAGCGGCGGATCCGGCTCGCGTACGTGCTGCAGTTCTCGCTGCCCGGTACCCCGGTGATCCGGTACGGCGAGGAGATCGGGATGGGCGAGGACCTCTCCCTGCCGCAGCGGGACTCCATCCGCACCCCGATGCAGTGGGCGGACGCGGTGCAAGGCGGTTTCTCCACGGCCGCGGAGACCGTCCGTCCGGTGATCGCGAAGGGTGAGTTCGGCTATCCGACGGTCAACGCGCGCGAGCAGGAACAGGACCCGGACTCGCTGCTGCGCTGGTTCTACAACGTGCTGCCGGTGCTGCGGCAGTGCCCGGAGTTCGGCTCCGGCACGTGCTCGGTTCTCGACACCCGGGACGACCGGGTGCTCGCCCTGCGCTACGACTGCCCCACCGGATCCGTGCTGGCGGTGCTCAACCTGTCGACCGAGATGGTCACCGTGAACCTGGCGCCGCAGCCGGGCATCACCGACGGGTTCCCGATCGACGTGCTCTCCGACCAGGAGTACCCGCCCGCGGACGACCTGACCAAGGTGCAGCTCGACGGGTCCGGTTACCGCTGGCTCCGGCTCACCCGTACGGTCGGTGCGTGACGGCTTTCTACCTCCCGGCGGGGGACGGGGCGTTCCGGTCGACGCCGCACACCGTGGGGCCGTGGGCCGCGACCGACCAGCACGGCGGGCCGCCGGCGGCGCTGCTCGTCCGGGCGCTCGAGCGGGTGCTGCCGGTCGACGGCTGGCTGGCCCGGATCTCGGTCGACCTGCTCAGCGCGATCCCGGTCGCCGACCTGACCGTGGCGGCGAGCGTGGTCCGGCCCGGGCGGTCGGTCCAGCTCGCGGTGGCGACGCTGGCCGCCGGCGGCCGGGACGTGGCCAGGGCCACCGGATGGTGGCACCGGCTCGGCGACACGGCCGCGGTCGCGTCGTTCGCCGCGCCGCCGCCCCTGCCGGACCAGGCCGACCCGGTCGACGACCGCTGGCCGGGCGGCTACCTGCAGGCGATGGAGTGGCGCCGGGTGAAGGGCGACTTCGCCGAGCCCGGCCCGGCGGTGATCTGGTCGCGGATGCGGATCCCGCTGGTCGAGGGCGAGCAGCCGTCCTCGACCCAACGGCTGATGGCCAGCGCGGACTCCGGCAACGGGGTCGGCTCGGCGCTGTCGCTGGAGGACTGGATCTACGTCAACACCGAGCTGACCGTGCATCTGCTACGGCCGCCGGAGGGCGAGCTGTTCTGCCTGGACTCGGCGGCCGCGATCGGCCCGACCGGCGGCGGCTACGCGATCACCACGCTGTCCGACACCGCCGGGGAGGTCGGCCGCGGCGCGCAGGCGCTGCTGGTCCGGGCCCGGTGAGCGGGCCGGGCGCCGGGATCGCCTGGCACGGCCGGCCTGGTCCGCCGCGACCGGACGCCGGCGCGCTGGCCCTGGTCGCCGAGCTCGCCCCCGCGTACGCGGCCACCGCGGTGGAGAACGTGCTGCGCGAGTTCCCCAACGACCTGCGCTACGTGCTGCGCGGCCCGGAGCCGGTGCCGATGCCGCGGGAGCTGCATCCGGCCTTCTTCGGGAGCTTCGACTGGCACTCCTGCGTCGAGATGCACTGGGTGCTGGTCCGGCTGCACCGGCTGGCGTCGATCCCGCCCGAGGCGCTGGCCGTCCTCGACGCGCACCTGGCGACGGAGCCGCTGCGGGTGGAGACGGCGTTCCTCGCGGCCAACCCCGGCTTCTCCCGGCCGTACGGGCTCGGCTGGGCGCTGATGCTGGCCGAGGAGGCGGCGCTGGCCGGTGACCGGGCGCAGGCCTGGGCCGCGGCGCTGCGCCCGCTGGCCGCACAGGTCGCGGCGAACCTGCTGGCCTGGCTGCCGAACGCGACCTACCCGATCCGGTCCGGCGGCCACTTCAACGGCGCGTTCGGCCTCCGGCTGGCGCTGCCGTGGGCGCAGCGGTCGGCCGCCGGCGGCGACGGTGCGCTGCTGGCCGAGATCCTCCGGGCGGCCGAGCGATGGTTCCTGGCCGATCGCGACTATCCGGCGGCCTGGGAACCGTCCGGCGCGGACTTCCTGTCCCCGGCGCTGTGCGAGGCGGAGCTGATGGTCGACCTCGCCGGCCCGGGCTGGCTCGCGGCGTTCCTGCCGGAGTTCCCGGAGACGCTGCTGCGGCCGGTCACGGTCACGGACGACACCGACGGGCAGCTCGCCCACCTGCACGGGCTCAACCTCAGCCGGGCCTGGGCGTGGCGCCGGCTGGCCGCCGCGCTGCCGGCCGACGACCCGCGGGTGCCCGTCGCCCGGGAGGCCGCCGACCGGCACGCCGAAGCCGGGATGCCGCACGCGAGCGGTGGCGACTACATGGTCGAGCACTGGCTGGCGGCGTACGCGCTGCTCCAGCTGACCGGCTGAGGATCAGGCGCGGACGACGAGGGTGCCGAAGATCTTGTCGTCGAGGGTCTGCTTCTTCTCGTCCCACAGCGGCCACAGGTAGGTCAGGATCGTGTAGACCCCGCCGGTAACGGCACCGAGCAGGGTGCGGACCAGGAACCGGCCGAGCCCGATCCAGCCACCGGGCCACTGCCGGGTCGCCTCGCTGACCAGTCGGATGCCGACCACCTGCTTGCCGAGCGAGCAGCCCCGGGAGCCGTTGCGCCAGCCGTAGTTCCAGAACTGGAAGACGGTCGCGAGCAGGAGGAGCACGACCCCGAGCGCGACGAGGCCGCCGTTCACGTTGGTGATCGTCGTCGTGCCGGCCGAGTCGGTCTCGGTCTCGGCGGAGGCGAAGGCGGCGGTGAGCACGATGAGGCCGGGCAGCGCGACCAGCAACGCGAACAGGCCGTCCAGCAGCAGGGCGCCGGCCCGGATCCCCCAGGACGCGAGGTTGGCCGGCGGCGCGCCGTAGCCGGGCGGGGCCCAGGGAGGCTGCCCGTAGGGGCTCTGCTGGTACCCGGTCTGCGGATACTGCCCCTGCCCGTACGGCTGCTGCCCGTACGGCGCCTGCCCGTACCCCTGCTGCGCATATCCCTGCTGGCCGTATCCCTGCTGACCGTGCGGTTGCTGGCCGTATCCCTGCGGCCCATGTCCCTGCGGCCCGTATCCCTGTGGCCCGTACGCCTGCTGCCCGGGCTGCCCGTACCCCTGCCCGGGCGGCTGCGCGCCGTACGGCTGCGGCCCGGAGCCGGGCTGCCCATATCCCGGCTGCCCATATCCCGGCTGCCCATATCCCGGCTGCCAATATCCCGTCGGTTGGCCGGACTGCTGCTCGCCATAGCCCTGCTGCCCCGAGCCCGGCTGCCCGTACGCTGCCGGCTGGCCGGACGCCTGCTGGCCGTACCCCGCCGGCCCGTATCCCGCCGGCTGGCCGGATGGCTGCTCGGTGTAGCCCGGCTCCCCGGCGGCCGGCTGTCCGAAGCCCGGTTCCCCGGAGTCCGGCTGCCCGTACGCCTGCTGTCCGTAGTCGTCCTGGCCGGACGGCTGGGCCGGTGACGGCGGGGCCGGGGGGTAGGCGCTCTGCGTCGGCTGCTGGTCGGACGGCGTCGCGTCCGAGAACGACCGGGTCGGGGCGGCGCCGGCATCGTCCTGGCTGTCGTCCCGGTCCGGCGGTCCGGGAGGGTAGGACCGGTCGCCGTAGTCGTCCCGATACTGGTCGCTGCCGCCCTCGGTCATGGGCGGCACCGTACCGTGGCTTGGGCTTCTCGCGGTGCCCAAACCGGACAGAACGGTCAGGGCCGATCGCCGCCAGGAATTGTCGTACCCGGGTGGCACCGTGAAGGGGTGCTGGCTGACGACGACACCCGCTTCCGGGCCCTGCAGAGCCGGGACGATCGGTTCGACGGCTGGTTCGTCACCGCTGTGACCTCGACCGGGATCTACTGCCGGCCGAGCTGCCCGGCGATGACCCCGCGCCGGGAGCACGTCCGGTTCTTCCCCAGCGCGGCCGCCGCCCAGCAGGCCGGCTTCCGCGCCTGCAAACGATGCCGACCCGACGCCACGCCGGGCTCGCCCGAGTGGAACCTGCGGGCCGACCTGGTCGGCCGGGCGATGCGCCTGATCGGCGACGGCGTGGTCGACCGGGAGGGCGTGACCGGCCTGGCCAACCGGCTCGGCTACAGCGAGCGGCACCTGCACCGCCAGCTGGTCGCCGAAGTCGGCGCCGGCCCGGTAGCCGTGGCCAGGGCCCAGCGCGCGCAGACCGCGCGGCTGCTGCTGGAGACCACCGGCCTGCGGATCACCGACGTGGCGTTCGCGGCCGGGTTCGCCAGCGTCCGCCAGTTCAACGACACGATCCGGACCGTGTTCTCCATGACCCCGACCCAGCTGCGCAGGTCCCGGCGCGGGCCGGCCGAGCGGGTCAGCGGCGCGATCGTGCTGCGGTTGCCCTACCGGGCGCCGATCGAGCTCGACGCGCTGCTGCGGTTCCTCGGCGCCCGCGCGGTGCCGGGGGTCGAAGACTGGTCCGGCGAGGTCTACACCCGTTCGCTGCGACTGCCGCACGGACCGGGCGTGGTCGCGCTGTCGGCCGGCGCCGGCTTCGTGCGTTGCGAGCTGCGGCTGACCGACCTGCGCGACCTGGCCGCGGCGGTGCAGCGCAGCCGGCGGCTGCTCGACCTGGATGCCGACCCGCTCGCGGTGCAGGCCGCGCTCGGCGCCGACCCGCTGCTCGGTCCGCTGGTCCGCAAGGCGCCGGGGCTCCGGGTGCCCGGTCACGTCGACGGCGCGGAGATGGCGATGCGTGCGGTCGTCGGCCAGCAGGTCTCGGTGCCGGCCGGCACCCGGCTGGCGACCCGGCTGACCGAGGCCTACGGCGAGCCGCTGCGACGTCCACACGGCGCGGTGACCAGGCTGTTCCCGACCCCGGACGCGCTGCGGGAGGCGCAGGTCGGGATGCCGGCGGCCCGGCTGCGGGCACTGCGCGCGGTGGCCGGGGCGCTGGCCGACGGCCGGCTCGATCTCCATCCGGGCGCTGACCGGGTGGAGGCGGAGCAGCGGCTGCTGGAGCTGCCCGGCATCGGCCCGTGGACCGCGTCCTACCTCGCGCTGCGGGCGCTGCGGGACCCGGACGTGTTCCTGCCCACCGACGTCGGCGTGCGGAACGCGCTCGACCGGCTCGGCGTGCCGAGCGATCCTGCGTCGGCCGCGGCGCTGGCCGAGCGCTGGCGGCCGTGGCGGTCCTACGGTCTGCTCCAGCTGTGGCACTCCCTGGACCGGAAGGACGTCTGATGTTCTGGACCACGGTCGACTCGCCGATCGACCCGCTGCTGCTGATCGGCGACGAGACGGGGTTGCGCGAGCTGCAGATGGAACCGCACGAGCCGCCGGTCGACGCGGTCCGCGACGACGACGTGCTGGCCCCGGTCGCCGCCCAGCTGCGCGACTACTTCGCCGGTGCGAGGACCCGGTTCGAGCTGCCGCTGTCCCCGCGGGGCACGGCGTTCCAGCAGAAGGTGTGGCTGGCGCTGCGCGAGATCCCGTACGGCTGCACCACGACATACGGCCAGATCGCCACCGACCTCGGCCAACCGACCGCGTCGAGGGCGGTCGGACTGGCCAACGGCCGCAACCCGATCGCGGTGATCGTCCCCTGCCACCGGGTGATCGGCGCGAACGGCACGCTCACCGGCTTCGGTGGCGGACTGCCCCGCAAACGCTGGCTGCTCGACCACGAGCGGGCGGTGTTGGGCGAGCGCGGTCCGGAGCCGGCCGGACTCTGGTGATCCGGGCGGTTTCGCCCGCCGGATCCCATCGCCTCCAGCGAATGACCCTAAACTCGCGCACATGCCCGAGGATCGGCTCGCCGAGCGGCTCGCCCAGGCCCGCCGGCTGGCGAGCGAAACCCGGCTCGACCGGCTGGAGGAGGTGCTGGCCGGGCTGCGCGCCGACGCGGTCACCGACGGCGGCGTGCCGGCCGACCTCGAGGTCGAGCTCGCGGTGATCCGGGCCTCGGCGCTGCTCAACCTGGAGCGGCCGACCGAGGCCTGGGACGGCCTGCAGGCCGTCCGGGGCAGGCTCGACGAAGCGCCGCTCGCCGTGCAGGGCCGCTTCCACTCGATGTCCGGGGGCGCCGCACACTGGTTCGGCGACACCGACACGGCGATCGAGGAGACCGTGCTGGCGCTGGTCGTGCTGTCCGACGCGCCGCCGTCGATAGAGCGGGCCATGGCGACCGCCTCCTGCGGGCTCACGCTGGCGTACTGCCGGCTGTTCCCGCTGGCGGCCGAGGTGCTCGGGCAGGCGCTCGAGGTCGGCGCCGAGGTCGGCATGCCGCTGGCCCGGCTGCACGCCCAGGCCCAGTACGTGCAGCTCACCTGGGGGATGAGCCTCGACCACCTCGGCCTGGCCGAGCAGCGCGACCGGTGCTGGGAGGCGGTGGTACGCCACCACGAGGCGATGCTGGCCGAGCCGGCCGAGCTGCCGGACGCGATGCGCGCGATGTCCTGCGCAGAGCGCTCGCTGCTGGCCGGCCGGCTCGGCGATCCGGTGATCGCCCGGGAGAAGCTGCGGGAGGCCCACGCGGTGCCGGTCGGTGTCGAGAGCCCGTCACTGCGGCGGCTGCTGGCACACGCCGACGGCGCCGCGCTGTTCGCCGAGGGCCGGTTCGACGAGGCGCGCCAGGTCCTGCTCCGGCTCTGGCACTCGATCAGCGGCCCGGTCCCCACCCGCACCGACGACGTACCGCTGCTGCTCGCCCGGGTCGACGAGGCCGCCGGCCGCAGCGGCGACGCGCTGCGCTGGTATCGGGTGGTCTTCAGCCGGTACGGGCGGACCCAGCAGGAGACCTGGCAGGCCCGGGAGACCGCGGCCCGGCTGCGGGTCGAACAGGAGGCGCTGCTGCGGCGCAGCCGGGAGCTGGAGGCCGACACGCTGACCGATCCGCTCACCGGTCTGCCCAACCGGCGCGCGCTCGACACCGAGCTGGCCATGCTGGTGCCGACCCTGCACGCCGCGGGCGAGCCGCTGAGCCTGGCGGTGCTCGACGTCGACCGGTTCAAGGTGATCAACGACGGGCACGGCCACCCGGTCGGCGACGAGGTCCTCCGGGTGATCGGCCGGGTGCTGCGCGACCGGTGCGAGGAGTGCGACCGGTTCGCCCGCTACGGCGGGGACGAGTTCGTGCTGTGCCTCGGCGCCCCGCTGGACCAGGCCCGCGCCACGGTCGCCGCGGTCGTCGCCTCGGTCGCCGGGCACGACTGGTCCGAGATCTCGCCGGGGCTGCGGGTCACGATCGGCTGGGGCATCGCCGAGCTCGGTCCGAGCGACACCCCGACCAGCCTGTTCGCCGCCGCGGATCGCGAGCTGCTCGCCGCCAAGAGGGGCCGCCGGCACCTCACTCCGGTTCCGGCCGTCGTGGACCTATAGTCCAGACAGCGAGCACGGAGGGAGTGGGGGTTTGCTTCAGGCACGCCGCGACCTCCGGCCGGAACGGGTGGCCGCCGCCCGGGCACTCGCCCGGGAGAGCCGGGTCGAGGACCTCCGCGCCGCCGTGGCCGAACTCCGGGCCGACCCGGAGCTGACCGCCGACGAGGACCTCGACCTCGGCATCGCACTGGCGGTCTGCCTGACCAACGCCGAGGACCTGCACGGTGCCCGGATGGAGCTGGAGCGGGTCCGCCCCCTGCTGCCGCGGGTGTCGGCGCTGTCGGCGGCCAGCTTCCACACCTCGGTCGGGATCTCCGCCGACGGCGACGGGGACGAGGCGGTCGCCAGCATCGTGCTCGCCCTGGCGTCGGTGGAGTCGGTCAGCGAGGCGAGCCGGGAGCTGGCCCTCGTGCTGCGCAACTGCGGGATGCGGCTGGCGATGGAGCAGCTGTTCCCGCTCGCGGTGGAGACCACCCAGCGGGCGGTCGCGGTCGCCGCCGCGGCCGGCCTGTCGCCGGGCGGCTGGCAGCAGGCGGTCGGCTACGCCATGCTCTGCTGGGCGATGCGGCTGGAGCACCTCGGCCAGGACGAGGACGCCAGGGCCCGCTGGCTGGACGCGGAGGAGCAGCTCTCGCTGGCGCTGGCCGACCAGGAGATCGGCGTGCTGCCGGGCGCGATGGTGCGGGCCAACCGGGCGCTGGTACTGGCCCGGCTCGGGGACGCCGCCGCGGCCCGCCGGTCGCTGGAGGACTCCCGGGACATCCCGGCCCGGCCCGTAACCCCGCTGCTACGCCGGCGCCGGCTGCACGCGGAGTGCGTGGTGCTGCTGGCCGAGGGCAGGCGGGAGGACGCCCGCCACCTGCTCACCGCGTACTGGCAGGAGGCCGCCGCGCAGAAGCTGCCGCCGTTCGCCGAGGACGGCGCGTTCCTGCTGGCGCGGCTGGCCGAGGCCGAGGGTCGGTCCGCCGACGGGCTGCGCTGGTATCGGGAGGTGCACGAACGCTACGGCCGCGCCCAGTATGCGGTGTGGGTGAGCCGGGCGGCGGCGGCCCGGCTGCGGGTCGACCAGGAGGCGCTGCTGCGCCGGGCCCGGCAGCTGGAGTACGACTCGCTGTCCGACCCGCTGACCGAGGTGCCGAACCGGCGGGCGTTCGACGCGAACCTGCCCCGGCTGGTCGGCGACGCCCAGGCCGCCGCCGCCCCGCTGTCGCTGGCGATCCTCGACGTCGACCGGTTCAAGCGGGTCAACGACACGCACGGGCACCTGGTCGGCGACGAGGTGCTGCGCACCGTGGCCCGGCTGCTGCGGGAGCACACCCGCACGGCCGACCGGTGCGCCCGCTACGGCGGGGACGAGTTCGTGCTCTGCCTACCGGCCGGGCGGTGGGAGGCGGCCGCGGCGGTGGCCAGGATCGTCCGGGCCGTCGCCGACCACGACTGGGAGCGGGTCGACGACGAGCTCACGGTCACCATCACCGCCGGGCTGGCCGAGCTGGGGCCGACGGACACCGCCAGCACGCTGTTCTGGGCGGCCGACCAGAGCCTGCTCGCCGCCAAGCGCTCCCGCCCGCCCGGTTAGGCGCTCCCGGCCGCCCCGGTCAGGCGCTCCCGGCCCGGCAGGCGCTGCCGGCCGCCCGGTCAGGCGGTGCCGACGTCCTGGGCGCGGGACGATGTCCGGGTGAGGCTGCTCGCACCGGTCGCCGCGGTGCTGCTGGGCGCCGGTCTGGCCGCTTGCGGCGGTCCGGCCCCGGCACCGGTCGCGTCCGGCCCGTCGGCCGGACCGGTGCCGGACCGGGTGCTGGTCTTCACCAGGACGACCGGCTTCCGGCACGCGTCGATCCCGGCCGGCATCGCCGCGATCCGCGAGCTCGCGCCCGACGCCGGGTTCGCCGTCACGGCGACCGAGGACCCGGCCGCGTTCACGCCGACGGGGCTGGCCGGCTACCGGGCGGTGGTGTTCCTGTCCACGTCCGGTGACGTGCTCGGCCCGGCCGGCCGGGCCGCGCTGGAGGAGTACGTGCGCAGCGGCGGCGGGTTCATCGGCGTGCACTCCGCGGCCGACACCGAGTACGGCTGGCCGTTCTACGGCGAGCTGCTCGGCGCCCGGTTCGCCGGCCACCCCGCCGTGCAGCCGGTCACCGTCCGGTTCCGGTCCGGCCCGCTGACCGCCGGTCTGCCGGCGACCTGGCGGGTCACCGACGAGCCGTACAACTTCCGCGGCCTGCCGGAGGGCGCGCAGGTGCTCGCCACTCTCGACGAGTCGACGTACACCGGCGGCACGATGGGCGCCGACCACCCGATCGCCTGGACCGCCGACGTCGGCCGGGGCCGGTCGTTCTACCTCGGGCTCGGCCACCCCGAGGCGATCTACGCCGACCCGGTCTTCCGGCGTCTGCTCGCCGGCGGCATCCGGTACGCGTCCGGATGACCGTCAGCCGGCGACCAGGCGGAGGTGGACGTCGCTCTCGTCGCCCGGCCGCCCGGAGAGGGCGGAGTAGGCGTAGACGCCACCAGCGGCGAGCACGACCGCGGTCGCGGTGGCGATGAGGGCAATCGTGACGCGACCCCAACCCCGGCGCTGTGTCTTCGAACGCCGCGGGGCGCCCTGGATCTGGTCCGGTCCGCCCTGCAGGTAGTCACCACCCCGCGAGTAGCCACCTGGTAACCCCTGCGAATAGGGGCCGGCAGGCATCCCGGACGGATGCCCACCGCCTCCGGGCCACACGGGCGAATAGCCGCCGAACGCTCCCGATGGGTAGCCACCGCCCTGCGGCCCCGGCCCGTACCCGCCGCCCTGCGGCCCCGGCCCGTACCCGCCGCCCTGCGGCCCCGGCGCGTACCCGCCGCCCTGCGGCCCCGGCGCGTACCCGCCGCCCTGCGGCCCCAGCGGATAGCCACCGCCCTGCGGGCCCGGGTAGCCATCCCCTTGCGGGGCCGGCGCATGGCCCTTCGGGCCTGGTGGGTAGGCCGCACCAGAGGGCGGCCCGTACGGCTGGCCCGATGGGTTCCGGTCCGCGGGCTGCTGGCCTTCGTCGTCGACGGGTTCCGGCTCGGAGGACTGCCCGGCAGGCTCGCCCTGCGGGCGGTGTCCACCGTCGGCGCCGAAGTCGCTCATGCCCCGTCGCTCCCGTCTTCGGCGCGGTCGAATTGCCCGCGATGTCCGTATGACCGCCGAGTATAGGACTTGATCGGCGACGGACCCGGTCGTCCCGGCGAAGTGTGCCCTTGAGTGCAACCGGCCCCTTGTCCCAGTGAGCCGAACGGAGGAGTGTGGCCGGTATGAGCGGGCTACAGCGGACGCGCATCCTGGTCGTGCTCATCGTCCTCCTTGCCCCGGTACTGCCCGCGACCGCGACGGCGGCGCCCGGCCCGACCGGCGGAAGCCCGGGCGATGAGCAGGTGCTGCTCGGCTACGCCCGGGACACCTGGAGGTCGATGGTGGCGCTCACCGACCCGGCGACCGGCCTGCCGTCGGACAACATGACCGGCCCCGTGACCGCGCCGGTCCGGGCCGCGTACACCAGCCCGACGAACATCGGCGGCTACCTCTGGTCCACGGTCGTCGCCCGGGACACCGGCATCATCGGCCGCACCGAGGCGTACGCGCGGTTGAGCCGAACCCTGCGGACGCTGTCCAGTCTGGACCGGCACGGCCCGAGCGGCATGTTCTACAACTGGTACTCGCCGTCGACCGGCGCGAAGCTGACCGTCTGGCCGCCGGACGGCAGCGTCGTCCGCCCGTTCCTGTCCACTGTGGACAATGGTTGGCTGGCGACCGCGCTGATGGTGGTGGCCATGGCGGAGCCACGGCTGGCCGGGCAGGCGAACAGGCTGCTCGCCCCGATGGACTTCGGCTTCTTCTACAACCCCGCCCCGGCGCGGGAGGGAGTCGACGCGGGCTTCGACCGCGGCGGGTTCTGGGACGCCGACCCCGGCGGCTGCACGGTGGTCGACAACTACCGGCACCGCGGCCCGGACGTCTGGTACACCTGCAACTCGTACGACACCGCCGTCACCGAGGCCAGGATCGCGCTCTACGTCGGCATCGCCCGCGGCCAGATCCCGGCCAAGGCCTACTACGCGACCTGGCGGACGTTCCCGGCCAGCTGCGACTGGTCCTGGCAGGAGCAGCAGCCGGTCGGCGTGACGCGCAGCTACGACGGGATCCCCGTCTATGAGGGCGCCTACCGCTACCGCGGCTTCCAGCTGGTGCCCAGCTGGGGTGGGGACATGTTCGAGGCGCTCATGCCCGACCTGTTCGTGCCCGAGTCGGCCTGGGGTCCGCGCAGCTGGCGGGTCAACCACCCGCTGACCGTCCGAGCCCAGATCGAGCACGGGCTGGCCGAGGCCGGCTACGGCTACTGGGGCTTCTCCCCAGCCAGCAACCCGGCCGGCGGCTACTCGACCTGGGGCGTCGAGGCGGTCGGGATGAACCCGGACGGCTACTACTCGGACGAGGAGTCGACGAACCTCGACCTCGGCTTCGGCGACTGCCGGCCGCCCACCAACCCCGACCCGACCTACGGGGACGGCGTGGTCACCCCGCACGCCGTCTTCCTCGCGCTGCCGTACGCGAAGGACGCCGCGCTGGCCAACCTGGCCAAGCTCAAGGCCGACTTCCCGGTCTACGGCGACGGCGGCTTCTACGACGCGGTCGCGGTCAGGTCCGGCCGGGTCGCGGCGACGTACCTGTCGCTGGACCAGTCGATGGTCCTGGCGCAGCTCGGCAACGTGCTCACCGGCGACCTGCACGAGGCGTTCGGCTCGTACGGGCAGAACGAGCGGCGGCTGCGGCCGGTGATCGGTCAGGAGGTCTTCTCGGCACACGCCTGAGGACCGCCGCCGGAGGACTGCGGCCGAAACCCGCGCGCCGGATCAGGAACATCGGCGTCGGCGGGTCGGGTTCCGGCCGTCGTGGACGTGATCGCGACGCGCAGCCCTGCCGCCACCCGTGGGCTGCGGCTGGCGCCGTCCGCGGCATTCGTCCTCATGGGCGCGACTCTCGGGCTGGTGCTGTTCGCCGCGAGCACGCCCTCCCCGCTCTATCCCGTGTACGAGCACCGCTTCGGCTTCTCCCCG
>Ga0308175_100001385_pt1 | contig 16379 bp, 14 predicted proteins | sample PhyCR1_3_FD_203893 | JGI IMG/M metagenome (GOLD analysis project Ga0308175, IMG submission 203893) | Soil microbial communities from UC Gill Tract Community Farm, Albany, California, United States - DLSLS.C.R1 | ecosystem: Environmental > Terrestrial > Soil > Agricultural land | place: USA...
ACGGTGGCGACCTCGGTGTGACCGGCAGCATCAGCGTGGTGCACACGCTCATGCGCGCTGACCTGGTCGACGAGTACCGGCTGTTCGTGTACCCGGTGCTCACCAGCCGCGGCCGCAACCTGATGCCAAATGGCATGGCGCCGCAGGCGCTCTCGCTGACCGAATGCAGGTCGTTCCGGTCCGGCGTCGTGCTGCAGGTCTACACCAGACTCCGCTGACTCCCGTCGAGGGCCAGGACTCCGCCAGCCGGCCCCCGAACCTCTCGCGTCTCAGGGCGCCGCAGCGCTGAAGCGGAACCGCCTGCGGCTCTGCGCGGGACGGCTCGGGCCCAGGTCGCCGAGCTCCACCCGTACGTCGACGTAGCCGGCCGCCCGGAGCCGGCCCGGCAGCTCGTCCGGGTCGCACGGCACGTAGGTGTCGCCGCGGTGGAACTCGTCCAGCTCGCCGGTGTCGACGGCGTCGCTCCCGACGAGCAGCCCGCCCGGCCGCAGGACCCGGCACAGCTCGTCCAGCAGCCCGTCCTGCAGCTCCCGGGACGGAACGTGGTGCAGCATCGCGAACGACGTGGCGGCGCTGAAGCGGCCGGACTCCAGCGGCAGCCGGGTGGCGTCGGCCCGGATGACCTGCACGTTGCTGTCACGCAGCCGTTCCTTCAGGGAACGGGCCAGGTCGGGGTCGATCTCGACGGCGGTGAGCCGCGGCACGCGCCGGCGCAGGACGTCGGTGGTCAGGCCGGGGCCGGAGCCGACCTCGAGCACGTCGTCGCCGAGGTCGAGGTCACCGACCGCCCAGGGCAGGATCTCGGTCTCGACGATCTCGGCCCACTCCGCGCTCGCGCAGAACTCCAGATGCTGCCGGTTCATTCAGGTCCTTCCGCGTGTCGTCGTGGCGACTGGTCAGCCCCTTCTCGAGCCAGTGGTGGGCGTAGGCCTCGTCGTTGAAGGCGGAGACCTCCCGATAGCCGGAGGAGCGGTAGAGCCCGATCGCCTCGGTCGTCCGCCTCGGCCCGGATGCTCATGTCGGGATCGAACCCGTCGGCGAAGCGCGTGTCGAGCTCGGCGAAGTAGGACTGCAGGCAGAACCTCGCCGCACCGCTGGTCGGGTCCTCCGGGGCGATCTCGACGAGCTGAGCGGTGAGGAGCCGTTCGACCGGGGCCATGGCGTCGATGAGGCGACCACGGGCTGCTGTCGTCATCCGTCGCGAAGGAGTGGGGCCGGAGCGTGTTCATCCGGCTCGCATGATGACCGCCGCCGACCAGCAGGCGACCGTGATCGGACGGATCTCGACCGGGCCTCCGCCCGGCGGCGAACTCGACGGCACGAGACCACCGGAGGACGGATAGTCATGACTCCTGACCGGCATGCGCGGGCGATGTTGCCGATTCCCGACCGGCCGGTCCCGGCTCTGACGACCTACGACGCGAAGGACCCCGACACGGTCTTTCCTCCGATCGAGCCGTTGCTCCCGCCGGCCGGTGCGCCGAACGTGCTGATCGTCCTGCTCGACGATGTGGGCTTCGGCGCGGCGAGCACCTTCGGGGGGCCGTGCCGGACGCCGACCGCGGACAGGCTGGCGGCCGGCGGTCTGCGCTACAACCGCTTCCACACCACGGCGCTGTGCGCGCCGACCCGAGCGGCTCTCCTCAGCGGCCGCAACCACCATTCGGTCGGGATGGGCAGCATCACCGAGACCGCGACATCGGCCCCGGGCAACAACTCGCTGCGCCCGAACACAAAGGCGCCGTTGGCGATGACCCTGAAGCTGAACGGCTACTCGACCGCGCAGTTCGGCAAGTGCCACGAGGTCCCGGTGTGGCAGTCCTCGCCGATGGGGCCCTTCGACGCCTGGCCGTCGGCCGGCGGTGGCTTCGAGACCTTCTACGGTTTCATCGGCGGCGAGAACAACCAGTGGGATCCGGCGCTGTACGACGGGACGACGCCGGTCGAGCCGCCGGCGACTCCCGAGGAGGGCTACCACCTCACCGAGGACCTGGCCGATCGAGCGGTGAACTGGGTGCGCCAGCAGAAGGCGCTGATGCCGGACAAGCCGTTCTTCGTGTACTTCGCGCCGGGCGCGACGCACGCCCCGCACCACGTTCCGAAGGAATGGGCCGACCGGTACGCCGGGCAGTTCGACGACGGCTGGGACGTGCAGCGTGAGCGTACGTTCGCCCGGCAGAAGGAGCTGGGAGTCGTCCCGGCCGACGCCGACCTGACCACCCGGCACGCCGAGATCCCGGCCTGGGACGACATGCCCGCCGAGCTCAAGCCGGTGCTGGCCCGCGAGATGGAGGTCTACGCCGGCTTCCTCGAGCACACCGACCACCACGTCGGCCGGCTGATCGACGCCATCGACGATCTCGGCGTCCTGGACAACACGATCGTCTACTACGTCATCGGCGACAACGGCGCGTCCGCCGAAGGCACGCTGAACGGTGCCTTCAACGAGATGGCCAACTTCAACGGGATGGCCGCGCTCGAGACCCCCGAGTTCATGATCAGCAAGATGGACGAGTTCGGCTCGCCCAGCTCCTACAACCACTACTCGGTCGGCTGGGCCTGGGCGATGGACACACCGTTCCAGTGGACCAAGCAGGTGGCCTCGCACTGGGGCGGCACCCGCAACGGCACGATCGTGCACTGGCCCAACGGGATCGGCGAGCGCGGCGGGCTCCGCTCGCAGTTCACTCATGTCATCGACGTGGCCCCGACCATCCTGGAAGCCGCCGGCCTGCCGGAGCCGACGATGGTCAACGGCGTGCAGCAGTCGCCGATGGAAGGCACCAGCATGCTGTACACGTTCGAGGGGGCGGACGCGCCGGAACGTCATGACCTGCAGTATTTCGAGATGTTCGGCAACCGCGGCATCTACCACCGAGGCTGGAGCGCGGTCACCAAGCACCGGACGCCGTGGGTCATGGTCGGCGGCGCCGTGCCGGCGTTCGACGACGACGTCTGGGAGCTCTACGACGGGCGCAGCGACTACAGCCAGGCGCACGACCTCGTCGCCGACCGGCCCGAGATGCTCGCCACGCTGCAGCGGCTCTGGCTCATCGAGGCCACCAAGTACAACGTGCTCCCGATGGACGACCGCACGGCCGAGCGGATCGAACCCTCGATGGCCGGGCGCCCGACCCTGATCCACGGCAAGTCACAGCTGTTCTTCCCCGGCATGGGGCGCCTCTCGGAGAACAGTGTGGTCAGCATCAAGAACAAGTCGTTCTCGGTGACCGCCGAGATCGACGTCCCGGCCGCCGGGGCCGAGGGTGTGATCATCGCGCAGGGCGGCCGGTTCGGCGGCTGGGCCTTCTACGCCAAGGACGGCAGGGCGAAGTTCGCCTACAACGTGCTCGGCATCCGGGAGTTCGCCACGGCCGCCGACACCGCCATCCCGGCCGGCACCCATCAGGTCCGGATGGAGTTCGCGTACGACGGCGGCGGCCTGGCCAAGGGCGGCGACGTCACCCTCTACTACGACGGCACCGCGGCCGGCGCCGGCCGGGTCGAAGCCACCCAGCCGATGGTCTTCTCGGCCGACGAGACCACCGACGTCGGTTACGAGTCCGGCACCACGGTCACCTCCGACTACACCGCGAGCACCAGCCGCTTCACCGGCAGGATCAACTGGGTCCAGATCGACCTCGGCGACGACGACAACGACCACTTCATCGACCCCGACGAACGCCTCCGCGTCGCCATGGCCAGGCAGTAACGCAGTCGCGTTCGGCGTCACCCGGTTGGCCGGGTCGAGATGGCCGTGAAGCTGTAGCAACCGGACATGACGTTCCTGGCCTGGAGGAACGACACATCCGGGTTGGCCAGCAGCTCCGCGATCGCCGCGTCGAGGTCGTCGTCGGGACGCAGGTGGCGGATGAGGTCGTAGGCGATCCGCCGGTCGTGGCCATACGGGCGGAGGATCTGCGCGCGTCCGCGGAACTGGTCGGGTACGCGGTCGCCGAGGTGCCGGTCCTCGCACCCGCTCGCGTGGATCACCACCGGGCCGACTTCGGCATACGGTCCGCTCCAGGGAAAGGGGTTCCATGCCACGATCGCCAGCTCATCGCCGGCCTTCGAGTCGCGCAGGCAGCACCGCAACGGCCAGCCACCGTCCTGGTCGACGAACGCCTCCACCGCGTTCCCGCCGTGATCACGACCCGAGCTCCGGACCTCAGCCAGCTTCTCCTCGTCGAGGCCCTCGATTTGCCACGTCATGCCGCCATCCTCTGAGGTGGCCGGCCACGTTCGCTGGCGGGGAACGGACGTGGCGTTCGATCGCTGCTCTGCAGTGCACGGCCACCAAGATCGCTACGCAAGTCCGGTGGAAGGTTCCAGACCGGCGAGGACCGGCGAGGGCCGGAAGCCTTTCCCGACGTAGCCGATGGCGACGCTCTCGTGGACGCGCCTCGCGATGCGGTAGAGCCGTCACAGCCGGCGCCGACGTGGGGTGCCGGTGAACAGGCAGCCGCCGGGCAGTGGGACGATCGTCCAGTTCGTGTCGTCGTAGGGCCATTCCGACTCGTCGACCGGTTCGCGGTTGATCGCCCGGCGGACCGGCTCGGGCAGCGGCTCGACCGGCGGGGGCGGAGGCGCTGGGGTGATACGACCGCGGATGGCGGTGGCGGCGGCCGAGGTGCGCGTGAGTGGGGCGCCGCAGGCCGAGCAGTATCGGCCGCCCTGGTTGACGGCCTCGCAGACCGCACACTTCCACAGCGCACTCATCGAGACCGTCGCTCCTCGATCCTGCGGATCAGCTTGCCGAGCAACGCCCGGCCACGGTCCGCGGCCGGCGATCCGCTCGCCGGTTCTCCGGCCGCGGGTCCGGCCGCGGGTCCGGGCGCGGGTCCGGGCGCGGGTCCGGGCGCGGGTTCCGGTGCGCTGGGTCGGGTCGCGTCGGAGCGGATCCGCAACCCCTTGCCCCGCAGGGCCGAAGGATGCGACGGCACGGCGCGGTCGGGCGCGGCGGTGGTGCGGCCGGCCCGCGACATCCCGGTGGTCGGGCGGGGGGCGGGTGCGGGGCTTGGTCCTCGCAGCCGCCGGGGAGCGCGGCCGACGGTCGCCGTCCCGGCCGGGAACGGCGGGCGGCCGGTCGTCGGTGTCTCGCTGCGCAGTCCCATCAGGGTGGCGTGGACCTCGCCGACAGTCGGGCGGGCCCGGTGGTCGGCCAGCAGCATCCGCTCGACCAGCTCGACGACCGGGTCCGGTGCGCGTCCCGGCGGGAGGCGGAGCTGGCTGCCGTTCAGCACGGCGATCGCGGCTTCGTGGTGCGCCGGGTCGAACGTCGGCAGGGCGCCGGTGAGGTATTCGGAGTAGATCAGGCCGAGTGCGAACATGTCGGAGGCCGTGGTGAGGTCGGCGGCGTTCCCGGTGCCCTGGATGTAGCTGACCAGTTCGGGGGAGTAGTAGTTCATCGTGCCGACGATCTCCTCCGGCGGCGGAGGCTTGCCGACCACGTAGGAGCTGTCGAAGTCGATGAGCTTGGTCGTGTACCCGAGCTCGGTGCGCTTGATCAGTACGTTGCTCGGCTTGAGGTCGCTGTGCACGATGTCCAGGTCGTGAAGGATCTTCAGGCTGTGCGCGACGGTCTTGAGCAGCACCAGCTGCGCGGGGAAGCCCAGCCTCGCGACGTCGCTCGTACCAAGGCCGGCGAGGTCGACCTTCTCGGTCACCTTGTAGTACTTCGCGCCGTAGCGGAAGAAGTCCAGGGTCGCGATGAGGTTCCCGCCGTAGCTGGTCAGGGGCGCCATCGCTGCCTGGATCCCGCGGTGGTGGGCCTCGAACGCGGCACACCGGGCCCGCTTGCGCGCCTTGGTCTTGGCACTGCCCGGCGCGGCGTCGTCGGGATAGGTCGGGGACAGGAACCGCTTGATGAAGTAGGTCCTGCCGTCACGCTCGGCGAAGGTCCACTCGCTCAACCCCGCGCCGACGACGCGGAAGTCCTCCAGCAGCCGGTAGCCGCCGACCGTGTCGCCCGCCCTGAGGACGTCCGTGGCCGAGGTGCTGGTCACAGGTACTCCTCGTAGCCCGGCTTGTACGCCGCCCACAGCTGCGCCTGTCGCTCGCGTCGGGCGGCGCGCACTTCGGCGAGCTTGCGCTCTTGCTCTCGCAGCTCGGTGTCGAGGTCGTCCAGCGGCGTGATCCAGCGCTGTTCGAGCTCGGTGGTGCGCCGGGCGAACAACGTCCGGAAGCCGTCCAGGTCGGCGCCGACGCCGAGGGTGGCCATCGCGGCGTCGTCGCCGGCGACCGCGCTCACCGCTGCCCGCACCGACGTCGACCACGTGTCGATGTCCCGGGCGTCCCGGAGCGCCGCGAGGACGAGGTGCTCGAAGTGCATCGGCGAGGGCAGGTAGCCGAAGCAGCCGTCGGTGGCCGCGATCACCAGGTACGGCGCGGTCAGCTCGACCTGGCGGTGATGGACCGCGAACTCGGTGTCGGCGGACATCGCGTTGCTCACCACCGAGTCCTCCCTCAGGTTGGCCATGGCGTCCCCGTGGTCGCGGATGTCGTCGACCGTCAGCTGCCGGGCGCCTGAATCGGGCTCGAAGACGTACACCCGGGAGTCGCCGGCCCACAGCAGATGGCAGGTCCACCGGTCGCCGCTCGGCTCCTGGCGCTGCAGGCCGGCCAACGCCATCGTGGTGGGCAGCGCCCGCAGCAGCCGGGAGCGCAGGCCGCTGGCGGGCGCCTTCAGGCCGGCCAGCCGCTCCTGCAGTGCCGAGCGCACCGACCGCTGCAGATCCTGCGCGGCCGCCGTGCCGTCCAGGTTCCACTCCGGGTCGAGCAGCGCGACCATCCGCTGCTCGACCACGTCGCGAGCGACCCGGGACGCCAGGTAGGCGCCGGTGCGCGGACCGTCCGGGGTCTCGTACGTCGTGCCGCCGGCGCCACCCATCCCGTCGAACACGGCGACCAGGCCGAGCTCCCGGCCGTGCCGCACGACCGGGTCGGAGTCCTCGCCCTGCCCCGGGATCTTGGGCAGGTTGAAGCCGAACGACACCCGCGGTCCCGCCGCCGACGGCGTGCCCCTGCGTGGCTCCGGCTGCGTCGCCGGAGGTTCCCACGGTGAGGCGGCGCGAGCGGGGCTGGCGCCGACCCCGTCGGCAGGCTGCGTCGAGGGGGTCACCTCCGCCGCAGGCGCTGCCTGGACGTGCTCGGTGCCCGCGGTCTGCTGGCTTTCACTCACACCGAGTTGCCGATGGAATCGATGATCGTGCCGTAGTCCACGTCCGACAGCCCACCGCCCGCCTGGGACGGGTTGTGCACGACGTTCTCCCACACCGCGGAGATGTCGCTCCAGCCCGGTCCGTCCGGAGCGAACAAGATCAGCCGCTTGCTGCTGGCGCCCAGTGGGCCCTGCGTGTCCTCCCAGAGGTCGGTCAGCGCGCTGAAGTCGGCGGGAACACGGGGCCGCAGCTCCGCGGGAACGACGGACGCATCCAGGGCGTTCGCAGGCTGGTCGGTCCAGACGACGACGACCTGGCGCCGCCGGTCGCCACGGGTGGTCCAGGGCGAGTTCATCGCCAGCGCGACCGCCTCCAGGCCGGACTCGGGTGCGTCTCCGCCGCCCTCGGCGATCAGCCCGTTGACGAAGTCGCTGAACTCGCTCCGCTCGTCCGGCAGCCGGTAGAACGGCGACTCGTCCATCGCCGCCTCCCCGTCCGCCGCGAAGTCCCGGAATGCGACGACGCGGACCCGGAGTTCGTCGACGTTCTTGCCCTTCGCGGTGAGGTTGTTCTGCACGTCGTCGTAGAAGCGCAGCGCGTTGGCCTTCACCGCGTCGATGATCGGATCCATGCTTCCGGTGACGTCGATGCAGAACACGATGTCGACGGCGTAGCTCAGGCCGCGCGAGACCGGCGCGGCGAGGCTGGACTGCTCGGCGGCCTCCGGCAGCGCCTCGGCAGCCGGTTCGCTGGTCCCGCTGCCGTGGTCGGCCGCGGTCGACGTCGGCTCCGGGGCAGCGGGAGCCGCCGCATCGGTCGTGCCTGTCCCTGCGGCGTCAGGCACGGCGCTGTCTGTGTCCGGGCCAGGTGCAGCCGACATATCGTCCTCCATGGCTGAGCGATCTCGGATATTTGCGGCACCCCGACGATCCCGCGGGCAGCGGCCTACCCGCGCCGCGCGGGGCGACACCAGCCCGGACGTTCCGTCAGCCAGGCCTCCTCGGCCGGCCGCATCGCGAGCCACCGACCGCCGACCCGCCGCGAGCTGGCTACCCGGGCATCTCACCGGTTTCTGTCAGGTGCTCGGCGACATCGACGAGTTTGCGGTTCAGGCGCTGTGATGCGCGACGGAGCAGGTCGAATGCGTCACCGGCGGACAGCCGTTGGCGTTCCATCAGGATGCCCTTGGCCTGCCCGATGACGTCGCGCGTGCTCAGCCCGCGGTGTAATGCGGCTTCGCGGTGGTCGACTTCCTCGCGTCGGTGCGCCATCGCCACTGCCACCGCCAAATACGCTGCCAGGATCGAACAGAACTCCTGGTCTTCATCACTGAACGCCGCGGGTGTCGCGCTGTAGAGGGTGAAAGTGCCGAGCGGTGACCACTGGGCCGGCTGCTGCACGAACAGGCCGTGGCTCAGGCAGCTGCCGACTCCGAGCTGCGCAGCGGTGGCCGCGATGACCGGCCACCGCTGGGAGTCAGCCAGATCGGGCACGTGAACGGGGCTCTCGGACTGCAGCGCCTCGGCGGCTGGGCCGACTCCGGTGCCGAACTGGATATCGTCGAGCTCGGCGGCAACCGCGTCGCTGCTCAGGGTGTCGATAACGCGTCCGTGGCGCCACAGTGTGACGCTGGCGCAGTCGCATCCGGCTACCGCAGCGGTGGTGAACTTCAGCATCTGGGGGAGCACCTCGGCCACCTGGTCCGAGCCGAACAGCTGCCGGGCGAGCTGGGCGAAGCTGGCCACCAGCGTCGGCCCGTACGCGTGCGGCCGCCATAAGTCGCTGGTGCGGGAATGGTCTTCCGCCGCGGACCGCCGACGGGCCGCCGCCGCTTCCCGCAGGCGCTCCCTGTCGGCACGCCGGTTCGCCTGCGCGGCCTGTTCCTGACCACTCGAAGCCCATGGCGCACCAGCTCGACCGCTGCCGCGCCGGCGTTCGTCGAGCTGCCGCTCCCGCTCCAGCCCGACGCGCTCCCGGTCGTCAGCGACGCGCTCGCGCAGCCCAGCGGTTTCGTCGCGCTTGCCTGCGGTCTCGTCCCGTGCGGCGGCGAGCTCGTCGCGTTCGGCCGCGACGAAGTCGCGCCGGTCGGCCAACCAGGCGCTCTCCTCGGCGTCGACGGTCTGCGTACGGTGCTGGGCTGCAGCAGCCCGGGAGCTGCCGGCGGCATTGCGAGCAACTCGGGCGGCGACCCGGGCGGCTCTCTGCCGGGCCCTCAGCAGCTCCGCTTCGGCCCGCCGGGCGCCGGCCTCAGCACGTCGAAGTGCGGCCTGCGCCTCGGCCACCTCCGCCTCGGCCAGCTCGCCGGGGGAGACCTGCCTCGGCTGGTCAACGTCGCGGCGGTCCAGCAGGTGATCATGGCGGTCGGCCAACCGTTCCCGCTCGTCGGCGAGTGCCTCCCGCTCGTCCGCGAGTCGTTCCCGTTCGTCCGCCAGCCGTTCCCGCTCGTCAGCGCCGGCTTCCCAGAGGTCAGCGCGGCTCATGCGTTCCTCCAAGGGCGATATCGCCTCCGCCTCCGCCGGCCGCTCGTCGCTGGTCACCGGAATTCCCCTTCAGATCGTCGCCGCAGGGCCGTCGCACCAACAGCGGCTCCAAATCCGTAAGCCGGAACACGCGAGCCGGTAGGCCGTGCAAGCCTTCGACGCGCAGCACGCGACCCCGAGCTTCCGCCACTTTCCATGCATTGACGATGATGCCAACGCCGTAGGCGTCGATAAAATCAAGGTCGGACAGGTCGAGCACAATCGTCGCAGCCGGTCCCGACTCTGCTACCTGCAGCAGCAGCGGCTCAAGCTCCACCGCCGCCAGATCGAGCTCGCCGGCCAGGGAAACGACAACCGCACCATCCCGGCACCGTCGCGACCAACGAAAAGAGGCCGCCTCGCACTGCTGAACGCCGACGTCACAGCTCCCCATCGGGACACCAGCCATCTCTTCGCCGAGCGTCGGCTGGGTCAGCAACCGGACTCAGCATCCCCTTCCCGCGGAGCCAGCGCAACCGCCGGCCCGACCGATCACACTCGGTCACCGGGCGAGGTGGGGTCAGGCGGCGTCCGCGCGTGCCGCTGCCGCCGAGCGGCTCAGCTGCACGACCACATCGCAGTCGCCGGTGGCGCAATCCGAGCGCAGCTCGCCGAGGCGGGCGAGCATGCGCAGTGACGCCGTATTGTCCGCGCCGACCACCGTCCGGATCTCACGAAGATCTCCGGCGCGGGAGATCAGTTCGCGAGCCAGCGTGGAGCCGGCCCCACGTCCCTGCCAGTCGTCGGCGACGGTGACCGCCAGGTCGGCGGCTCCCGGATCGTCGATGAACCGTTGGAGCCGGCCCACCGCGATCGGCCGGCCGGCGGCGTAGAGGACGAGCGCGACGTGCGCACGCTGGTCGACGGTGTCGAGCAGGATCGGCAGCATCCGCGTGAACTGCGCGTCCGAGACGTCCCGCAGAAACCGGCGCCGGCGGGAGCGGAGCGACAGGGCCTGGAAGCCGGCGAGGAGCAGCGCGCGGTCCCGGGCTACCAGCGGCCGCACCCGGACCGGCGTGCCGTCGCGCAGCACCCCGGCGTCCCGCACGAGCCGGGCGGCGCGAGGAGCGGGGGGCGCGCCTGCTGCCTCGCTCGTCGCGTCGCCCGCCATTGGACTGCCTGCGGTCATCTCACGGAGGTCGTGGAGGTCGCGGTCGTCGAGAACGCTCGACGCGCCGTCGACGGCCGGGCTTGCGTGGGCAGAGACATGCACAGTCCAGAGAGCGAGTAGAGACCACGGAGACGGCAGGAAGCGACAGGGGACCCGCGGTCTCACGACACGCAGGCGCACCGCCGGTGCGGACGGAGCACCGCCATCCTGCCCACCGCGTCACGATTGAACCCAAAAGTGACCGGACACACGCATGCTGCCGCCGAAGTGGCGCCCCCACCCGGGCCCCGGTGCTCGCGTCGCTCGGGGTGGCAGGTGGCCCAGACGTCTTACTTGTCGGCTATGTACCGCGAGCAGGCTGGTCGACGCCCGGAGCCCGAGGCGCGCGACGGTGGATCAGCCAGCGCGGTTGGGGTAAGAAGTGCCCGACCAAGGTCCAATTAAGACTCTAGGGGCGTCGCTGTGGAAATTATCGGTGTCATCATCGCCGGCATCATCATCGGGTTGCTCGGCAAGTTCGTGGCTCCCGGCAACCGGGACAACATCCCTCTCTGGCTCACCGTCCTGTGCGGAATCGGCGGAGTGCTGATCGGCTACTACGTCGCCGCCGCGCTGGGCGTGGAGGCGACGAAGGGCATCGACTGGATCCGGTGGATCATCAGCATCATCGTCGCGGCGATCCTCGTCATGATCGCTGCGACCGTCACCGGCCGCAGCACCAGCCGAAGGATCTGACAGCGCTCCGCACGCACCAAGCGCAGCAGCTGCTGGTTCGTCTCTGCCCCGTGGGCCGGCCGGTCTCCCCGGCCGGCCCACGGGTCGAGCGCGAGATCTCAGCGACGTCCGCGAGAGCCGATGCGGTGCACGTCTGGTCGCCGCCACCACCCGCACCGCCGTGATGACCACTGCTCAGCGTGCCGACCTGACCGGCCTCGACCGCCCGCTCGCGTTCCCGCGGCGGAACCCACAGGGCCTCCCGTGGCGCTCAGCCTGTGACTCTCGGGTCCGATCCGACATGATGGATGCGGGCTGGAGGGAGGCTTGGGTTGACCGAACCCCCCGATCCCGGAGCGAACGGCACGCACCCGACCGCGGCGTCGGGTGACCCGGTCGGCGGGAGTGAGCCCGCTTCCTGGGTGGAGCCCTTCGACGTGGTCGACGAATGGGGCCGTCACTCGTTCCCGGCCAGCGATCCGCCGGCCAACTGGTGACGGGGACCCTGCTGCGCTGACACGAGTCGGCGCAGTCCGGCGTGGACCTCCGACAGGGTCGCGCCCCAGGGCACGACCGTCATCGCTCCGTCCTCGATGACTCCCTCTTCGAGGTCGCAGCACTTCGTCAGGATCGGAATGTCCGAGGTCGGCGCGAAGCCCGCTTTCACGAGCTCCCGCGGGCACATCTCGACGTTCGGCGGTTCGTCGCCGTAGAAGTGCCGGTGGATCTGTCGCGAACGCGCGCAGCCGACCAGCACCCAGTCGTGTCGCGGCGGCCGCTCGTCGAGGTAGAAGACCTCTTTGCCGGCGGGGGCGATCCCCGATCCCCGGCAGGGGAAGAGATAGCGTTCCGCCGGGCGGCCGGCAGCGAGATCGACCAGGTCGAAGATCTCCGGCTCGAGTGCGATCGGCGGCAGGTCTTCAGCCATCTCGAGCACCCGCCGGGCCTGGTCGAGCAGCTTGGGTGGATGCGGGGGAGCGACCTCGGCGACCCGCACCCGGACCGGTGCGGGATCCAGGATGAAGCTGACGTGCTCGTACAGCCCCTGGATGATCACGCAGCGGGTATCGGGGGCGCGCGTGAGCGCGGCTCGGCAGACCTGCCCCGGCACGCCGAGATCGACCTCGGGGGCGTGGACGAAGGCCGCCTCGTCGGGTCCGGCCAGCACGGTGACCCGGGTGATCGGCGCGAACAGCTCGTCGACGGAGGACTTCTCCACCTCCAGCAGCGCCACCTCGTGGTCGGGGCCGTGCACGACGACGTACCCGGTCCGCCGGTAGGCCTCGCGGCCCTCGAAGTGCCGGCGCAGCGCCGCCGCGGTCAGCGGGAAGTCGACCGTGGTCACCGCGACCTCGCGGTAGCGGACGGGCATCCGGTTCGCCGGGCTGTGCATGGCGGCCGGTCACGAACCCCAGTCGCGCCGGTGACTGCCCGGCATCGCCAGGATCACGAGGTGCTTGACCTTCCACGGCAGGCGGCGATAGAGCGGCACGAACAGGTATTTCCAGAAGAGCACCTGCGGCGTGCGCGGGCCGACCGGCGGCGGCCGGCCGAGGTACCGCTGGGCCAGCTCGGCCTGCTGGGCCTCGAGCAGGTATTTCTCGGAGTTGGTCCGGACCCACCGGAACAGAGCGGTCATGACCGGCCCGCGGTGGCGAGGCCGTTCTGGGCGGCGAGGGCCATCGGCTCGTTGAGCGCGCCCATGGCCGGCGAGTAGACGTTCTCCATCCAGGCGATGTCGTGCAGGGTCAACCCGTGCCGGGCGGCCATCGCGAGGAAGTCGCACCGTTCCTTCACGCCTTCCCCGCCGACGAGCTGGGCGCCGATCAGTTTGAGCGTCCCGGGCTCGGCCAGCAGCTTCACCCGGATCTTCTTGAAGTCCGGGTAGTAGCGGGCGCGCGAGATCCCTTCCGCCACGCCGAGGACGAACGGTATTCCCAGCGCCCCGGCCAGCGTCTCCCCGAAGGACACCCCGCCGACCATCCACTTGCCGCCGACCAGGCCCCACGGCACGTACACCGGCGAGTAGCTGCGCAGCGTGCCGGCCGCGCCGCTGCCGGCGATCTTGCCCTGTGCGTAGGCATGGCTGCCGGACAGGCCCTGGACCGGCACCCGCGTGGTGCCCTGCGGCACCTCGACGCAGTCGCCGGCGGCGAACACGTCGGCGGCCGAGGTTCGCATGTGCTGGTCGACGATGATCCCGCCGGTGGAGCCGAGCTTGATCCCGGCGTCCGCGGCGAGCTGGTTGTTCGGCAGCTTCTTCGCGCCGACGACGACCATGTCGACCGGGATCTCCCCGTCCGAGGTCTCGACGGCACGGACCCGCTCGGTGCCGCGGAACGCCTTGATCCGGGTGTTCAGGTGGATGTGCACGCCGAGCTCGCGCCAGGACTCCTCGACCGGGGCCATGATGTCCGGGTCCGCGATCTCGGCCATGGCCCACGGATGCGGGTCGACCAGGTGCGTCTCGATCCCGCGATGTGCCAGCGCGGTGGCCATCTCGACGCCGATCGGCTGAGCCTCCGCAATGACCGCCCGCTTGACCGTGTCCAGGACCTCGTCCCAGCGCTGCGCGGCGCGGATGTCCCTGACGTAGTAAAGGCCCTCCAGATCACCGCCAGGGACGTCCGGCCGCTCGTACTGGAAGCCGGTGCAGATGATCAGGCGGTCGTAGTGGACTGTGCCCTCGCCGGGCACCTGGACCGTGTGCGCGGCCGGGTCGACGGCGCTGACCGTGGTCTCGTAGTGGATCTCGTAGCCCTGGGCCTCGTAGTAGTCCTTGCCCTGCAGGATGAGCCGATCGAAGGAGTCGATCTCCTTGCCGTGCACGTAGGGGATTCCGCACGGGCTGTACGCGACGTCCTGGAGCTCGGTGTAGACGACGACCCGCGCACCGGGATCGACCTGCTTCGCGGCGCCGGCGGCCCCCATGCCGGCGGCACTCCCGCCGATCACCACGATGGTGTTTGTCATCGTTTCGTCCCCTCCTGCACGCCTCGCCCGCGATCCCGCCCTGACGCCGCACCCGTATCGCATCCGATATCATCGCCTACTATACGCGAAGCAGCGTCGAGCGGCTGAGCAGCGCGATGCGAATGCCGTAGGTCAGCGCGGCCCCGGAGGAGCTGCCGAACCCACGCAGGCCGCGCACCGCCGAGCTGACCGCGGCCCGGTCGCCGCCCGCGAGGCCGAGAAGCAGGTCGTGGGCCGGCTCGATGCTGCGGCCCCGGGCGGCGCAGGCGAGGAAGGCGCGCGCGATCTCGTTCGTACGGGCTTCGTCGGCGCACCGCCGCAGCGCGTACGGAGTCGTTCCCGACCTGCCACAGGCCGCGCGCGCCACCAGGAGCACGCCGGCCAGTACGTCGTCCCCGGCCGGGGTCAGTCCCGGTCCTCTGCCACACACCGACGCCGCGAACGCCGGCAGGTCCCCGCGCCGCAACGCCGTCCGGGCGCCGGCGGGCAGCTCCGCCCGGCCCGCGGGACCGAGGTCGAGTCCCGGCGCGAGCTCCGGGAGCCAGTGCGCCGCCGTATCGGCGGCGTGGTCGAGCGACGACGGCGGCGGGAGCAGCGGCGACCAGACCGGCGCGTCCAGCCGGTAGTCGTGCCCGCCCACCCGCAGCGCCGTCGCGTCCACCAGGACCGGGGCGCCCGGCCGGGCCGCAGGCAGGACGTCGACCCGCAGGTGCAGCGGCCCGCGTGGCACCTCGGTCGTCGCCAGTGCGAGCAGACCACCCGGCACCTGCAGGTAGAGCGCCTTCGAGAAGACCGCGCGTACCACTCCCGGCCCGGGAACGCGCAGCATGCGGGCCGCGTCGACGCCGACGTCGACAGGTCTCATCCGAGCCGGCGCGCGAGGTCGAACACGGCCTCGGTGAAGCACTGCAGCGGTGCGGTGGCGACCCCGGCGCCGACCTGTCCGGAGCCGTCGCTGACGTGCAGGATCCCGGTGTTCACCTGCGGCGTGACGCCGAGTTTCGCGACCAGGCGGGCATCGACGCCCACCGAGGTTCCGCGCATGTCGAGGGTGGGCAGCTTGAACCGGCTGCTCGTGCCGTGGCAGATGTCGGTCATGTTCTCGGTGACCTCGGCCGCACCGGCCATCGTCCCGCCCAGGAACGCGGCGACGGCGGGAGATCCGGCGGCGGCCGCCCCGCCGAGGCCGATCAGCTCGAGCACCGCGCTGTCGCCGATGTCGCGGGCGCCGCTGCCCGGTCCGTGACCCGGGTTGTACAGGGCGTCGCCGATCTCGGGGGCCTCGGCGAGCAACCACGCCGGCGACCCGGCGAGCCGCACCCCGAACGTGGTGCCGTTGCGGGCCATCGTCGTGACGATGCTGCTGCCGTCGACCTGCTCGGCCCACATGGTCAGGGACTTCGCCGCGGCCATGGCCAGGTTGAGGAAGAACAGGTGATCCCCGGACAGGAAGCGGGCGAACTCCACGGCCCGCTGGCCCGTCGCCGCGACGAGCTGCGGGAGCAGGTGGCGGATGAGCAGGTTGGTGCTCGCCTGCGTGCGCATGTGGACGTCGTCGCCCATGGCCAGGCCCTGCGTGGCGAGGCTGAGCAGGTCGACGGGCCCGGAGGACTCCACCGCCGTCGCCAGCAGCGGTCCGGCGACGTCGCGCAGGAAGCGCAGCCGCGAGATGGCCGCGTCGGTCTCCCGGCCGAACCAGGCGACCTCGCCCGAGCCCTGGTTGATCGCGCTGAACGCGCGGGTGCCGCCGTCCTGGTTGTCCACGACCAGCACCGGCATGGACGGGCCGAGCGCGGTCGCCATCGGGACGACCGCGGCGTGCTGGTTGGCCGGTTCGAGCCGGATGCTGCCGGTCCGCAGGAGGGTGTCGGCCTCCGCCACGTCGGCGGCCCAGCCTTCGGC
>Ga0308175_100001387_pt1 | contig 16357 bp, 11 predicted proteins | sample PhyCR1_3_FD_203893 | JGI IMG/M metagenome (GOLD analysis project Ga0308175, IMG submission 203893) | Soil microbial communities from UC Gill Tract Community Farm, Albany, California, United States - DLSLS.C.R1 | ecosystem: Environmental > Terrestrial > Soil > Agricultural land | place: USA...
GTGCGCGGTGGCGGTGTCCCGGACGTAGCGCAGGATCGACGGGCCGTCGGCGATCGACTTCTCCTCCGCCCAGGGCCGGAACCGGTAGCCGAGGGTGAACATGTCCGAGTCCGACCGCACGCCCGGGTAGCGGAACAGGTCCCAGGTGCCGCCCATGGTGTCGCGGGCCTCGAGGAGGAGGTACGACGTGCCGGGCAGCCGGTCCTCGAGGTGGCAGGCCGCACCGACGCCGGACAGCCCTGCGCCGATGATCAGGACGTCGACGTGGGTCACGGCGGCAAGACTAGAGCCACCACAGCGCACGCCCGTGACCGTGCGCCCAGGCGACCGGCCGGCCGTCGAGCGCGAGCAGGAACGGGTCGGGGGCCGGCGGCTCGGGAGCATCGATGGAGGGGACCACCTCGGGGCCCTCGTTGCTGATCCAGTGGCCGGGCAGGCCGCGGACCAGGTCCACGAACCGCGCCCGGTCGTCGGCCGGGAGGTAGGCGAGAACCGCGCTGTGGAACACGACGAGAGTGGCTTCCCGCGGCGCCTGCTCGACCAGCGCGGGCAGTGCCTCGACCAGGTCGCCACGCACCAGTCTCGGCGGGTCCGCACGGACCAGCTCGACGGCCGCAGCCAGCTGCGCGCGCCGATCGTGGTGCTCGGGCCACACCAGCGTCCGGAGCCAGGCCACCGCGTCGTCGTCGTGGACGTCGAGCGGGTTGAGGTCGATCCCGGCGCGCCAGACCACCTCGGGCGGCCGCACCGGAATCGGCGGCTCGCCCTCCACCGAGCAGTCCAGCTCCACCGGGCTCGGCCCGTCGACCGGGTCCACCTTGTCGCCGACGCACCCTGAGAAGTAGCGATAGCTGTACCGGTCCGGGTAGAGCGTGAGACCGGCGGAGGCGCCGACCTCCAACAGCGCCAGCGGCTGCGGGAGGGTGGCGAGCACCGGCAGCAGCGTCGCGCACCGACCGACCTCGTTGGTCTGGGTCGCCCGGGCGAGCACGGTCTCCCGCACGACGTTCCAGCGGTCGAGCAGCACGCTGCGCAACCCGCCCGGGACGCGGTACGGCACGGGCTCGGCGCCGTGCCAGCGGGCCGCCGCGACGACGAGGTTCGGCTGCCGCTTGCCCGGCGGCAGCGTGTCGATCAGGCCGAGCACCTCGGCGTCGTCGGCGACGCCGAGCGCCCAGTCCCGGAAGGTCGGCGAGTCGCCGGACTGCCGCTCCCCGAAGTCGCGGTAATCCTCGACGGTGGGGGTCTCGCCGACCGGCCTCACGCCAGCCGTCCGCGGGCCAGCCCGATCAGCCGGTCGAGGATCCGGTCTCCGCCGGCACGCAGCCCGTTGTGCTCGAACTCGTTGGTGACCCAGGTCCGCATCCGCGGCAGCAGCCGGGCGGTCTCCTCGGAGAAGACCCGGTCGACGTAGGGGTCCTCGGCGTAGACGGCCGCCGCGCAGGGCACCTCGGCCGAGCGCAGTGCCTGCTCGTCGTACAGCGTGGGCCACTCGTGCTCGGCGAGCAGCTCGGCGGCCTCGGCCAGGGGCGCCAGCTCGGAGTCGTCGGTCACGGTGTGCGGGAAGACGTGCTCGCCGGTGAACAGCGTGACGTCCTCGCGGAACTCCTCGGGCATCGTGCGCTGCGCCGACCACCGGGTGGCTCCGCCGTCGGCGTAGCTGGACTCGTGCACCACGGCGTAGAGCGGGTTGCGGCCGTGGAACGGCATCAGCCCGGCGAGGTCGTGCCGGAACGCCGGCGAGTCGGGGTCGAGCTCGAGCAGGTAGTGCAGCCGCTCCGCGCCGTCGCTCATCCCGAGGACGTTCCCGACCGAGCGGAGCCGGCGCGACGGCACCGGGTCGTCGTTGGGCAGGCTCAACCCACCGGCCTCGGCCGACTCGTGCAGCCGGCGGACCCGGTCGAGGTCGTCGGGGTAGCGCGCGTAGTAGCGGCGGTTCCGCTCGAGCATCGTCGCCCAGGTCGCGGTGTAGACCTCGTCGACCGGGCGCCCGACCGGCGGCAGGCCACCGGTGAACAGCGCCTCGCGCAGGCTCCCGGCGGCCACCGTGAGGTACCGCAGCGCGCAGAAGCCGCCGAACGACTGGCCGAGCACGCTCCAGGTCTCCTCGCCGAGGTGCTGCCGGACGATCTCGGCGTCGGCGACGATCGCGTCGGCGCGGAAGTGGGTGAGGCGCTCTGCCTGCTGCTGCGCGGACAGCCCGGGCAGGGTTCCGACCGGCGTCGACCGGCCGGTGCCGCGCTGGTCGAGCATCAGCACCCGGTAGTCCCGCAGCGCCCGGTCCAGCCAGGCCGGGCTGGTCGGTCCCCGGTTCGGCCGCGGCGCCTCGGAGCCCGGGCCGCCCTGCAGGAAGACCAGGAGCGGCCGGTCGTCCTCGTCCGGGTCGGCGACCTCGCGCGCGAACACGGTGATCTGCTCGCCGTCGGGGCGGCTGTGGTCCAGGGGCACGTCGACCTCGTGCTCGACCAGCACCAGGCCGGGGACGTGGCGGGTGCTCGTGCGGTGATCGCCCATGAGCCGATCATGCCGTGGCCGCCGGGTCGGGACCCCCGAAGGGTTCAGGTGGGCCGGCCGGCTGCCGATGCTCTGGTCGGCCTCCCCCGGCCGATAGCACGACTTTCGGCGAATTTGCTGCTGCCACGCCGAAGTTCCCCTACGTTGGAACTCATGGGAGAAAAGTTGCGTCGAGTGTCTTCCGTTGCTGCAGGGCTCTGTGCGACCGCCGTCGCGGCCGCGCTCTCCGTGTCGACAGGGGCCCTGGTCCCCGCTGCCACGGCTGCCCCCGTCAAGCCGGCCGCGACCGCCCAGCGCCTGCCGGAAGCGACCCCGGGCCACTTCCGGGTCGCCTCGTTCAACGTGCTCGGCGCCAGCCACACCCCCGCCGGCGGCAAGCGCGCCGTGGGGACCACCCGGATCGTGTGGGCCAACCAGCTGCTGAACCGCCACGGCGTCGACGTCGCCGGGCTGCAGGAGTTCCAGGCCAGCCAGTACATGAAGTTCATGGAGATCACCCAGGGCGCCTGGGCCGCCTACCCCGGTCTGCAGCTGAAGACGATCGACAGCGAGAACTCGATCATCTGGCGGACAGCCAAGTTCGACCTGGTGAACGCCAGCACGGTGAACATCCCGTACTTCGACGGTTCGCCGCGGGCGATGCCGGTCGTGCTGCTGCGCGACAAGGCGTCCGGGATGCTGACGTACTTCACGAACTTCCACAACCCGGCCGACACCGCGCAGCACCACAACCAGGGTCACTGGCGCAGCATCGCCACCGACATCGAGATCAAGCTGCAGAACCAGCTCATGCGCACCGGCGTCCCGCACATCATGACCGGTGACATGAACGACCGGTCGGCGTACTTCTGCGCGGTCTCCGCGAAGTCCTACACGGCCGCCGCCCGCCCCGGCACCTACCGGAGCCACGGGCTCCGCGGGCCCTGCCACGCCGACAAGCCCCGGGCCGTCGACTGGATCCTCGGCGCCCAGCGCATGACGTACTCCAACTACGTCGAGGACCGCAGCCACCTCGTGGACATCACCACCGACCACCCCGTGATCGTCAGCAGCGTCGACGTGACCCCGCAGATGCTGCCGAACGGCTGGCTGGCCGACGCCCCGGCCCGGCTGGTGCCGCGGGTGTCCTGGCACCGTCCCTGAGCAGGTGTCCGAACGCTCCTCGCAGCCGCGGCTGACGCGGCTGGTGTCGCTTGGCGCGATGCTGCCGACGCTGCTCGCCCTGACCGCGCTCGTCGGGTACCTCCTCATGGAGGCGCCCGCGCGGGAGCACCCGACCGCGTCGGCGGCCCGGCCGAGCGCCGTCGCGGCCCCGCTGTCCGGGCACGCCCACGCCGGCCCGACGCAGCCGCAGGTCACGACGAGCCTGCCGCTGCGGGTCGAGGACGCCCCGACCACGATCGACGGCGGACCGCCGGTGCACCACGCGGTCGCCACGACGACCAAGGACAAGCCGGCTCGACAGTCCTCAGCCAAGCGGCACGACCCCCCGATGCCCTCCGCCTCGCGCCGGGACGCCGACCTCGCGTCGTGGCTGCGCGCTCGCGGCATCACCTCGTCGACGTACGACACCGCCGGCCAGGCCTACGCCGAGGCCGGAGGTACGACGGGCGCGGCGGCCGGCTCCGGCACGGACCCCACCAGCGGTGCGACCGGCGGCACCAGCACCGGCAGCACCGGCAGCACCGGCTCAACCGGCTCAACCGGCTCCACGGCGAGTGCCGACTTCGGGCTGAGCTCGTTCAACGTGCTCGGGGCGAGCCACACCCGCCACGGCGCGCGCGGTCGCGCCTCCGGCGTCGTGCGGATCCGCTGGGCCGCCCAGCTGCTGGCCCGCCACGACGTCGACGTCGTCGGGTTCCAGGAGCTGCAGCAGGAGCAGGCCCGTGAGCTGCTGCGCGTGACCGGCGGCCGCTACGCCCTCTACCCGGGGCCTGGCCGCGGCCGGGACAGCGAGAACTCGGTCGGCTGGCGGACCAGCGAGTGGCAGCTGGTCCGGCCGACCACGATCTCGATCCCGTACTTCAACGGCCACCACCGCAACATGCCGGTCGTGCTGCTGCGCAACCGCGCGAGCGGCGTCGAGGCCTGGTTCGGCAGCTTCCACAACCCGGCGGAGACCTCGCGCTACCACCACCAGCAGCACTGGCGGGACCTCGCCACCGACGCCGAGGTCGCGATGGCCAACCGCATCGTGGGCACGGGTGCGCCGCTGTTCGTCACCGGCGACATGAACGAGCGGGCGACGTACTTCTGCCGGTTCACCGCACGCACCCGGATGCACGCCGCACGCCCCGGGAGCACCAACGGTGCGGGCGGGTGTCACGCCGGCCGGCCACGGGCCGTGGACTGGATCTTCGGCAGTCCCGGTGCCGTGTTCAGCGGGTACGACGAGGACCGCACCCACCTGGTGGACATCACCACCGACCACCCGGTGATCAGCACGAGGGTGCACCTGTCCGCGAACAGGTGAGCCGTCGGTTACTGCGGGGTATCGTGCCGCGGTGAAGTGGTCGCAGCGGGTGACGTCCGCCGTGACGGCCGTCTGCTTCGTGGCCCTCGTGGCGCTCGGCGTGGAGTACGTCATGCACGCCGACCGGTCCGGCCCGACCGCTGCCCGCGACCCGCACGGGACGGTCTCGCCGACCCCGACCACGTCCCCCACCGCGGCGGGATCCTCGCCACAGACCACGCCGGTCCCGAACGGCGTCACGATCTCCGCGCGCCCGAGGCTGCCGTCCGCGAGCCCGGTCAGACGCGCCCGTCCGCACCGGCGGCACCGGCTGCAGCCGGTGGCAACCCCGACGCCGACGTTCCTGCCCCCGCCGACGCTGGACTTCGTGCTGACCACGTTCAACATGCTGGGCGCCAGCCACACGGCCCCCGGAGGGACGCACCCGGGCTACGCCTCCGGCAAGGTGCGGGCGCTGCGCGCGGCCGAGCTGATCCGGCGGCACGGCTCCGACGTGGTCGGCTTCCAGGAGCTGCAGGGGATCCAGCTCGCCGTGCTGCGGCGGCACACGAACCTGGGCTTCTGGCCGGGGTTCTCACCGAGCGTCCACGACAGCGAGAACTCCATCGGCTGGCGCCGCGACGAGTGGACCGCAGTCGAGAAGCACACGATCCGGATCCCGTACTTCGACGGCGGCGCCCGGGCGATGCCGGTGGTCCGGCTGCGCAGCCGGAGCACAGGCCTCGAGGCCTGGTTCGCGAACTTCCACAACCCGGCGGAGACCAGCCGCTACCACCATCAGCAGCGGTTCCGGTCCCGCGCGACGCTGATCGAGAGCGAGCTCGCCAACCGGCTGATCACCGGCACCGGCCTACCGGTGTTCGTCACCGGGGACATGAACGAGCGCGGCTCGTACTTCTGCCGGTTCACCGGGATGACCCCGATGGTCGCCGCCCGGGGCGGCAGCAACTCCGGCCGGTGCCGGCCGTCCGGCTCGGGCGGCATCGACTGGATCTTCGGCTCCCAGGGCGTCCAGTTCTTCGACTACCAGGTCGACGACAGCCACCTCGTCGACATCACCACCGACCACCCGGTGGTCACCTCGCACGTCCGGATCACCGGCGACGCGAAGAACCCGGGACTGGCCGGTGGCCGCTAGCCCCGACCGGCGGTCCGCTCGGCCAGGAACTCCTCCCAGGTCCGCCGGCCCACGGCCCGGTCGGGCGCCAGGTTGGCGCCCCCGGCCAGCGCACGCGCGGCTTGTCCCGGCAGCCTGACCGGCACCATCGGCCGGCGCCGGTGCGTGGCCTGCAGGTAGCCGGCGACGAGCTCGCGCAGGTCGTACACCCGAGGGCCGGCCAGGTCCGGCACCAGCCCGGCCGGCTCCCCGAGAGCCAGCTCGACAAGCCGGGCCGCCACGTCACCGGTGTCGACGGGCTGGAACCGGAAGCCGGACGGCACCGGGACCACCGGCAGCCTTGCCAGCTGCCGGGCCGCCATGAGGAGCAGGTCGTGGAACTGGGTGGCCCGCAGGGTGGTCCACGGCAGCCCGGAGCCTGAGACGACCTCCTCGGCCGCCAGCTTGGCGCCGTAGTAGCCGAACAGCGTGCGGTCGAGGCGGCTCGCCATCGGGATGCGGTCGCAGCCGACGACGGAGATGAACACCAGGTGCGGCCGTTGCGATGCCGCCGCCTCCACGAGCCTGCGAGCCTTCGCGTCGTCGCCCTTCGCGCTGCCGGCGCAGTGCACGACGGTCTGCACGCCGGCCACCGCCTCGGCGATCCCCTCCCCGGTCGAGAGGTCGCCGGTCACGTAGGTGACGCCGTCGGCCGGTTCGTGCGCGCGGCGGCTGAGCACGCGGACGTCGCCGCCCGCCTGCCGGAGGAGTGGTACGACGAGGCGGCCGAGCGTCCCCGTGCCGCCGGTGACCAGGATCTGTGAGCTCATGCCCTATAGGACACCGGCCCGCCCGCGAACGTGACACGGCCACCCGTGCATGACCAGGTGCCGGGTCAGACCTCGTCGCTGGAGAACGGGCCGAGCTGCTCGTCGTGGTCGGCGTCGGTGAACTCGCCGTGCTCGGTGTCGAAGTCGCGCTGGGTGTTGTCGACCTCGGCGTTGTCCGGGCGGTTGTCCGGGTCGAGCCGCTCGCTGCGCTCCTGCTCGATCTGCTCGCGCTCGTCCTCGGACACCTCGCCCAGCGGTGCGGGCTTGCCGCGACCGGCCGACTCCTCGCTGTCGGTGGCGGTGGTCTCCTCGGTCGAGGTCTCGCTGGCTGGCGAGTCGCTCATGGGGCGTCCTCCGGGGCGGCTACGGCGTGAGGGCTCACGAAACCTCCCCGTCGCGGCCGCTGTCAACGCCCGACCGCCGCGGCCTGGCGTTGGCCGGGCTCATGGCCCCGAGCCACGTGCGGTTCCTCGCCAGAGCCCTGGCGGGCCTCAGGGCCGCAGGCGGTAGGTGAGGATCGCGTTGCCGGCGCCGGTGATCGTGCTGTCGGCGAGCTCGAGCCTGGTCAGCGGGACCGACTCGTCGAAGAGCCGCCGCCCCTCGTTGGTCACGACCGGGTGGATGGTCAGCGTCAGCGCGTCGACGACGCCGGCGACGAACAGCGAGCGGACGGTCTCGACCCCGCCGACGACGACGATGCCCCCCTCGCCGCTGCGGCGGAGCTGCTCGACGTAGACGACGGGATCACCCTCGATCGCCGTGCTGTTCCAGTCCAGGTCACCGGTCAGGGTGCTCGTGACGACGTGCTTGCGCACCGGGTTGATGAACTGGCCGAACGGGTCGTCGACCCCCGGCCAGTACTGCGACCACTCCTCCCAGAGCTTCCGGCCGACGACCACGTCCGTGACCCCGCTGAGGGACCGGCCCATCAGCTCGCCCTCCTCGGGGCCGAAGGCGTCGAACTGGAACAGGTTGGGCGACTCGACGACGCCGTTGACGCTGGAGAACAGGTGGGCGGTGGTCTTGCGCGTCATGATCGGTCAGCCGTGCGCCATGTCGACGAACCGGGAGTAGTGACCCTGGAACGCGACGGTGATGTCTCGCGTCGGGCCGTTGCGGTGCTTGGCGACGATCAGGTCGGCCTCACCCGGCCTGGCGGACTCGCGCTCGTAGACGTCCTCCCGGTGCAGCAGGATCACCATGTCGGCATCCTGCTCAAGAGAGTTGTGAGCCGCGATGCCGTTCACGACGAAGTTGTGGGTTCCGAGCACGGTCGCGTCGTACACCGCCTCCTCGCCGAGCGGCTCGATCGACTTCACGCTGTCCCAGAAGACGTCGTTGGTCGCCAACACCTCGAGATCGGAGTCGCCGAGGATTGCCGCGACGCGGCTCAGTCGCTCGCGACTCGGTGAGTGCTTCCACATGGTCGAGCCGCAGAACCTCGAGCCGGCCGCGGCAGCGAACTCCCGGTGGGTGATGTGCTTTTCCTTCAAGACGTCCCGGACCCGGTCCCAAACCTGCGCAGGCACCGTGTCCACGTTCGTGTTGGCGCGAATCGAACGCAGCCGGAGGCTCAGCGCCTCGGCGGTGATCCCTCGGGCGCCGTGCACTCCGACGTCCTCCAGGAACCTCAGCTGGTTCTCAGCCCCAGTGATGCGCAGGTGGTAGCCGTCCCGGTATCCCGGCTTGCGAGCCACCGACACTCGGGTGAAGACGTTGAACCGCAGCAGCAACCGAGCGACGTCGTCGACGAGCCGCCGGCTTGTCGACGCGTAGTAGACGGTGCCGCCGCCGTTCTTGTTCAGCTGCACGCTGCCATCGGTCGCCCACAGGTTGCGCAGGAACAGTCCCACCTGCTCCTTCGGCAGTGAGAACACCCAGTCCGGCACGAACTTCTCGTGGCTGCGCAGCCCGAAGAGTCCGTCCTCGTCGAGCCAAGCGGCGAGGGGGTTCCGCTTGCCATGTGTCAGGCGATACGGCGCCGGAAGGCGCAGCGAGACCGCCCGGGCCGCCGCGTGCTCATCGCGCACCGCCGTGATGCCGAACCGGTGCCAGGCCGCCGAGGCGACGGTCGCGAGGTTCGCCTCGTCGGTCGAGGCATAGCGGATCGGCTGGCGCTTCACGAAGGACCCGTCACCGAGGAGGTGCGCCATCAGCACGACCTCGTGGTCGTCACGCCGCTCGATGTTCAACGGCGGCGGGACGTGACGAGGTGAGCCAAGTCGCATGCCCGGCGCCAGCTCGCCCAGCGGAACCCACCCGTCATAGGTCAGGAACCTGTGGCTCGCTGTCGCCCTGACCCGGCGACCCGAGGTCAGCGTCAGCTCGTAGACCTGCTTGGTTCCGCTCGGGAACGCGTGCGTCAGCGTCCGGGGCACCAGCTTCAGCCGGTCGTCGAGGGACCAGACCGGGATGTCCCGCGCCCCTGAAGCCATCAGCTCGCCGAGGGTGATCTCGGCGTTGGTGTCGGCCCGCATCAGCTTGGTGTCGGCCGTCAGGCACCCGGACTCGCGTAGATCTGACATCATTGGCCGCTTGTCCGACCTTTGTTCCGGGCCGCGGTTGAGCTGGGAGAGCGCCACCACCGGCACCTCGAGCTCCTTGGCCAGCAGCTTGATCTGGCGGGAGAACTCGGAGACCTCGAGCTGGCGGGACTCGACCTTCTTGCCGGACGTCATCAGCTGCATGTAGTCGATGACGATCAGCCGCAGGTCGTGGCGCTGCTTGAGCCGGCGCGCCTTGGCCCGGATCTCCATCATCGTCATGTTCGGCGAGTCGTCGATGAACAGCGGCGAGGAGGAGACCTCCCCCATCTTGCGGGCGAGCCGGGTCCAGTCGTCGTCGTTCATGTTGCCGTTGCGCATGTGGTTGAGCGGGATCTTCGCCTCGGCCGAGAGCAGGCGCATGGTGATCTCGTTGCGGGTCATCTCCAGGGAGAAGATCACGCTGGACATGTTGTGGTGGATCGACGCGGCCCGGCAGAAGTCCAGGCCCAGCGTCGAGTTGTGGGTGGGGATCATCGTCGGGCCGGCGAGGTAGAGGTGGTCCTCGTTGTCCACCTGCACGCACCGCACCTCGACGCTGGCCACCCGGCGCACGTCGCTCACCTTGACATCGTCACCAGAGGGCATCGTGACCAGGTGGTCCGCGGCGAGGGTGATCGCCAGCTGCTCGGTGGTGACCACCGACGGCCGGTAGGTCAGCGAGACCAGCCGGCGGGTCAGCCACTGGTGCTGGGCGTCCGCGACGATCACGCTGCCGTCGGAGAACTCCACCTCGTAGCACGGCCGGCCGGTCATCACCTCGGTGGCGGCCACGACGGTGGTCGGCCGGCCCTTCCCGTCGTACAGCCGGTCCCCGACCGCCACCTCGCCCATCGTGGTCCAGCCGGTGGGCGTGGGCAGCGGGGTGTCGAGGGCCAGGGCCTTGCCCATCGCCGGGCGCGCGGCGACGATCACCATCTGACCGGGGTGCAGCCCGTTGGTGAGCTCGTCGAGGTCGGCGAAGCCGGTCGGCACGCCGACCATCTCGCCGTCGCGGTTGTTGATCGCCTCGATCTCGTCGAGCGCGGACTCCATGATGGCGCTCAGCGGGGCGTAGTCCTCCGAGGCGCGCTTGTCGGTGACGCCGTAGACCTCGGCCTGCGCCCGGTCGACCACGTCGTCGACCTGGCCCTCGCCGGAGTAACCCATCTGCGCGATCCGGGTGCCCGCGTCGACCAGCCGGCGCAGGATCGCCTTCTCCCGGACGATCTCGGCGTAGTAGCCGGCGTTCGCGGCGATCGGCACGCTCGCGGAGAGGGTGTGGAGGTACGGTGCGCCGCCGATCCGCACCAGCTCGCCGCGCCGCTGCAGCTCGGCGGTCGTCGTGATCGGGTCGACCGGCTCGCCGCGGCCGTACAGGTCGACCATCGCGTCGAAGATCGTCTCGTGCACCGGTCGGTAGAAGTCACCGCCGCGCAGGGTCTCCACGACGTCGGCGATCGCGTCCTTGGACAGCAGCATCGCCCCGAGGACGCTCTGCTCGGCCTCGTTGTCCTGCGGTGGTGTGCGATCCCCACCGCCGCCGTACCCCCCGCCGCCGCCGTAGCCCTCCTGGGAGCCCCACGGCCCCTGGACGTACCCGCTGTCGGGGGCCTCGGCGGCGAACCCGCTGCTCGAGGACGCGATGCTCATCGATCACCCTCTCCTGCAACTGCCCAGCTCATGACCACCCGTGACCCACTGACCAGGTGCGAACACCGGGACTGTCCCAGCCCGCGCCGACAGTCCCGTCGCCGTGCCGCGAGATCCTGCCCGAGTGCCGCCGGCGACCGCAGGCGGAGGCAGACGTTACGGTGGTCCCCGGTCGCGCGACAGTCCTGCATCCACAGGCCCTGGGGATAACGCGCGGCCCCGTGTGGAACACGCCTCCGGAGCATGTGCACAGCCTGTGTGCACAACTGTGGAGGACTCGAGCCCCACGGCCTCGACACAGGCGCTGACCTGCGAAAACGTCGTCCACCCGGTGTGGACCGGAGAAAGCCGGGACGGATTCGGTCCACCATCCGGTCCGCCGGGCCGCCATGTCGACATTCGCCTCCTCGGTGGGCGGTTTCCCCAGATGACCCGCGGTTACGCACACCCGGGAACGGGACGGCTCGGTCACGACCGGAGGGCCGGACTGGCCCTTACCGAGCGATAGGCTCCCCCTCGTGCCCAGCGTGAGCAGCGTGACCCGCGACGCCGACCGCGAGATCCTCCGGCTCGCCGTCCCGGCATTCCTGGCGCTGGTCACCGAGCCGCTGTTCCTGCTCGCGGACGCGGCCATCGTCGGTCATCTCGGCACCGGCCAGCTCGCCGGGCTCGGCATCGCCGGCGCCGTCGTTCAGACCGCGGTGGGTCTCTGCGTGTTCCTGGCCTACGGCACCACCGCCTCTGTCGCCCGCCGGATCGGGGCCGGCGACGTCCGGGGAGCGCTCGCGCAGGGCATCGACGGGATCTGGCTCGCGGTGGGCATCGGCCTGCTCACCACGGTGCCGGGCACGCTGCTCGCCGGCCGGCTGGTCGGCCTGTTCGGCTCGAGCCGCGTGGTCACCGACTTCGCCGCCACCTACCTGCGGATCGCCTTCCTCGGCGTCGTGCCGCTCCTGGTCGTGCTCGCCGCCACGGGCGTCCTCCGGGGCCTGCAGGACACCCGGACGCCGCTGGTCGTGGCGGTGGCCGGCAACCTCGGCAACATCGTCCTCAACATTGCGCTGGTGTACGGCGTGGGACTCGGCATCGCAGGCTCGGCCCTCGGCAGCGTGCTGGCCCAGGTCGGCACGGCCGTCGCGCTGGCCGCCGTCGTCGTCCGCGCCGCCCGGCGTGAGGGCGCGCCGCTGCGTCCCGACCTGCCGGGGATCCGGCGCGCCGCGCACGCCGGCGTCGCGCTGGTCGTCCGCACGCTCACCCTGCGGGCCTCGCTGCTGGTGATGACGTACGGCGCCGCGGCGCTCGGTGCCACCGAGGTGGCGACCCATCAGCTCGCCTCGACCGTCTGGACGTTCCTGGCCTTCGCGCTGGACGCGATCGCCATCGCCGCCCAGGCCATCACCGGGCGGTTCCTCGGCGCCGGCGACCTCTCCGCGACCCGGACGATCACCACCCGGATGATCCGCTGGGGCCTGCTCAGCGGCGTGGTCACCGGGCTCGCGCTCGCCGCCGCGGCACCCGTGCTCGGGCGGCTGTTCACCGACGACCCGGCCGTGCGGGACCTGCTGTGGCGGGTGCTGCTGACCGCGGCGGTCTTCCAGCCCGTCGCGGGGGTGGTGTTCGTGCTCGACGGGGTGCTGATCGGCGCCGGGGACGGTCGCTACCTGGCGTGGGGCGGGGTGGTGGTGCTGGTGGTGTTCGTGCCGCTGGCCTGGCTCGCCGTACGACTGACCGACGGCTGGTCCGGCCCTGCGCCGCTGGTGCTGCTCTGGGTCGCGTTCGGCGTCGGCTTCATGGGCAGCCGCGCCGTGGTGCTCGTGCACCGTGCTCGTGGATCACGGTGGATGGTCACCGGGCACGCACGGTAGCCGTCGCCGCTACGGCGCGCGCCCGCCGCCCTCGGGCTCCTCGAACTTCGCCCAGATCGCGGACGACCGGCGCCAGCGCATGAACTTCCAGTGCTTGACGTACTTGCGGTAGGCCCACGCGGACCTGATCCGCAACGTCACCTCGTCGGCGTGCAGGCTCTTGTCGACGAAGTTGTTGGAGCCGGTCCACACCACCCGGTCCCGCCGGTTGTTCCCGATCCTGCCCGACACGGCGAACATCTTCATGTGGGAGTACTTCACCGCGTGCAGGCCGAGCCGACCGGGGAACAGCACCCGGCGGACCTCCATCCGGTGCCCGGTGCCACGGGTCAGCGTCCAGTACGTCGGGTGCGACATGAAGCTGTAGAGGATGCGGACGTAGCAGCCGCGGTCGTACAGGTGCCGCACCTCGTGGGCGAGCCAGTTCCCGCGTCCGCTGAACCAGGCGTGCATGGCGATGTAGAGCACGGTGTGCCCATGGATGCCCGCGCCCCCGCGCGCCCCCGTGCACCGGATGCTGCGCAGCGCCTGCATGGTCTTGTCGGTCCGGCGTGTGGACCTGCGGAAGGGGTAGAACACCGCGTCGTAGCGGCCGTCTCGGAACTCCCAGGGCCCCTTCGCCATGTGGTCGGGGACCATGCGGTGGAACATGCTCAGGAACTGGGAGTACAGCCGCTTGTCGTTGTTGACGGTGTAGAGGTCGTTCCACTGCACGCCGACGGCGTTGCGAGTCATGTTCGACGACCCGGTGATCACGGTGTCGTGCGCGCGCCCGGCGTGGCTGAACAGGTAGATCTTCGAGTGCAGCACGGACGTGCCCAGGCAGCCGTTGGAGCAGCGGTGCGCGAAGCTGCGCTGCGGGTGGCGGGAGTGTCGCTTGCGCAGGCCGAGCGATCGCACGATCCGGCCCCACGAGTGCGAGGTGACGACGGTCAGGTGGGAGTTCATCAGCACCTGGACGCTCACGCAGCGGCGGTTCGCGGCCTGGATGGCGTGCGCGAACTTGCCGTCCGCGATGGAGTACACCGCGATCCGGATCGTCGAGGGGTAGTACTTCGGGTTGCCGGGGCAGCCGACCCGTCGGTGCGTCTTCGGGTCGATCGGACGCGCGTAGCCCGGTGAGCTCTTGATCGACTTGATGACGTGCCGGAGCAGCGCCCGCTGCTTCTTCTTGCCCGCGTAGGGGTTGTTGAACTTCGGACCGGGCGGCGGCGTGTAGTGGAGAGGTGCGTAGCGCACCCACGTCGTGGGGTCGTGGATGTCGATCGCCCGCCACCGGGCGAGCCGCTCGGCCCGACGGGTCGCGACGGCCCTGGCCTGGGCGGCGGCACGCTTCTTCGCGGCCGCACGGGCCTTCGCCCTGGCCTCGACCCGCGCGTCGTGCACCGCGTGCGGGCGCGCGATCGCCCTCGCCCCGGCTCGCGCGGCTTGCCTAGCCCGGGTGCGGGCCAGGGCCACGGCCTTTGCGCGGGTCGGGCCGGCGGCGCGGGCGCGGGCGGTGGCGTGGGCCTCCGCCCGGGCAGTCGCCCGCGCCGTCGCCTTGGCTATGGCGGACCTGGTCACCCGTGCGTGGCCGAGCGGATGGCCCTTGCCCGGCACACGGTAGCGCCGCTCGACCGTGACCGTGGCGGCCTGCCGCGCGCGCTGGGCGACGGTGACTCGGACGATGACGTGCACCGTCTCGGTCGCCGTCGCGTGCACGGTCCGGTGGTGCGGGTGGTGCCGCTTCGGCTTGTCCGCAGAGGCCGGCGCGGTCGAGACCACGACAAGGCAGCCGCTGATCGTGAGCACCAGCGCGGTGACCACACCGACGAGCCGTCGACGCGGCGCACCGTCCATCAACCACCACTCCGTGACTGCGACCCGGCCGTGTCACCCCTCGGTCGGCGCTGTGTGCGAGGAACCTGGCAAAGCGCCAGCAGCCTATGCGGCCGCGACCCCGATCGCGGGGACCTCGCCGGCTTCGACGTGTCGCAGCCGGAGATCGCCGCTCAGGCCACGGACCTCAGGTCACGGGGCGCGGCCGCCTCCGCTCGGCTCGCTGTAGTTGGCGTAGATGGCCGACGACTTGTGGGAGCTGATGAACTTGAAGTGGTTCACGTAGGAGCCGTACGCGGTCTTCGACGCGATCCGCATCATCACCTCGTCGAAGTGGGTCCCGTCGTCGGTGAAGTTGTTCGAGCCGGTCCAGACGACCCGGGCGCCGGGATCGCCGGCGACGTTGCCGGAGACCGAGATGTTCTTGAAGTGGCTGTACAGGTACGCCGTGTGCCCGTTGTGGGAGAACAGGGTCCGGCGCACGCTCATCCGGCTGCCAGTACCGGTGATCAACTTCTTGTACACCGCGTAGCTCATGAAGCTGTAGAGGACGCGGACGTAGCAGCCTTGGTTGTACAGGCTCCGGACCTGGTTGGCGAACGTCATGCCGCGGGTGCCGAACCAGGCGTGCATGTTGATGTAGACCACGCTACGTCCGCCGATCCCGGCGCCACTTGCGCCCGTACAGCGCACCGAGCGCAGCGCTGACAGCTCCGGGTCGGTCCCCTTGGGAGCCGGGAAGAAAGTGGTCTGGTAGATCCCGGTGGTCTGCGGTCCGACGCTGCGGTGGAAGGCGGCGTCCCTTGCCATCGAGACGAAGTGGTTCTGGTACACCGAGTAGAGGCCCGGTGCGTCGCGCACCCCGTACAAGTCGTTCCACTGGACTCCAGCGGCATTCGACGTCATGTTCGAGGAGCCGACCAGCACAGTGTTCTGGACGGTGTCCAGGTTGTACGGCCGTATCGAGGAGTGGAACAAGAACATCTTGGCATGCAGCACGCCCGACCCGTCGCAGCCGAAGCTGCACCGGTGCGCGAAGCTGGCCTGGGCCCGACCGTTGCGGACCCTCAGGGTGCCCAGACCGTTCTCGAGCGCACGCCATGCCGGGTCGTTGAGGCGATTCAAGTGGTTGTTCATCAGAACCTGGACACTGACGCACCGCCTGCGGGCGGCGACCAACGCACTGGCGACGGCGGTGTCGGTCAGGGAGTACAGGGAGATGCGAATCCTGCCTGGGATGAGGCCGGGGTCCCCTGGGCAAAGGCCCGGATAGGCCTCCTTGTAGCCGGGGATGCTGCTGATCATGCGAGTCACGCGATCCAGGTTCGCCCTGCGTTGCGCCGTCGTGCCCCACGGCAGGTTGAACGACGCACCGGTTCTGGGCGCGTAGTGGTGCGGGGCATAAGGCGTGAACTGGTGCCACCGGTACTGCGCTGCGTTCCCGCGCTGAGCGGATGCGACACCGTTGACGCCTGGCGGAAGGTATGCGTAGACCGTGAAGGCGTACCCCTGACGGCTGGCTCCGAGGTCCTTGAACTTGATGCTGCCGCTTGTCGACGAGGCGCCACTCGAGGTGACCGGGCACG
>Ga0308175_100001388_pt1 | contig 16354 bp, 18 predicted proteins | sample PhyCR1_3_FD_203893 | JGI IMG/M metagenome (GOLD analysis project Ga0308175, IMG submission 203893) | Soil microbial communities from UC Gill Tract Community Farm, Albany, California, United States - DLSLS.C.R1 | ecosystem: Environmental > Terrestrial > Soil > Agricultural land | place: USA...
TTGGCGATCTTCGACTGGCCGTAGGCGATCCAGCGCTGGTAGTGGCGCTCGGACTGCAGATCGCCGAAGTTGATCCGCCCGGTGCGGTGCGCCTGCGACGAGATCGTGACGACGCGATCGCGGACCCGCGGCAGCAGCAGGCCGGTCAGCGCGAAGTGGCCGAGGTGGTTGGTGCCGAGCTGCATCTCGAAGCCATCCGCGGTCTTGGCACGCGGCACTGCCATGACGCCGGCATTGTTGATCAGCACGTCGACATCGCCGTCGAGCTCATCGGCGAACGCGCGCACCGACGACAGGTCCGCAAGGTCGAGCCTGCGCACGTCGAAGTCCCCGTCGAGCTCGGCCACCGCGTGCTCGCCCTTCGACGTGTCGCGGCACGCCACCACGACGTGAGCGCCCGCCGCGCCGAGCGCTCGCGCGGCCTCCAGCCCGATGCCGCTGTTCGCGCCGGTGATGACGAATGTCCGGCCGTCCTGTGCCGGGATCTCCTGCGCGGTCCACTTCATGCGCCGATCATCCCAGCCCAAGACGTGGCAGCATGACCCCGTGGCCGACGACGCCCCACCGCAGCTGCCGCCCGTCGACAGCACCGCGCTGCTCGGCCCGGCGGTCATCGAAGCCGCGGTGGGCGCGCTCACACAGCGCAACCAGCATCACTTCGAGCAGATGGACGACGACGAGCGCGCACAGGCCGTCGAGACGTGGCGCGCAATCGCCGGCGACGTGCTCGCCGCAGCGCACCAGGCGCTGTTCGGCGGCGAGCCGCAGCCGAACCGCGCGATCCTCGTCTTCGAGGACGGCGGCACCGAGGAGATTGCGGTGCATGCGTCGTTCACGCCCCAGCTGCAGGACATGGGTGAAGGGCAGGTTGCGGGCTCGCCGGCGCAGATCACCGCGCTGTCGCTGCTCGAGGGCCTGCAGAACCAGGGCGAAGAGCAGGACTCCTGAGCCAGCCGGACTTCCTCGCGCTGCTGGATCCTGCCGACCGCGAGGCGCTGGAGCAGGCGGGTTCCGTTCGCCGCTTCCCGCGCGGCGACGCGCTCTTCCACCAGGGTGACGACCCCGGGGTGGTCCTGATCATCCAGAAGGGGCGGATCAAGGTGAGCGTCGTGACCCCAGACGGCCACGACGTCATGCTCGGCTACCTGCAGCCCGGCACGGTGCTCGGCGACCTCGCAGCGCTTGACGGCGAGCCGCGCTCGACGACGGCGATCGCGATCGACGCCGTCGAGGCGCTGGGGATCCCGATGCTCGCGTTCAGGACGATGCTCGACGAACGTCCCGGGATCGTCCGAGCGCTCATGCTCGTCGCCGCGCAGCGGCTGCGCACGGCCGACCGCCAGCGGGTCGAGTTCGCCGCCTATGACGTCCTCGGGCGCGTCGCGCGGCGCATCGAGGAGCTGGCCGAGACGGGAACCGAGACCGCCGAGGGAATCGAGATCGACGCCGGGCTCAGCCAGGAGGACCTGGCGGCCTGGACGGCAGCCTCGCGCGAGGCGGTGTCCAAGGCGCTGGGCGCGATGCGCACGCTCGGCTGGATCGACACGCGCCGGCGCATGATCGTCGTGCGCGATCGCGCCGCGCTGCGGCGCCACGCTGGACTGTGAAGAAGTCCACATTGGCGTGTGGCGCACGCCGCAGACAAGCCGCTTGACGGGGCGTAGGTTCCTCAACGTCCGCTCAGTCCAATTCCAAGGAGCCTCGTCAATGCACACCACCCCTATGAGCAAGCGCGGCAGTCGGTAACACGGCTGAGGGACCGCTGGGTCGCCGGTGCGCCCATCCGCTCGGCCGGTTCCCGGCAAGGAGGCCGGGAGCCGTCGAGGTTCTAGATCGCGGCGAGCAGCTGTTCGTCGTGGGTCTTCGGTGAGACCTTCTCGATGACGTGCTCCACCAGGCCGTCCCCGCCGATCACGAACGTCGACCGCTGTGCGCCCCAGTAGGTCCGTCCATACATCGACTTTTCAGTCCAAACGCCGTATGCCTCACACACGGCGTGGTCCTCGTCGGCCAGGAGCGTGAAGTTCAGCTCCTGGCCGTCGTGGAATTTCTTCACCCGCTTGACCGGGTCCGGTGAGACGCCAAGCACCGTGACGCCGGCCTTCGTGTAGTCGGGCAGGTGGTCGCGCACGCCGCACGCCTGCACCGTGCACCCTGGGGTGTCTGCCTTCGGATAGAAGTAGAGGACGACCTTGCCGCCGCGCAGGTCGCTGAGCCTGACAGGGTTGCCGTCCTGGTCGGGCAGCTCGAAGTCGGGTGCCTGCTCGCCGGGTTGGATCATGCGCCGGACTGTAGTCAGGCGCTCTGCTCGGCCTCTTCCAGCTCCGCCGCACACGCCGGGCAGAACAGCTCGAGCAGCTCGAGCCCGTCGGGAAGCGGCTGCGTCCGGATGTGCAGCAGCGGGCTTGGCGGCACCGAGCACCCACATTCATTGCAGTGGACCGCTGCATCCATCGTGGCCGACGGTAGACCGCGGGTCGGATGGCACCTGGGCGTGATTCCTGACTGGATGCTGAGCGTGGGCCTCTAAGGGCTGGACAACGCGCGTCGCCCGCAGCAGCCTGTTGGGCATGCCATCGGTGCTCGTCGAAGCAGTGCTCGGAAAGCTCGACGACGGCTGGTCGCTGGATCAGGTCGAGTGGTTCATCGACGACCTGCGGCTGGATGAAGACCGTGCCGCGGCGCTGTGGCTGCTGGCCTGGCTGGACCCCCACCCGCCGCGTGTGACCGTCGCCCAGCCCGACGGCTGAGCCCCTCCGTGGTCCATCAGGCGCGGTACGGGTTCACTTCAGCAGCCGCGACAGGCGACGATCCTTCAGCACGCGGCCGCCCGTCTGGTCCTGCGGGCAGTAACACATGACGTAGTCCTCGTAATGGACCGCCTCGATGGCGGTCCCGCAGCGCGGACAGGGCTCGCCCTGGTGGCGGTGGACCTTCAATGGCAGCGGAAGCTTGTCGGGGATCGGGAGGTGGACGACCTCCTCGTAGTGGGTGAGCGCACCGTCGAGGACGTCATGGATCGCGGTCCGCAGCGTCTGGTCCTGCTCGTCGCTCAGGTCGGTCGCGCGCTCGAATGGCGACAGCTGCGCGGTCCACAGGATCTCGTCGACCCACGATCGGCCGATGCCGGCGATGACGCGCTGGTCGCGGAGCACAGAATGCAGCGGGCGCGCGCCCTGGGCGGCGAGGCGCTCACGCAGGTCCTCGGGCGGCTGCGGCCACGCGTCGGGGCCGAGCGTCGCGAGCGCGGAATCGTCCTCGAGCGCGGGCGCGCGCAGCACCTTGACCCAGGCGGCCTGCTTCGTGCCGAACTCACGCAGGCGCAACTCGCGGCCGTCCGCGATGCGGATGAGCAGGCGGCTCGTGCGATCGCGCAGCGAGGCGCGCTTGTCATAGAGCTGCAGGCGCCCTGCGCTCATGAGATGAACGAGCACCGCGAGCTCACCATCGACGTCGACGACGAGGTGCTTGCCGCGGCGGCGCACGTGCTCGATCGCGCGGCCGTCCAGCGCGCCCAGCGGGGGATCGAACGTCTTGAGCGCGTTGATGCCCGGCGCCAGCGTCGACTCGATCTGCGCGCCGGCCAGCGCTTCGTCCAGGCGCCGCGCCGTGATCTCGACCTCGGGCAGCTCGGGCATCAGCCGATCCGGTCGAGCTCGCGCGGGCGCAACAGCGCGATCAGCTCGCCCCGCGTACCGTCCATCCGCACACCCGCGATGCCGCCCTTCTTCAGGTCGATGCGCGCGCCGGTGAGGTCCTGCACGACCTGCGAGAAGTCGGGCTCGTGGCCGACGACGAGGATCCGCTCGTCGGCGTGCATGAGCTCGAGCACGTCGTCGGCGCTGAAGCCTGCGCGCAGCCGCGCGTGCTCGATGGGCTCGGCGCCGAGCGCCTCGCAGGCGAGCCGCGCGGTGTCGCGGGCGCGCACCTTGGGCGACGAGTAGACGGCCTGGAAGACGATCTCCATCGCAGCCAGCGCCCGCCCGGCCGCGCGCGACTGGTCCTCCCCGCGCGCCGTCAGCCGCCGCTCGTCATCCGAGCGTGCGTCGTGCGGCTCGGCTTCGCCGTGCCGCAGGAGCCAGAGCTGGCGCGCCATGGGGGCACGGTAACGCACCGTCTTGGGCGACCAAACTCGCTATATGGGCGAACAAAGTCGCCCAAGGCGAGCGGTGGGGCGGGGGCTCAGCGGTAGATGCGAATCGGCGGGCCGCGGAAGACCGTGCCGTCCGGCGCGGTCCACTGAAGGCGGAAGCGGCGGCCCTTGTGGTAGCCCGTGCGCAGTCGGAAGTAGCCGTGGGCGTTCGTGGTCACCGTCCGCAGTGTGTGGAACTTCTTATGACGGTCGGCGACGAGCACGACCGCGCTCGTGCGGCCGGTCGCCGGGCGCACGAGGCCCCAGAGCGACACGCGCGAGCCGCGCCGCTTGGCGGCTAGCGGCAGGCGGAACGACTGCATCGAAGGCTTCGGCTTGCCCGCGGAGGTCTGCAGGCCCGACTCAAAGCCGCCGTAGCGCGCCAGGCGCGGGCCGCGGCGCGGCAGGTCGTCGCGCAGCAGATACTGGGAGAACGCCGCGACGCGCGGGTTGTCGTAGGCGATGCGTTCGCTGATCGCCTGGTACTCGGCCTGGCGCGCGAGCGACACGCCGATCAGCGGGTCTGGCTTGCTCTGGATGCCGAACTCCGTCAGCCAGATCGGCATGTGGCGCTTGATCCGCCCGGCGCGGCCCGCGGCGTCGAGCGCGCGCGTCAGCCGGCTGAGGACGCCGATCGTCACGTCGTTGCGGCTCGGCGGCTTGAAGAACGGCCCCTTGCGCGTCGTGTAGGCGTGGTGCGCGTAGCCGGCGGCGGGCAGCTTGCGGCAGTGGCCCTTGCGGTGGTAGCGGCTGTTGAGGCACAGCACGCCGCGCAGGAACGTCAGCGGCGCGACGACATGGCCCGTGCCGCGCGGCGCGGTCTCGCCGACGAGCACCTGCGGCTTCACACCGGCCGCCGCGAACCCGCGCAGCGCCGCGAAGTACAGCGAGCGGTAGAGCCTCGGCGACACGGGGTGATGCCGGCTCGAGTACTGCGGGCGCAAGAAGTCCGGGTGGTTGGGCTCGTTCCAGATCGACCAGGTCGTGACCTTGCCCGCGAAGTGGCGCGCGGCCGCGGTGACGAACGGCGCGAACTCCTTCGGCCGCGGCCGCGTGACCGTGTCGCGCGCGCCGTTGGTCGCCCAGCGCGGCACCGGGCCCGACAGCGTCAGCAGCACGTTCCAGCCGCGCGCCTCGGCCTCGTCGACCACCGGGTCGTAGCGCGACCAGTCGTAGGCCGACGGATCGGTGGCATCGAAACTCGGCTTCACGCGCGCGTCCTTCGCGGGCGCGACGTCGTGCCAGTAGAGGACCACGCGGATCGAGTGAACGCCGAACGACCCGATGTCGTCGAAGGCCGTCCCGCGCTGGGCGGGGTCGAGCAGGTCGCGTGGCGCCTCGAAACTCGTGATCTGGGAGTGCGATGCGCGCGCCGCGCCCGCAGGGGCGAGCAGCGCAGCGAGCAGCGCGACGAGGACAACCGGGCGGAAGCGCATTGACATCCCCCTTCCCAACACCACGTCCGCCCACACGTTGCGCCCGATGAGATACCTTCGAGTAGGTATGTCCCTGCGCGAGCCGCTCCTCGACGCCGCGATCGAGCGCTTCGCCGAGCACGGTCCGGGCACGAGCTTCGACGTGATCGCGGCGGACGTCGGCGTCACGAAGGGCGCGCTGTACCACCACTTCGGCAGCAAGGACGGGCTGGTCGAGGAGGTCTACAAGGAGGCGATCCGCCGCCACGCCAGGCGCGTCATGGACGCCAGCGCGGCCGGCGACGGCCGCACGCGTCTGCTGGCGCTCGTCGATGCGAGCGCGCGCCTGTACGGCTCACGCACGCCCTTCTACCGCCTGCTCACCACGCTACACCTCGAGGCCGGCACGAATCGCCGTCACCTCGAGGACATTGCGCGCCGAGTTCAGCGCCGACAGCGCCAGTACATGATCGAGCTCGTTCGCACGGGCCAGCAGGACGGCTCGATTCGCGCCGACATCGATGCCGAAGCCGTCGGCCTGACCGTCAACGCCGCGCTGGAGGGCTTCCTCGTCCAGCAGCTCGAGCCACAGTCCGCCCAGCGCCGCTGGGTCGCCAAGTTCCGAACCCTCCTGGAGAACCTCCTGTGATCGACTTCACCGTCCCGCCCGAACTCGAGGAGCTGCTGGGCCGCGTGCGCGCCTACATCGACGAGGAGGCGCGCCCGGCCGAGCAGGACATCGCCGACCCCGACGACGTCCTCAAGAGCTGGGACGTCGTCGAGCGCCTGCGCGACAGCGCGCGCCAGCGCGGGATCTTCGCGCCACACATGCCCGAGGAATGGGGCGGCCTGGGCGTGGGCGTACTCGGGATGGCGCTGATCTCGCAGGAGCTCGGCGCGGCGCCGCTCGCCGCGCTGGGCATGAACGCGATGGCGCCAGACGAGGGCAACATGCACACGCTGCTGATCGCGGGCAACGACGAGCAGAAGGAGCGCTTCCTGCGCCCGCTCGCCGAGGGGCGCACGCGGTCGTGCTTCGCCATGACCGAGCCCGACGTGGCGTCGAGCGACCCGACGAACCTGCAGACCACCGCGACCCGCGACAACGGCGAGTGGGTAATCAACGGGCGCAAGTGGTGCATCACCGGCGCCAACGGGGCGGCGTTCTCGATCGTGGTGGCCAAGACGGGGAGCGATGAGACCAAGGGCCACCGCAACTACTCGCTGATCCTCGTGCCGACCGACGCGCCCGGCTGGGAGGTCGAGCGCGACCCGCAGTGGATGGGGTCACATTCGCCCGGCGGCCACCCGATCATCGCGCTCAACGACGTCCGGGTGCCGGCGGAGAACCTGCTCGGCACGGAGGGCGAGGGCTTCGTCATCGCGCAGAAGCGCCTGGCCGGCGGGCGCCTCGCCCACGCAATGCGCTGGATCGGCATGGCGCAGCGCGCGCTGGACCTGAGCGCGACGCGCACGCTGCAGCGGGAGTCGTTCGGCAAGCACCTCGCGCGCCACCAGATGATCCAGTCGTTCCTGGCCGACAGCGCGATCGACCTCTACGCCTCGCGGCTGATGGTGCTGCACGCCGCGTGGAAGGTCGAGCAGGGGCTCCCGCACCGTCAGGAGGTCGCGATGGTCAAGACGTTCGTGTCCGAGGCATTCGGACGCGTCGCCGACCGCGCCGTGCAGATCCACGGCGCGTCCGGGATCGCGATGGACCTGCCCGTGGCGCGGATCTATCAGGATGCACGCGCAGCGCGAATCTACGACGGCGCCAGCGAGGTGCACAGGATGACGATCGCGCGCGAGCTGCTGAAGCTCGCGATGAACAACGAGTCCACGAAGCAAGCGTGCGGAGCGCTATGAGCCCAATCGAAATCGCCCCCGACGACATCGTCCGCACACCCGAGGAGGGCGCGGCCAACGAGCGCGAGCCGCTGCTGGTGCTCGACCCGCTGACGGAGTTCCTCGACGCGAACGGGCTGGGCAGCGGCGAGCTGCACATCGAGCCCGTCGGCGACGGGCACTCGAACGTCACCTACGCGATCACGCGCGACGACGGGACCGAGGTGATCGTGCGCCGCCCGCCGCGCGGGCCGCTGCCGCCGAGCGCCCACGACGTGCTGCGCGAGGCGCGCGTGCTGAGCGCGCTCCACGGCAAGGCGCGCGTCCCGCGCGTCTTCGCGGTCTCCGACGGCGGCGTCATCGGCTCCCCGTTCTACGTGATGGAGCGTGTGCAGGGCCACGTGATCACGGCGGCGGTGCCGGCGGAGCTCGACAGCGTCGAGGACAAGCGCCGCATGGGCGAGGAGCTCGTCGACGCGCTGGTCGAGGTGCACGCGATCGACTGGCAGGCGGCGGGGCTGGAGGGCTTCGGCAAGCCGACCGGCTACCTGGAGCGCCAACTCAAGCGCTTCCTCGGCCTGTGGGACCACAACAAGACGCGCGAGATCCCGGCGGTCGAGACCGTCGCCGACTGGCTGAAGGCGAACTTCCCGCAGAGCGGTCCTTCGACCGTCGTGCACGGCGACTACCGGCTGGGCAACACGATGTTCGCGCTGGACGCACCCGCGCGGCTGTGCGCGATCTTCGACTGGGAGATGTCGACGATCGGCGACCCGCTCGCGGACCTGGGCTACATGTGCACGATCTGGATCGACCGCGGCGACCCGTCGGTGGGCATGTTCGAGCTCAACGGGATCACGCGCGAGGAGGGCTTCCCGCTGCGCGCCGAGCTGATCGCCCGCTACGAGGAGCGCTCGGGCCGCTCGATGACCGACATCCGCTGGTACCAGACGCTTGCGCTGTGGAAGTCGATCGTGTTCATGGAGGGCAACTACAAGCGCGCGGTCGCGGGCGCCACGGACGACCCCTACCTCAAGGGCTTCGGCGAGGGCGTCGTGCAGCTGGCGCAGCGCGCGGAGGCGCTGACGCATGAGTAGGCGCGGGCTGCTGATCGACTGGGGCGGAGTGCTGACGACCGACCTCTTCGCCTCGTTCGCGTCGTTCTGCGAGGCCGAGGGGCTCGAGGCCGCGAAGGTGCGCGAGCTGTTCCGCGGCGACGAGGCGGCCCGCGGGCTGTTGATCGACTTCGAGTGCGGCCGCGTGGACGAGCCGGAGTTCGAGCGGCGCTTCGCGCCGATGCTGGGCGTCGCCGACGAGGGCCTGGTGGACCGCATGTTCGCCGGCACCGCGCCGGACGCGCGGATGCTCGGCGCGGTGAAGGCAGCGCGCGACGCCGGGGTCCGCACGGGGCTGATCTCGAACTCGTGGGGCGTGCACCGCTACCCACAGCAGATGATGGACGAGCTGTTCGACGGCGTCGTGATCTCGGGGCTCGTCGGGATCCGCAAGCCGGCGCCGGAGATCTACGCAATGGGCGCCGAGTCGATCGGGCTGCCGCCGCAGGACTGCGTGTTCGTCGACGACCTGGGCTTCAACCTGAAGCCGGCAAAGGAGCTCGGCATGGCCACCGTGCTGCACAGCGACAGTGAGCAGACGGTTGCGGAGCTCGAGGAGATCCTGGGCGTCGAGCTCTAGACCGGTTCGGGTCTGCCGAGCGGGCGGACGGTTCGAGGTGAGGAGCGAGGCGGGCGAGGGAACAATGGTCAGCGCCTGGATAGCTATGCGTACGATGGATCTCGATGCCCGCGGCTGACCTTCCTGCAGACGAAGAGGAGCGCGTCAAGGCGCTGCACGAGCTCGACCTGCTCGACACCGAGCCGGAGGCCGAGTTCGACGAGCTCGTGCGCCGCGCCGCCGCCGCGACGGACGCGCCGGTCGCGGTGATCACGCTCGTCGACGAGGCGCGCCAGTGGTTCAAGGCGCGCGTCAATCTCGAGATGCAGTCCTCGGACCGCGACCTGTCCTTCTGCGCGCACGCGATCCTCACGCCCGGCGACCTGACGGTGGTCCCGGACACGCTCGACGACGACCGGTTCTCCGACAACCTGCTGGTGACCGAGGATCCGAACATCCGCTTCTACGCGGGCGCGCCGATCTTCACTCCGGACGGCCACGCGGCGGGCACGCTGTGCGTCATCGACACCGCCCCGCGCGAGCTCAGTGAAGAGCAGGCGCAGTCGCTGCGCGAGCTGGCGGCCGAGGTGTCGCGCCAGATCGAGCGGCGCAGGCTGGCGCGCGCTAGCGCGAGCCCTCGATCCGAGCCCTGAGGTCGCCGCCGCGGCCGGCGGCGACGGCTCGCGATGCGCGCTCCTCCGTGAGCGCGTAGCCGCGTGATTCGGCCAGCTCGAGCAGCTCCTGGCGCTCCTCGGCCTCGCGGGCAGCCTTGACGAACAGCCAGGCGAACAGGCAGATCGTGAGGATCGACTGCTCGACCATCATGATCCCGCCGGCCGCGTTCTGGTCGCCGGCGGGAGAGATGTGCCAGTAGGCCTCGCCCTTCGCGTAGACGTCGTAGAACGCGTGGCCACCCCAGAGGAAGACGTTCGCCAGGATCGAGCCGAGCAGGCGGACGCTCAGGATGTAGACGAGCCGCGCCAGGTTGCCGAACCAGGCGGGCTTGGGCAGCGGGCCGAACAGGCACATCCAGGAGTTCGCGCCGAACACGATGAACAGCAGGTGCTGAACCGCGTGCGTGCCGGAGTGGCGGACGGCCGCCTCGTGGAAGTACGCGAGGTGCCAGAGGTAGAGGTTGATCGTCCACAGCGGCAGCGCGATCAGCGGGTGGGTCAGGATCCTGAGGCGGTCGAAGACCTTGATCCGCAGGACGGGCGCGAGCATCGGCCCGGTGAGGCCCAGGACGAGCAGCAGCGCGCCGATGTCGCCGAGCAGCAGATGCTCGGCCATGTGGGCGAGGAACAGCTCATCGCTGACGTGGCCGAGGGGGCTGGCGAGCGTGACGACGATGAGCGCCAGCCCGCCGTAGAAGCACGCCTGCCTGACCTTCGGGACGGCGCGCGAGGTGTTCCCGAGATGGTGCGCGCGCAGCGCGTAGAGGATGCCGCTGATGGTCGCCGGGGCGAGCTGCAGCGGGGCGAAGGCGCCGCCGCCGAGGTGGGCTTCGATGAGCGTCATCCGGCCGCGATGAGCGCCACGCCTACGAGCGCCGCGATGACGCCGGCGGCCTGCACCGCGCGCACGCGCTCCTCGAGGATCGCCCGCGCCAGAATCACCGTGGCGATCGGGTAGAGGCTTCCGACGACCGAGACGATGCTCAGGTCGCCGTGGGTGTTGGCGAGGCCGTACAGCGCGGTGGCGCCCAGGTCGGCCACGCCGGCGGCGCACAGCACCGCGAGGTCGTTGCCCCGGGGAAGGTGGATGTCGCGTGTGAGCAGCGCGATGCCGACGAACGGGATCGCGACGCTGCGTCCGAGCAGGACTGTCCAGAGGACAGAGTCGTCGGCTGCGACGTCGGCGCCGATGAAGTACAGCCCGAAGCCGACCGAGGCGAGCAGCGCGAGCAGGATCGCCGTTCGCGCGGCCGTGGCCCTCTGCTCATCCTCGTGGACCTCGCGCGAGGCCATGATCACGCCGATCGTGGTGATCACGAGTCCGGCGATGACGATCGGGCCGGGACGGTCGCCGGTGGCGACGCCGACGATGACCGGCAGGACGACACCGGTTGCGCTGATCGGCGCGACGATGGACATCGTCCCGATGGCCAGCGCCTTGTAAAAGGCGCCGAGCGCGACGATGCCCGCGGTGCCGGCGCCGAGCGCGCACAGCGTCGCGCGCGTGGACGGGAAGGGGTCCTGCGCGATCGCCATCACGACGATCGCGACGATGAGACCCGAGACCTCGATCGTGAACAGCACGGCCAGCGCCGAGTGGCGCTTGGCCTTCAGGCCGCCGAAGAAGTCCGCCGACCCCCAGGCCGTCGAGGCGGCGAGTGCGAACAGGATCCCCACGCCTGGATCGTGTCAGGCCGGGTCAACGAGGCTCACCACGGCCTCGACCGCGTCCGCGGCGGCCGGGCCGGCGAGCGGTAGCGGCCGCAGCGTCTCGGCGACGGCGGTGCCCGTGTCGTGGATCGGATGCGGCTTGGGCGCGGGCGGCGGCGGAGCGGGCGACGGCTGCGGACGTGCGGACTGCGCGGGGGCCGGGGCGGCCGGAGCGGGCGCCGGCGGCTGCATCACCGGTGCCATCGGGTGCCGCGCGGGCGGCCGGCGAGGCGCGGCGGCAGGATGTCGGTTCGGCACGGTGCCGGACTGAGGTGTCCGTTCCTTGAGTCCAGGGCCGGACTGAGGTGTCCGTCCCCTGAGTCCGGCGGCTTCGGCCGGTGGGACCGCCGGGCCGCGGAGAACCTCGCCGAGAGAGCCGACGTTGTGGCCGCCGCCGAGGACGGACAGAGCGATCGCCGCGGCGACCGCCGCGGGTACGAGGATCGCCACCCCTGACGCGCGCAGCGCCTGGCGGATCCAGGACCGGACCACAAACTGGACCGTACCGCGTGGGCGGCGCGGTACGTTGCGCATCGTGGGAAGGCTGTCGATCGCGCGCTCGCTGCGTGTCGCGCTGCTGGGCCTCGCGTTGGTGCTGGCGGTGATCGCCGGGCTGGGCGTCGCGGGCCTGTATTCGGCGCGACAGCGCTACGAGGACCGGCTCGCCGCGGCGTACGGGCTGCAGGCGTCGGCCGGGCGCCTGCTGGCGGCCGGCGTCGTGGCCGAGGCGTCGAGGAAGACCGCCGAGGGACCGCGCGCCCAGCAGGCGTTCGACGCCGAGCTGGCCCGGGCGCGGCGCCTGGCGAAGGGCGACGCCCGCAGCCAACAGCTCGTGTCCAGCGCCGCCGCCGGTGCCGGGACGGCGCGCGCGGCGCTCGCCTCCCTGTCGGCGCGCCAGTCGCAGCGAATCGCCGACGCGCGGCGCAGGGCGCGCCACGACACCCGCGTCGCCGTCGCGGTGATCATCGCCGGCGGCGCCCTCGCGATCCTCGCCGCGCTCACGCTCGTCGCCGCGCTCGTCAGCTCGCTGCGCCGGCCGCTCGACGACCTGGTGGGAGCGACCGGCCGCCTCGCCGAGGGCGACCTGAGCGCACGCGTGCGCGAGGACGGCCCAGGCGAGCTGCGCGCCCTCGGGGGCTCGTTCAACGCGATGGCCGCCGACCTCGAGCGCGCGACCAGGCGGATCGAAGACGAACGCTCGCGCCTCGACACGACGATCCGCTCGCTCACCGACGGTCTGCTCGTCGTCGGCGCCGACGGCACGATCGAGCACGCCAACGAGCGCGCCTGCTACCTCGTCCCCGACCCCTCGATCCTGCCGCCGACCGAGGATGCGCTCGGCCGCGAGGTCACACTCGAACACGACGGGCGCACGCTCGTGCTGACCGCTGCGCAGCTGGCCGGCGACGCCGGTGTGGCGTGGACGGTCCGCGATGCCACCGAGCGCGCTCGGTTGGAGCGCCTGAAGACCGAGTTCGTGGCGACTGCGTCGCACGAGCTGCGCAGCCCGCTCACGTCGATCAAGGGCTTCATCGAGCTGCTGGCCGCCGACAACACCCTCAGCGACCGCCAGCAGGAGTTCGTGGACATCGTCGCCGTCTCGACCAACCGCCTCGTCGACCTCGTCAACGATCTGCTCGACGTCGCGCGCGTGGAGGCCGGCCGCGCCGAGGTCCACCGCCGCCCGACCGACCTGCGTGAGGTGGTCCGCGAGGTCGCGACCCTCATGCACCCGCGGATCGACGACAAGCAGCAGCGGCTCCAGCTCGACCTGCCCGACGAGCTGCCGCCCGCGCTGGCCGATCCGGCCCGCATCCGCCAGGTGCTCACGAACCTCCTCACCAACGCCCACCTCTACACCGACAAGGGCGGACGACTCGCGGTCGGCGTCCGCGCGGCGGGCCGCTACGTCGCGCTTGACGTCGCAGACGACGGCCGCGGCATGACCGACGACGAGGCACGCCACGCGTTCGACCGCTTCTACCGCGCGGGCGCCGGCGACGGCTCCGGCACCGGGCTCGGCCTGGCGATCGTGCAGTCGCTCGTGGAACTACACGACGGGCGCATCGATCTCGCGACCGAGCCCGGCCGCGGCTCGCGCTTCACAGTCCTCATCCCACAGGCGCCGCCATTGGCCGGTGTCGAAGAACGCCCGCGCGACGCGCTGCGCGGCCGCCGCGTGCTCGTGATCGACGACGAGCCGCAGGTCGCGCAGCTGATCGCGCAGCGCCTCGCAACGTTCGACGTCGATGCCGCGGTGGCCCACACCGGCACCGACGCGCTCGAACGTCTGCGCGCCGAGCCGTTCGACGCCGTGACGCTCGACATCCTCATGCCCGGCATGAGCGGCTTCGAGGTGCTGCGCGCCCTGCGCGCGGACCCGGAGCTGAGGGGCATCCCCGTCGTCGTGGTGTCCGTGTTCTCCGGCAACGCCGCGCTGGCCGGGGAGTGGGTCGTGGCGAAACCGATCGACGCCGACGAACTGGTCGACGCGCTCGGGTCCGCCGTGATCGCCGGCCGCGTGCGACTGCTTGTCGTCGCACGCCCGCAAGTGCGCGAGCAGCTCGCGCCGCAGCTCGCCGAGCTCGGGATCGAGCACGAGTGGGCCAGCAGCTCGGGTGCCGCGGCACGCCTGTGCCAGCGCCATCACTTCGAGGTCGCGCTGGTCGATGGCGGCGTCGTGCACCCGGAGAACGTGCTGGCCGCGCTGGACCTGCGCGGCCGCCGGCTGCGCCGCAGCGTGGTCGTCTTCTCCGACGGCGAGAGCGCGCCGCCGGGCATCGCGCGCCTGGACGCCGAGCCCGTACGGCTCGCCGACGCCGGGGCGACTGTCCTCGATCTCCTGCGCGGCGGGTAGATTGACGCGCTGTGGAGGCCGACCTCGTCGCGCGGCTTGAGGAAAAGGAGCGCCAGCTCGAGCGCTACGCCACCGACCTGCGCGAGACCTTCAAGGCCGAGCGCAAGCGCGCTCAGGAGCTGCGCGCGTCCTACATGGCGACCGTCCGCGCGCTCGCCAACGCGGTCGAGGCGCGCGATGCCTACACCGGCCACCACGCCGAGCGCGTTGCCGCCTACGGGCTCGAGCTCGCCCGCGCCGCCGAGCTGCCGCTGGCGCGCGACCAGCAGACGGAGTTCGGCTTCCTCCTGCACGATGTCGGCAAGGTCGCGGTTCCCGACGCGATCCTCTTCAAGCCCGCACCGCTCACGGACGAGGAGCGCGTGCTGATGGAGCAGCACCCGATCATCGGCTGGGAGATCCTGCGCGGGATCGACTTCCTGGGAGACGCGAAGCTCGTCGTGCGCCACCACCACGAGCACTGGGACGGCACCGGCTATCCGGATCGGCTCGCGGGCGACGAGATCCCGCTCGCGGCGCGGGTGTTCGCGATCGCCGACACGCTCGACGCGCTGACAACGGACCGGCCCTACCGCCCGGCCGGCACGTTCGCCGCGGCGCGGGCGGTCATCGACGCGGGCGCGGGGACGCAGTTCTGCCCCGCATCGGTCGAGGCGTTGCACCGCGTCAGCGACGAGCGCTTCGAGGAACTGCGCGCAGGCATCGCCCTGTGACCCGCTCGGTCCTGATCGTCGACGACGACCCCTTCATCCGGCGCCTGATCGCAACCACGCTGGAGGACGTGGCGGGGTTCGACATCCACGAGGCCGGCGACGGCATCGAGGCGATCGAGGTCGCACGCGCGACCGACCCGGCGATCGTCTTCCTCGACATCGACATGCCGCGCATGAACGGCATCGAGGCCTGCCGCGAACTGCGCGCGATCGCCGACGGCACGATCGTGATGCTCACTGCCGCCGGCCGCGAGGCGGAGGCCGAGGCCCGCGCGGCCGGCGCGGACCTCTTCCTCACAAAGCCCTTCTCGCCCCTGGATCTGCTCCAGCTGGTCGACTCGCTCAGCGAGAGCTAATCGCGCTTGCCGCGCCCCCAGAGGAGCTTGAACGCCTTCATCAGGCGGTCGGTGTTCTTCTTGGTGTAGGGGAACATGTGCAGGTCGCGCTTCATGTTGAAGCGCGAGACCAGCAGCGCCTGCTGGGCGCAGTACTTGCGGATGCCGCCCGCGCCGTGGCGGTGGCCCATGCCCGACGCCTTCCAACCGCCCATCGGCAGCTCGATCGCCGAGTAGTTGAGCATCGCGTCGTTGACGCACACCGCGCCGGCCTCGATGCGGCGCGCGACGGCCTCGCCGCGCGCGACGTCCTTCGAGAACACCGAGGCGGCCAGGCCGTACGGCGTGTCGTTGGCGAGGCGGATCGCCTCCTCGGCGTCGCGCACCTTCATGATCGGCATCGTCGGGCCGAACGTCTCCTCGCGCATGCACTCCATGTCGGGCGTGACGTCGACCAGGACGGTCGGCTCGAAGTAGTAGCCCTTGCCGCTGCCGCGGTGGCCGCCGGTGACCGCCTTCGCGCCCTTCGAGATCGCATCGTTGACGTGCTTCTCGACGATGTCCACCTGCTTGGGGAACGTCATCGCGCCCACCTCGACGGTGCCCGCGCCGCCGGACGGGTCGCCCTGGCGGATCGCGTTGACCTTCTCGGTCACCTTCGAGACGAACTCGTCGTAGACCGGCTCCTCCACGAACACGCGCTCGACCGAGATGCAGGTCTGGCCCGAGTTCTGCATCGAGTAATAGACCGCGCTGTTGGCGGCGCGCTCGAGATCGGCATCGGACAGGACGATCATCGGGTCCTTGCCGCCGAGCTCCAGCGAGACCGGCGTCAGCGTCTCGGCCGCCGCGGCCATGATCTTCTTGCCGGTGGCGGTCGACCCGGTGAACATCACCATGTCGACTTCGGGGATCAGTGCGGCACCGGTCTGCCCGTAGCCGGTGGCGACCTGGAAGACGTCGCGCGGCATGCCGCACTCCTCCAGGCCCTCGGCCATC
>Ga0308175_100001391_pt1 | contig 16331 bp, 12 predicted proteins | sample PhyCR1_3_FD_203893 | JGI IMG/M metagenome (GOLD analysis project Ga0308175, IMG submission 203893) | Soil microbial communities from UC Gill Tract Community Farm, Albany, California, United States - DLSLS.C.R1 | ecosystem: Environmental > Terrestrial > Soil > Agricultural land | place: USA...
GACGCGATCCCCAGCATCAGCAGCGGACCGGCGATGTAGGTCAGCTCGAGCGCTGCCGACTCGATCGCGAAGATGCGGTGCAGGCGCTCGCCATCGACGAGCGTGGCGTACAGCGCGCGCAGGCAGGCGCCGATCGGCGGCGTGGAGATGCCGGCGAGCAGCGCGCACCCGACCAGCGCGGCCAGCGGCGTGCCGTGCGGGAGCAGTCCGAACGTCACCAGCGCCGTGGTGTTCAGCGCCACGGCGGTTCGCAGGACGATGGTCTGACCGGTGCGGTCGACGAGCCGCCCAACCGCCGGCGACACGACTGCGAGCGCAAGCGATGCCGCGGCCGTGACGAGCCCGCTCGCCGCGTAGGAGCCGGTCAGCTCCTTGGTGCGCACGATCAGCAGCAGCCCGACCGCGGCGTACGGCGTACGGGCGACGATGGCGATGGCGAAGAGGCGAAGGGCGGAGCGGGGCATGGCGACCAGCTCGAGCGTAGGAGCAGGCTCGCGGCATGCGCAATGATTCGCGTGTGAGCGAATCGTGATCGCCTACCACTTCGGCGCGCGCGACCTCCTGCGCGTGCGCTTCGCGGCGTCGCCGCTGATCGAGGTGTTCGCGAGCTTCGACGCGCTGCGCGCGCCAGGGCGCCACGCGGAGCACATGCCCTGGATCGAGTGGGCGCAGCCGCGCCTGGCTGGGCTCGACCTTTCGCTGATGGAGGCAGCATCGCCGCGGCGCGCCGGCTACCGGCCGGACTTCATCAACCCGCCGCCGGACCGCCCGCGTACGACGCTCGCCCGCGAGCTGAGCCGCGTGCTGGCCACGCCGCGCTCGCGCGTACGGCGCGAGCTGTCGTGGGCGCACGACGGCGCGCCGCCGCCGGACATCGACCTGGTCGCGCTGACAGGGCAGATCGCGACGTACTTCGACCATCTGCTGGCGCCGCACTGGCCGCGCATCGAGGCGCTCGTCGAGGGCGAGTTCTCGCGCCGCGGCTGGCAACTCGCGCGCGTGGGCGCCGCGGCCGCGTTCGACGACATTCACGCGGTGGTGCGCTTCGAGGACGACGCGCTTCTGATCGACCGGGCCTACGACGCAGACATCGAGCTCGGCGGCCGCGGCCTGCTGCTCGTGCCGTCGGTGTTCGTCGCGCCCGAGGTGTGGTCGATGACCGACGCGCCCTGGCAGCCCGCGGTGATCTATCCGCCGGCCGGGGTGGGGGAGCTGTGGGCGCCGCCCGCGCGCGCTCGCGAGGACGCGCTCGGCGATCTGCTCGGCCGCCGCCGCGCTCAGGTGCTCGCGGCCCTGACGACGCCGCGCTCGACGCTGGAGCTCGCGCGGCGCCTGCCGGCGAGCCCGGCCGGCGTCTCGGCGCACCTCAAGGCGCTGCGCGAGGCGGGGCTCGTCGCCGGGCGGCGCGAGGGCCGCGCGGTCCGCTACGCCCGCACGCCGCTGGGCGACGCGCTGCTCAGACCCGCTCCGTGACCCAGCGCTGCAGATCCGGGATGACGCGCGGGTCGATCGTGTGCGCCATCTGGGACTCGCGGTAGAGCACGTCCGCGCCCGCGGCCTGCAGCCGGTCGCGCGCCGACCGGGCGAACTCGACGGAGATCACTGGGTCCAGCGCGCCGTGCGCGATCGCGACCGGATAGTCCTGCAGGTCGCCGCGCAGCGTGAAGCCGTCGACTGTCGGGATGAAGCCGCTCATCGCGAGGATGCCCGCCGGGAGCGGGCGGCCCTCGTTCAACCCGACGGCGTAGGACATGACCGTGCCCTGGCTGAAGCCGCCGAGCACCGTGCGGTCCCAGCCGACGCCGTGTTCGGCGAGCTGTTCGTCGAGCAGCTCCGTGAGCGCGGGGTACGTCGCGTTGAACGTGGCGGTGTCCGGGGAGCCGACCTGCGCGATCGCGTACCAGTGGCGGCCGCCGGGCGGCATCGAGAGCGGGCCACCGGGGGTCATCCCGACCAGCCGCCGCTGCGGATCGAAGACGTCGAGCAATCCAAAGAGGTCGTGCTCGTCGGCGCCGCGGCCGTGGATCAGGATCAGCGCGCCCTGCGGCTCGCCGCCGGCAGGCCGTACACGGATGTCTAGTTGTTCACGCAATCAAACTCCCGCTACGCTCCAGGGACCGATGGACAGCACGATCCCACGTCTCGACGCTCGGGAGCAGCGCGCCTGGCGCGGGTTGCACCGCGCGCACGACTGTCTTTCCAAGGCGCTCGACACGCGCCTGGATGCGGCGCACGGTCTTCCGCTCACCTCTTACGAGGTGCTGCTGCACCTGTCAGAGGCCGATGAGGGCCGGATGCGGATGCACGATCTCGCGAGCTCGGTGATGCTCAGCCGCAGCGGCCTCACCCGGCTCGCCGACCGGCTCGAGCGCGAGGGCTACCTGGAGCGCTGCTCCTGCGCGCACGACGCTCGCGGGGCGTTCGCGGTGCTCACGCCCGCCGGCTTCGAGAAGCTCGAGGCCGCGCGCGAGACGTATCTGGTCACGGTGCGCGAGCTGTTCGTGCGGCACTTCACGCCCGAGGAGCTTGACCGCCTCAACGAGGCGTGGAACCGCATCCTCGGCGGCATCTGCCGCTGAGCATCAGGCGGCCGCCGCGGTCCCGGTGCGCTCGGCGAGGTTCTGCGCGATGAAGGCAAGCGACTGGTCGGCGCTCATCGGGTGGCCGAACAGGAAGCCCTGGCCCAGCGGGCAGCCCAGGCCGTGCAGCGTGCGCCACTGGTCGGTCAGCTCGATGCCCTCGGCGACGACGTCGAGCTCCAGCGTCGCGCCGAGTGCAAGGACAGCCTTCGCCAACCCCCGTGCCTCGGGGGTGGCGCCGTCGCGCAGGAAGGAGCGGTCCATCTTGAGCACGTCGACCGGGAAGCGGCTGAGGTAGCTGAGCGACGAGTAGCCGGTGCCGAAGTCGTCGAGCGCCAGGCGCACGCCGAGGTCCTTGAGCTCGTGCAGGCGCTCGACCGCGAGCTCGGTGTCGGCCATCAGCACCGACTCCGTGATCTCGAGCGTCAGCGCCTCCGGCGGAACGCCGGCCTCGGTGAGCGCGCTGCGGACGTCCTCCACGATGCCGTCGTCCTGCAGCTGCTTGATCGACAGGTTCACGCTCATCCTCACCGGTGCGTCCGGACCCAGCTCGTCGCGCATGCGCCGCGCCTGGCGGCAGCCCTCGCGCAGCACCCAGCGGCCGACCGAGACGATCAGGCCGCTGTCCTCGGCCAGCGGGATGAACTGGTCGGGCTGGATCGTGCCGCGGATCGGGTGGTGCCAGCGCAGCAGGGCCTCGACGCCCGATACGGAGCCGTCGTCGAGGTGCACGATCGGCTGGTAGAGGAGCTCGAGCTGGTTGGCGGGCTCCGCCAGCTGGAGGTCCGCGCGCAGCTCCAGGCGCGCCATCGCGCCCTTGTGCATGTGCGGCTCGAACAGGCGGTAGCCGCCCTTGCCGTCGTGCTTGGCGATGTACATCGCCGCATCCGCGTCGCGGATCAGCTCGTCGGCGAACGCCGCGGCTTCGCCGGTGACAACCGAGATGCCGGCGCTGCAGCGGACGGTCAGCTCCTTCGTGGCTGCGCGGACGGGCGTCTTGAGCGCCTCGATGACCCGCTCGGCGGTCTCGATCGCCTCGTCGCCGTGCTCGATGTCCTCGAGCAGCAGCGCGAACTCGTCGCCGCCGAACCGCGCCGCGGTGTCGCTGGCGCGGATGCTGGTGGCGAGGCGCTTGCTGACCTCCACCAGCACCTCGTCGCCGGCCGCGTGGCCGAGGCTGTCGTTGATCGTCTTGAAGTCGTCGAGGTCGAGGAAGATCACCGCCATCCCGCGCTCCTCGCGGCGCCCGCGGGTGAGCGCGTGGCGCACCCGCTCGACGAACAGCGCTCGGTTCGCCAGGCCGGTGACGGGGTCGTGGAAGGCCTGGTGGGCGAGCTGCTCCTCGAACGCGCGGCGCTCGCTCACGTCGCGGCTGTTGAGCACGATCCCGTGCACGTGCTCGTCGCCGGTGAGGTTCGTGTAGAGGATCTCGAATTGCCGCAGCTCGTCGTCGTCGCGGTGGCGCAGGCGGCACTCGAACGAACCCGTCTCGCCCTCTGGCGAAGTCGCGGCTTGACCGATGATCTTGAGCAGGCGATCGCCGTCGGGTCCCGTGACTAGGCGGTCGATGCTTCCGCCGATCACCTCGTCGGGCGACCAGCCCAGCACCCGGGCTATGGACGGGCTCTGGTAGCTGATGACGCCGTCGCTTCCTACGACGGTGATCAGGTCGCTGGAGTGCTTGACCAAGGAGCCGAAGCGCGCCTCCGAGCGGCGACGGTGGACCTCGTCGGTGAGGTCCTCGCGGTCGATCGCGAGCGCCACCTGATTGGCGAGCGTGCGCAGCGCCTCATGCAGGTCGCGCGGCGGGTCGGATGCGCCGGCGACGATGATCAGCCCCTGGCGCGCGCGCAGCGCGGGGATGTGGACGACAATGGCCCTGTCGTGCGCCGCGGCCAGGCCGAGGCGTGCCGCCTCGATCGGCGTGCGGCCGCTGTCGGCCGCAACCTTGCCGAGCGCAAGCGCCAGCGACGCGTCGACCCGGAGCGGCTGCGGGCAGGACACGACGTCCACCGCGCCGCGTTCGTCCGCGGCGCAGACGAGCACGCTCAACTCCGGGCCGGCCAGCCCGCGTGCCGCCGCGCCGGCGACGCCGTGGATTGCCTCGAGCGTCGTCGCGGCGACCAGTGCCGAGCCGGCCTCGCTGAGCATCCGCTCACGCGCGAACGAGCGCTCGTGCTGGCGCAGGAGCCCCGCCATTCGCGTGATCACGAGCGCGAAGAGCAGCAGCGAGGTGACGCGGACGACGGCAAAGTCGAAGTCGCCGCTGCCGAGGTCCTGCACCAAGCCGATCGCCGGCGCCATCAGCGACGCGCCGGTGAGCAACGAGAGCCGGAAGCGCGTCAGCACCGGGCCGCGCCACTCGCCCGGCTCGGCGAGTTCGGGCAGCGACGGATGCAGGGCGGCGGCGCCCCACAGCAGGTAGAACCCGATCCAGCCGCCGTCCAGCCACAGCTGGTGGTGGTAGGTGCCGTGCAGGATCAGCATCCCGTAGACGAAGTCGCTGATCAGCAGCAGGACGATGCTCGAGGTCAGCAGGTAGAACGCCGCCGTGCGGCGGCCCGCGTCGAGCGCGAGCTGCACAGCTGCCGCGAGCAGCAGCACGTCGCCCATCGGGTACGCGACCGACACGGCGCGTCCAAGCGTCGTGAGCGCGCCGTCGTGGAGGTAGGGCGCGATGAACGACACCCACGACGGCAGCGCGAGCCCCAGCGTCAGGATCGCTGCGTCGATGGTGCCGCCGGAGCCCGGTCGCTGCGTGCGCCTGCGCCCGAGCATCAGCAGTCCCGTCATGAGCGCGGGGTAGCCCAGCACCGTGGCGCCGTCGCCGATCGACGGGAACGGAGCCGCATGGTGGGTCAGCAGCGGCTCGCCGTGCAGGTAGGCGTCCCCGCACCAGAAGAGCGCCATGCCTGCGGCGAACCAGATCCACGGCGAGCGCCAGTCGGCTTCGCCGTGGCGCCGGCGCGAGCGCAGGGCAACCACCATCGCGACGCAGGGCGACAGCCCGATCAGCGTGTAGAGGAGGGCGCTGCCTCGCAGCGGCGGGACCAGGAGGTAAAGAGCGCAGGCGAAGGTTCCGAGCGCGAGATAGCCACGCCAGCGATGCCGGACCGGGGACATGTCGACGGTATCGACCGGCTTCGGGTGACCTTGAATACTGGGTGGACGAACCGCCGTCCCAAAAAGGACTTGACAGCGGGTCACTCAGATTTCATACTGACCGCAGGTAGTAATCTAAGTCCGGAGGTATCAGATCCATGGCATTGGTCCGCTGGGAACCCGTTCGCGAGCTGAACTCGCTGCAGCAGGAGATGAACCGGCTCTTCTCCTCGTTCTTCGACACCCCGACCGCGGGCAACGGGGCCTCGCAGGCGCGCCGCTGGATCCCTGCGATGGACCTCGTCGAGAGCGGTGACGAGTACATCCTGACGGCCGACCTTCCGGGCCTGGGGCAGGACGACATCGCAATCGAGTTCGAGGACAACGTGCTCACCGTCTCCGGCGAGCGCAAGCCCGAGCACAGCGAGCGCACGGAGGGCTACTTCCGGCTCGAGCGCGCCACCGGAACCTTCAGCCGCTCGCTGACGCTGCCCGAAGGCGTCGACGCCGACGCCGTGAAGGCGACGTTCGACAAGGGGGTGCTCGAGATCCGGATCCCGAAGCCAGAGCAGCGCAAGCCCAAGAAGGTCGCGATCCACGTCGGCGACGCGCCAAAGACGATCGAGGCCGAGGGCTCGGAGAACGAGTCCTAGGAGACTCCCGCCTCGTCGAGGGCGTCCTGCGCGTCGGCGACCAGGGCGCCCTCGTCACCTTCCACCGGCCTGCGCTTGTGGCGGCGGTGCACGACGAACCAGATCGCCGCGGCCAGCACGACGGCGCCGATCAGTCCGATGAGTCCGGCGGTCTTGATCGCATGCTCGGCCGCATGGCCGAAGCTGTAGGCCAGCAGACCGACGGCCGTCGCCCAGACGATGCCGCCGCTGGCGTTCCAGAACAAGAACGAGCGCCACGGCATCCGGTTGACGCCGGCAAGCCACGCCGCGGTGATGCGCAGGCCGCTGACGAAGCGCCCGAGGAACACCGCCTTCGGGCCGTGGCGGTCGAAGAAGGGCTGGCCGTAGGCGATGACCGCACGGCGGTGGCGCTCGAACGGGCCGGGCGCCTCGAGCAGGCGACGCCCCGCCTTGCGGCCGATCAGGTAGCCGACGTTGTCGCCGAGGATCGCGCCGGCCGCCGCGACGGCGATCACGGCCTCGATCGGCGGGCCGTTCTTCGAGGCGAAGATCGCGGCGGCGAACAGCGCGGTCTCGCCAGGCAGCGGCACGCCCATCGACTCCACCGCGATGAGTACGAAGACGAGCGGCAGGCCGACGTTGTTCGCGACGTCGACGAGGGTGGCGACCACGTGACGAGCATACGATGGCGCGTCCATGCCGCCGTTCGAAATCCTGGCCCGCGACGACAACTCCCGTGCGCGCGCGGGCAGCCTGCGCACCGCCCATGGCGAGGTGCGCACGCCGGCGTTCGTGCCATTGGCGACGAAGGCGACCGTGCGCGGGCTGCTGCCGGCCGAGGTCGAGGCGCTCGGCTTCGACATCGTCCTGGGCAACACGTTCCACCTCTTCCTCGATCCCGGCCACGAGCTGATCCGCTCGTTCGGCGGCCTGCACGGCTTCATGGGCTGGGACCGTCCGATCGTCACCGACTCCGGCGGCTTTCAGGTCTTCTCGATGGGCCACGGGACCGTGGCCGACGAGGTCAAGGGCCGCTCGGCGTTCGGCACGGAGCGCCACGGGCGCGTGCTGTCGATCGAGGAGGACGGCGTCACGTTTCGCTCGTACATCGACGGCTCCGAGCGGTTCATGGCGCCCGAGACGTCGATGGAGATCCAGGCGGCGCTGAACTCGGACCTTGCGCTCGTGTTCGACGAGTGCACGCCGTTCCACGTCGACCGCGACTACACCGCGCGGTCGACCGAGCGCACGCACCGCTGGCTGGACCGCTGCCTGGACTGGCACGACGCCAATGGACCCGAGGAGCAGCTCGTCTATGGGATCGTGCAGGGCGGCGTGCTCGAGGACCTGCGCGTCGAGTCGGCGCAGACGGTGGCGGCGTCGCGCTGCGCGGGCATCGCGATCGGCGGCTCGCTCGGCGCGGAGAAGGAGCAGATGTACGAGGTCGTCGGCTGGACGACGGCGGTGTTGGGCGGGCGGGCCGATCTCAAACCGCGCCACCTGCTCGGCATTGGCGAGATCGACGATCTGGTGCGCGGCGTCGAGCTCGGGATCGACACGTTCGACTGCGCGATGCCGACGCGGCTGGGCCGCCATGGGATGGCGCTGGTGCCCGACCCGCAGAAGCGCTGGCGCGTCGATCTTTCGAAGGCACGCTGGCGGCACAGCGACGAGCCGCTGATGGACGGCTGCCCATGTGCGGCCTGCGCGCAGGGCTGGACGCGCGGCTACTGGCACTACCTCACGCGCAACCGCGAGCTCACGGGGCAGCGGATGCTCACGCTGCACAACCTCGCGTTCGTGCAGCGCGTCGTTGCGCGGCTGCGCGAGGCCCTGCTGGCGGGAACGCTCGGGGAGGTCGCCGCCGCTCTGCGCGGCGGCGACGCTCCCTGAGGAGGTCCTAGGCGCCGACCGGCCGGCCGACCTGACGGTGGTGACGCAGGAACGCGCCGAACGCGGCGCTGCACGCGAGCGCTGCGGCAGCGATGCCCACCACGGCCCAGGGCGAGCCGTCGGTCGACGGCTTGGCGCGCTGCGCGGCATGTGGCTGGACGAACACGTCGCGCGCGTCCGGCGTGCGCAGGTCGACGACCTTCGTCGCCGTGGGCTGCGAAAGGTCCTTCGTGTCCGGCGAGCGCAGGTCCTGCGCGATGGCCGCAGCGGGTGTGATCGCGAGCGCGGCGACGGCAACGGCGGTTGCGATACGTGACATGCGAGCCTCCTGTGTTTCGGGTGTCCGATCGCTGTCGCAGGGGACGGTCGGTGATGCCGCCATCGGATCGGTAAGGCCGCGGTAAGGTCGGCGCTGAGGGCTCTGTCCATGGACTTCCGGATCCTCGGTCCGCTCGAGGTCCGCGCGGGCGACAGCGAGGTCGCCTGCCGCGGCGCCAAGCAGCGCCTGCTGCTGGGGATGCTCCTGCTGAACGCCAACGAGGTGGTCTCCAGCGACCGGCTCGCGGAGGCTCTTTGGGGCGAGGACCAGCCGGAGACCAGCAAGGCGCTGCAGATGCACATCTCGCAGCTGCGGCGGTCGCTCGGCGCCACGACGATCGTCACCCGCCCGCCTGGGTACGAGCTCCGGGTCGCCATCGAGGACATCGATCTGCACCGGTTCGAGGCGGCGGTGCATGAGGGCCGCGCGGCGTTCGCGGCAGGCCGCGCCGCCGACGCTCGGCGTGTGCTCCGCGGGGCGCTGGCGCTCTGGCGCGGCCCGGCGCTGGCAGACCTGACGTTCGAGCAGGCACTCCAGGGAGACATCGCGCGGCTCGAGGAACTGCGCCTCGTCGCGGTCGAGGCCCGCGTGGAGGCGGACCTCGCCCTCGGCGACCACCTGGCCGTCGTGCCGGAACTGGAACGGCTCGTGGCCGAGCACCCGACGCGAGAGCGGCTGCGAGCGCACCTGATGCTCGCGCTCTACCGCTCGGGGCGCCAGGCCGAGGCGCTCGACGTCTATCGCGCGACGCGGCGCGTACTGGTCGAGGAGCTGGGCATCGAGCCCGGGCGCGAGCTGCAGGAGCTCGAGGGCAAGATCCTGGCGCACGACTCGCAGCTCGAGATCGCGCCGAGCGTCCAGACCGATCGTCGCCTCTTCGGCCGTGACCGTGAGCTGGCCGTGCTGCTGCCGGCCGTCGATGCCGCACTCGCCGGCGGCGGAGGGCTCCTGCTCCTTGCGGGTGAGCCCGGCATCGGCAAGAGCCGCCTTGCCGAGGCGCTGGCCGCTCGCGCGGCCGAGCGCGGGGCACGCGTGCTCGTCGGGCGCTGCTGGGAGGCCGGCGGCGCGCCCGCATACTGGCCGTGGGTGCAGGCGCTGCGCCCGCACGGCGCCGCGGTGGCCGAGCTCGCGGCGGCTGCGGATGCCGATGCCAAGGATCGCTTCCAGCTGTTCGAAGCAGTCGGCGAACGCGTTGGACAGCTGGGCGAGGAGCAGCCCGTGGCGATCTTCCTCGACGACCTCCACGCTGCCGACGAGCCCTCGCTCCTGCTCCTGCGGTTCCTGGCGAGCCGACTTGCCGGCGCACCGGTGCTGATGACGTGCTGCTACCGCGACACCGACGCGAGGCCGGTGCTGCGTGACCTGGCTGCCGAACTTGCGCGGGAGCCCACGGCGCAGCGGGTCGCGCTGCGCGGTCTCGATCAGCACGCCACGGCTCGGCTGCTCGAGCAGGCGATGGGCCGGGCACCGGCAGCGCAGCTCACCGAGCAGGTGCACGAGAGCACGCGTGGCAACCCGTTGTTCGTCGGCGAGCTCGGGCGATTGCTCGCCGCAGGCGATTGGAGCGACAGGGATCTGCCGATCCCGGAGGGGGTTCGCGAGACGATCGACCGGCGACTCGCCGGCCATGGCGAACGCTGCCGCGAGATGCTCGCCGCTGCTGCCGCCTTCGGGCGCGAGTTCGAGTTCGAACCACTGCGCCAGGCGTGTGCGCTGCGGGAGGACGAACTCGCCGAGGCGATCGAGGAGGCAACCGCTGCCCGCTTCATCGGTGAGGTTCCCGGAGCGCTCGGACGGCTGCGTTTTGCGCACGTCCTGATGCGCGACGCGATCTACGAAGGGTTGGCGCCCACGCGCCGGATGCGGCTGCACCGCGAGATCGCGGCGGTGCTCGAGCGCCGCTATGCCGAGAACCTCGATCAGCACGCGAGCGAACTCGCCCACCACTACCTTCACGGCGGCGACGCCGTGGCGACCCGGGCGCTCGACCTCGCCCAGCGGGCGGGGGATCATGCGGCGGCCCAGCACGCCCACGAGGAGGCCGCGCGCCAGTACGCGACGGCGCTGGAGATCGTCGACGCCGGTGGTGCAGGCGATGCCCGCCGCGCGTGCGAGCTCCTGCTGGCACTCGGCGACGCGCTCAGCCGCGGCGGCAGCGGCGCGCAGGCCAGGCCGCCGTTCGAGCGCGCGGCGGCGATTGCCGAGCGCGAGGGCTGGCCCGAGCTGCTCGCGCAGGCGGCGCTGGGCTATGGCGGGCGCTTCGCGTGGGGACGGGCCAGCATCGACCCGGGGCTCGTGCCATTGCTGGAGCGCGCGATCGAGGCGGTGGGGACGGACGACAGCCCGGCACGCGTGCGGCTGCTCGGCCGGCTGGCCGCCGCTCTGCGCGACGAGCCCGCGCGTGAACGCCGCATCGCGCTGGCCGAGGAGGCGCTCGGGATGGCACGCCGGATCGGTGACCCGGACACGCTCGCCTACGCAATCGAGGCTCATTGGCCGGCGGTCGAGAGCGCGGCGACGCTCGATGGAAGGTTCGAGCGAACGACGGAGTTGATCGCTCTCGGACGGCGGACGGGGAATCTGGAGCGCGTCTTCATCGCCCGCGACTACGAGCTCAACACGTTCATAACGTTGGCCGACCGGGCCGCGATCGACGTGACTGTGGCGGCGATGGAGGAGCTTGCGGAGACGCTGCGCCAGCCCGTTCAGCGGTGGAGCGTCTCGACGGCGCGCACGGTGCTCGCGCTCCTGGAAGGCCGCTTGGTGGATGCCGAGCGCCTGATGGAGACGTCACTCGGCCTTGGCGAGGACGCCTATCGATTCAATGCGGAGGTCTCCCATCTCGTGCAGCTGTGCCTGCTGCGTCGCGCACAGGGTCGTCTGGAGGAGGTCGAGCCGCTCTTCGCGCGGGCGGTCCATGCCTACCCCGCGCTGCACCGCTTCCGCTGCATGCTGGCGCACGTGCGCGCCATGACGGGCGACACGGCGGGCGCGCGCGAGGCGCTCGCGCGCGCCATGGCGTTTGATCTCAGCCGCGAGTACGTCGACGAGGAGTGGCTGTTCGCGTTGAACGTCCTGCCGGACGCGTGCGCCCAGTTGCATGACGACGAGCGCGCCGCCGTGCTGTACGAACTGCTCGTCCCGCATGACCGGCGCTACGCACAGGCGCCCATCGAGGGTACGTTCGGATCGATCGCGCGCGGTCTCGGCGTGCTGGCGGCGCAGCTCGGTCGCCTGGATGTCGCCGAGCACCACTTCCGCACGGCGATCGAGATCGAGCGGTCGATGCGCGCCTGGCCATGGCTGGCGCTGGCGCGCGAAGGCCTCGGCGAGCTGTTGCTGCGCCGCGGTGAGGAGCCCGCGGCGCGCGCCGAGCTTGCCGCCGCGAGCGCGCTCTACCGCGAGCTCGGGATGGAGTCCTGGGCGTCGCTCGCCGACGCGCGCTGACGCCCACGCTCCGGCACGCCGACCGGCTGCGCGGCGGCGAGGTCGAGCGCGGCCGACGCGTCTGGGTCGCGCGCCTGGATGCGCTCCAGCGCGGGCATCAGCACGCCGCGCAGCGCCAGGGCGGCGCCGACCCAGCGTGGTGCCCAGACGCGGGCCCTGCGCTCCTCGATGCCACGGGTGATCGCGGCGCCTGCGGCGCCGACCGGGATCGGCTCGGAGAGCGACTTCGGCGCGCGGCGGCGGGCGCGCTGCGAAGCGGGATGCTCGTAGGCGTCGCGCACCATGTCGGTGTCGATGAAACCGAAGTAGGCGCAGCCGACCGCGACGCCTTGCGGGCGCAGCTCCTGGCGCAGCGAGTTGGCGAATGCCTCGGCGCCGGCCTTCGCCATCGCGTAGTTGGCCATCATGCCGCCGTGCAGGGCGGCCGCCAGCGACGCGACGACGAGCACGTAGCCGCGGCGCTCCATGACGTGCGGAAGGGCGGCCTTCACGGTCCGGTAGACGCCGAGCAGGTTGACCTCGACGACCCGTTCGAACTCGTCGGGGTCGAGCGAGCCGACCGTGCCAACGGTCGCGACGCCGGCGTTTGCGACGACGACGTCGATACCGCCGAAGCGCTCCACGATCGCCTCGCAGGCCTGCGCCAGCGCCTCGCGGTCGGTGACGTCGCACTCGAACGCCGCGGCGCGCGACCCCAGCTCGGCGGCGCGCGCCTCGAGCTCCTGCGGCTCCAGACCGACAAGCGCGAGCTCATGGCCCCTGGCGTACAGCTGGCGGGCGGATTCGGCGCCGATGCCGCGCGCCGCGCCGGTGATCATGATCACGCTCATCTGGTGTTGTCGTTGATCAGCTGCGTGACCTCGTCGATCAGCTCCTGGGCCTTGTGGCCCGTGTACTGGCGCAGCTGAACGGCATTGTTGCTGCTCGACGTGCCGATGATCGCGGCCAGCGCGCCGGCGACGACGAGTGCGAGCACCACCAGCATCGTGACAAAGCGCCGAAACGCGCTGCGGCGGCGGCGCCGCGCAGGTCGCGCAGGTCGCGCGGGCGCGGCGGCGGCCGGCTGCGGGGCGGGCCGGCGCCCTGGCTGCGGCTGGCGCGGCACGACAGCCGGTTGATCCATCGTCGCCTGCTCGCGGCGGGGGCTGACGCTCGTGGCGTCCGTCTCGGCGCCGAGCACATGTGTGGCGTCGTCCTCGGGCGTGGTGCCGAGGCCGCGCGCGCCGTCGACCAGCGCGGAGCGCAGGTCCTCGGCACTGGCGAAGCGATCGCGGGGCTCGAGCGCCAGCGCGCGGTCGACCGCGGCTGCGAGCTGCGGCGTCACCTCCGGGTTCATCTTGTGCAGCAGCGCAGGCGCCTCGCGCTGCTGCTTGAGGGCCAGCTCGGTGAGCGACTGCGCCTCGTACGGGAGGCGCCCGGAGAGCAGCTGGTAGGTCACGACGCCCAGGCCGTAGATGTCGGCCTGCGGCCCGACCTCCTCGCCGTGGGCCTGCTCGGGCGCGAGGTACGCGGCGGTGCCGAGGACCGAACCCGCCTGCGTGATCGAGGACTCGTCGCTCAGGTTGCGCGCGATGCCGAAGTCGGCGACCTTCACGATCCCCTCCTCGGAGCGCAGCAGGTTGCCGGGCTTGATGTCGCGATGGATCACGCCGTTGCGGTGCGCGTAGTCCAGGCCGCGGCAGGCATGCGAGACGATCGCGAGCGCCTCGGTCACGGGCAGGATCCCGCGGTCGCGCAGGATCTCGGCGGCGGACTGGCCACGGATGCGCTCCATGACGATGTAGTGGCGGCCGGTCGGCTCGTCGAGGCCGAAGTCGAACACCTGGACGATGTTGGGGTGCACCAGCTGCGCGGCCGCAAGCGCCTCGCGGCGGAAGCGCGCGACGAACTGCGGGTCCTCGGCGAGGTGCTCGGCGAGCACCTTCACCGCGACCTCCCGCTCCAGCCGGCGGTCGTACGCGAGGCGCACGGTCGACATGCCACCGACGCCGAGGCGCTCACCGAGCTCGTAGCGGCCTGCGAGGACCTCGTTCACGGCGCGGTCACCCCGCCGCTGCCCGAGCCGCCGTCGGTCGTGGTCGTGTCGGTCGGCGTGGTGGTCGTCGGCGTTGTCGTCGTCGGCGTGGTCGTCGTGGGGGTCGTGGTCGTCGGCGTGCTCGTCGTCGGAGTCGTGGTCGTCGTCGTGGTGGTCGTCGTCGGAACCGTGGTGGTCGTCGTCGGCGGCGATGCCTTGCAATCGACCTGAACGCGCGCGGAGAGCTTGTTGGCGCCCTCGTTCAGGCGCTGGCGCAGGCGGCGGTCGACGCTTGGCGGCACGCGCTGCAGGTCGGTCTGAAACTGGTTGAACGCGGTGCCCGCGGCCTGGCAGTCCTGCTGATTGATCGCCTGGCTGACGTCGGCCAGGTCGTTCTTCAGCCGGTCGGCGCTGACGGCTGGGAGCAGCTTCTTGTTGGAGCCGCCGCAGGCGACCAGCACCGCGGTCGCGACGCCGAGCAGGAACGCGAGGGGAAGGCGCACGCTCACTGACCGTACTCCAGGCGCTCGGCCAGGGAATCGGGCAGGCGCGCCGCCCGGATCGCCGCGGCAGCGCCGGCGACGTCGTACTCGGTGCGCTTCCAGGTCGCCTGCCAGGTGGCGGTGTCGAGCAGTAGCCAGGAGGCGCGCGGGTCGCCGTCCCGCGGCTGACCCACCGAGCCGGGGTTGATGAGCCATTCACCCGTCGCGATCGACTCGCTGTCGCCGGTGCGGCGGGCCTCGCCGGTCGTCACGTCGCCCTCGGGGCGGTTGAAGCTGAGCGCCACGTGCGAGTGGCCGATCAGACAGATGCGCTGGCTCTGATGATCGAGGCACAGCTCGGCGAGCAGGGTGCTCAGGACGTACTCCCAGATGGGGTCGCGGGGGCTGGCGTGGTAGAGGCCGACGTCGCGCTCGGCGCCCTCCGGCCGGAGGGCGGCGAGCCAGCTGCGATGGTCGGGCTCGAGCACGTCCTGCGTCCAGCGCGCGGCGATCGCCGCACCGCGCGAGAACTCGTCGAGTGACAGTTCGCCTGTGACCGCAAGGTCGTGGTTGCCGGAGAGCACAACGCCGCAGTGCTCGCGGGCGAGCTCGCAGCAATCGTTGGGATCTGCGCCATAGCCGACGACGTCGCCCAGGCACCAGACCTCGACCGCGGGGCCGGCGGCGACGTCCTCGAGTACCGCCTCGAAGGCGTGCCGGTTGCCGTGGATGTCGGAGACGATCGCGACCTGCATCTATCTTCACCGCACCGTGTCTGTGCGCTGGAAACGACCCACCGCCGTCGTGGCGGCTGTCGCCGTGGCCGAGGCGGCCGTGCTGCTCCTGCGTCCGCGTGGGGGCCCCGCCGACCCAGCGCCGGTGAACGCGGGATCGTACTTCAGCGCTGCCGAGATCGACCGTGCGAGGCGGTTCCGGCGCCCGCAGCTGGCGTTGTTCGGGGGCATGCTCGCGGTGCAGGGCGCGGTGCTCGGGGCGCTCGTTCGGCGACCTCCGCGGGTGGGTGCTGCCGCCTGTGGAGCCGCGCTTTCGACCGCGCTTTCGGTCGCGCCGCTGCCGCTCGCAGCGGTGTCGCGCCGGCGGGCGATCGATGTGGGCCTGGTGACCCAGTCATGGGGCGGCTGGGCCGGCGACGTCGGCAAGTCGCTCGCGATCGGAGCGGTCGAGGGGGCGGCTGCCGGCGCCGGGGCGGCTGCGCTGGTGCGGCGGCTGCCGCGCACGTGGTGGCTTGCCGGCAGCGGCGCTGCGGTGGCCGTGGGGGCAGCGTTTGCCTACGCGGGGCCAGTACTGCTGGCACCGCTGTTCAACCGCTTCACGGACCTGCCCGACGGCCCGGTGCGCGACGACGTCGTGGCGCTCGCCGCACGCGCCGGGGTCGACGTCGGGCGGATCCTCGAGGTCGACGGGTCACGCCGCACGACGATGGCGAACGCGTACGTCACGGGCCTCGGCCACACGAAACGCGTGGTGCTGTACGACACGCTGCTGCGCGACTTCACGCAGGCCGAGACGCGCCTGGTCGTCGCCCACGAGCTCGCGCATGTCCGTCACCGCGACGTGCCGCGGTTCCTGCTCTACTCCGCGCTCGTGGCCCCGCCGGCGGCGTTCGCGGTCTCGCAGCTGGTCGGCCCCTCGCCGTCGCTGCCGGCGTTGCTCGCCGGCTCCGTCGCGGTCGCCGCACCGCTCGGGCTGGTCGGGAACGGGCTGTCGCGCGCAATCGAGCGTCGCTGCGACCGCGAGGCGGTGGAGGCCACCGGCGACGCCGAGGCGTTCGTCGACTTCCATCGCCGCATCGCGCTCAAGAACCTCGCCGACCCGGACCCGCCGCGCTGGCAGCAGCTC
>Ga0308175_100001392_pt1 | contig 16316 bp, 28 predicted proteins | sample PhyCR1_3_FD_203893 | JGI IMG/M metagenome (GOLD analysis project Ga0308175, IMG submission 203893) | Soil microbial communities from UC Gill Tract Community Farm, Albany, California, United States - DLSLS.C.R1 | ecosystem: Environmental > Terrestrial > Soil > Agricultural land | place: USA...
GACCGACACCCCGACCCCCGCCGTGACCGACGCGCTGATTGAATGGCGCGAGAACATCGGCGTGCGCATCATGCTCGCGATGGTCTGCAAGCACGACGGGGACGACTTCGGCCCTCGCGCCGTCTGCGCCACCTGCTTCGACAACACGCAGCGCGTCGGGGCGATTGTGCAGGACGTGGCCGCCCATGCGTGGGATCAGGGGCGCAGGGCTGAGCGCCGCGACTGGGAGCTCGCGGCGGATCTGGTGACACCCGACGAAGGCCGCCAACCCTGGCCCAACCCCTACCGCCGCCACCCTCGCGGCGAGGGCTCACATTAGAGAGGGCAGCCGAGTTAGAGAAGGAGGACAGGATTTGAGGTACATGAAGATCACGTTCAGCGGCGACGACTGGGACAACGAGTCCGAGGCCGAGGAGATGGAGGAGGTCGTCCAGGCGGCGTTGGACGAGGCTGGCATCGACTACATGGATCTGAGGGTGATTTAGTGGCGAAGGTGACCGAGCGGTACCACACGTTCCATTCCACGTACGAGGTCATGTGGGATGAGGACATGCGGGCGGGGTACGTGCGTCGCCTTGGCGGCGACTACGATCCCACCAAGCGTCAGGGCCCGGATGGTGCGTGGCGACGGTGTCAGCGCATCTTGAAGATCGGCTCCCAGTTTTTCTTTGACTGGGCGGGCGACGGGCGCGGAACTATGACGTCGGCGGTACTTACCCGAGTCCTCGTGTCCGGGGGCGACAGCCCCGGTTCTGGGCCCGACGTCGCGTGATTTCGGCCCCGAGTCATGCGTAGTGCGTAGAGTCGCTAGGGTGGCCGATTTCTGCTGGATTCAGGCGTGAACTCGGCCACCCGTGCGGAGACTCGCATAGTCGCGCGTTTCCGACTCATGGGCGGGATTCGTCTCCCCCATGCGTGCACATAGGCGGGTAGTGTCCCGTGTACCTTTCGGGTACCGTGACATACGCGCACACACCACACCAAACCCGGAGAAAAATCATTGTGACCGTGGCTGATTTTGATGAGTTCGGGCTTCTCGAAGACCCGTACCAGCACGCCGCTTGCGGGAGCTGTTACCCGGTTTGGGACCGTCCTTACGGGACCTTCATTGGTCTGTGTGGCCAGCGAGCCACCGACTTGAGGACGGGCGACATCCCGCAATGCCCCGACTGTCAGGCAGTGATCTCGGTTCTGAGGCGCTGTCTCAAGTGCGGGGCGAATCTCTGGTACGACTACGAGGAGGAGGACGAGTGATCCATATGCACGAGGCCGAGGGCGCCATCGAGGTGACCCTGACCAACGGTGCCGTGCTCGAGTTGGAGGACAAGGGCGACTACGTTGTTCTGAGGACGGTTGGGAAGAACCCCAGCATGGGTGCGTACGTCGTTGACGGCCGTATCCACCTCACCATCACCGCCAACGCGAAGGACGACAACGATGGCCATCCCTCCGTCCCCTAGCACGAAGCAGATTCATGCCCTCGAGTTGCTCGAGGACGTGGGGCCCGTGATCGACCACCACGCCCTGCTCGCGGAGTGTGGTGTAGCCGATGGGTACAGCAACGAGGCGATGTTCTTGTTGCGGCTTCTGGACCGTGGCTGGGTCCGGCTCGAGTTGACGCCCATGGGTAGGGCGACGCTTCGGGCGCACCGCGAGTGAAGTAAACGGGGGGTCGGGCACCACCCCGACCCCCCACCACACCACACCACCATCAACAAAGGAGTTGACGTGGCAAGCAGCACCGAGGTTAGCACTGGGAGGCAACCACATGGCGAGCTGGAAGAAGCTCACACGGAGTGACATCCGTACCTTCGATGACCGGTCTACCGAAATCGTCTTGTCGGCGATGAAGGTAGATGGCGCAGAAGGGCGGGTGTCCTCGAGGGGGCACGCGATCTTGCGTGCACCCAACGGAGAGACAATGTCCGTGTCGCGGAAGATGAGTCACCTCAACCGGGGCGGGCAGAACATCGAGTCAGAGTTCGGGCGCATATTCGGACATCTGCTCGATCAGCAGGAGCACGCCGATGAAGCCTCTCGGGCGTCGGTAGCACCTGCTCCCATCGAGCATCCTGAGCGGGAAGTGGTCATGCGGCCATGCACCGTCGAGGGGTGCGATCAACAGTTCGCGACCGATGGGGCGTACTTCACCCACACGCGGCGCGACCATTCCATCTGTTACACCTGCACACCGCCAGTTGTGGTGGCGGACGAGGAGGCACTTACCGTGCATATCAGCGAAGAACACGTCTCTACGGAGGCACCCTCCGGCGAGGCGGACGAGAAAGCGGAGGTCTACTCCTGCCCAGAGTGTGGCAAGGAGTACGAGATGCTCAGGTTCCTGGGGGCGCATCGGTACAAGGCGCACGGCGTCCAGGGCGAATCCGCGAGGGCGCAGCAGAGGCGGGCAGCCGAGGCTGAGGCCAACGCCGCCGTGTTCGCCTGCCCCACGTGCGGCGCCGAGTTCGACACGCCGCAGAAGCGGGGCGTGCATCGGTACAAGGCGCACGGGTGGCTCTCGGAAGAGCCGAGGAACGTGCGGGCCCGGAACCGTCGGGCTCGGGCGGGCACAGCCGACGAGGTTGAGGCCGAGGCAGCCGAGGAGGCAGCCGAGGAGGACGAGCCCGAGGCCGAACTCCAGCAGCCGCCGTCGTACGAGAACGCTACAGCGACGTTCGCTACCGAGTTGTCTGCGGTGGTCTACGAGTATGTGGTGAAGCACCTCGCGGTACCAGCGGACAAGGTGGAGCAGATGCGCGCCATCATCGATGGCCTGCAGAACGAGGTCGACTCCCTCACGAAGGAGCGCGACGATTTGAAGGCTCGTCTCGACCTGATGCGTGAGGCGTTGGGCGCGTGAAGTGCCCCGAGTGCGGCAACGTGAAGTTGTCGAAGATGATCGGGTACGAGGTTCAGGACGTGTACGACGGCGTCCTGTTCTGGATCTGCACGGAGTGCGGGACGGCGTTCCCGCGCGATCACGGCTTTGCGCGCGAAGCGCTCAGGCCCTCGGAGAGGGAGCGCAACCGCCTCTCGATCCTGCATGCGGCGGAGTACAACGAACGGAGGAAGCAGGATGAAGCAGGGGGGTGAGCGCGTCAAAGTTGAGACGCGCCTGGAGGGTTGCCTCAACGGATGCATGACGTTCGTCGGATGCATTCTTTTTCTCGGGATTGTCGTTGGGTTGCTCATCGAGGCTATGAAGGCGGTGTTCTGAACTGACTATGAGGGCCGCGATCTACTGCCGCATCTCGAGGGACCGTCGCGAGGTCTCAATCGATGGCGAGATGCGGATGACCATGCTTGGCGTCGAGCGACAGGAAGCCGACTGTCGTGAGCAGTGCGCGGTCCTTGGCTGGGAGGTGGTCGAGGTGTTCGTTGACAACGACGTCTCGGCCACCTCCGGCAAGCGCCGTCCGGCGTATGAGGCGATGATTGCGGCCGTCGAGGCTGGCAATGTGGACGCCATCGTGTGTTGGCATCCCGACCGGTTGTACCGGAGGGTTGCCGACCTCGAGTCGCTGATTGCCATGTGCGACAAGCACCGCATTCCTATCGCCACGGTCAACGCTGGGGCGGTCGATTTGACTACGCCTACGGGCCGGTTGGTTGCTGGCCTGTTGGCGCAGGTGAACAAGTATGAGGGGGAGCACAAGGCCGAGCGTTGGGTGCGGTCGTTTAGACAGCGCCGCGAGGCTGGTGCTCCTACCGGTGGCGGCACCCGCATGTTCGGGTGGTCCCGTCAGGGTGTCATCATCGAGGCCGAGGCGGCGGCGATCCGTAAGGCCGCGAAGGATGTCCTGCACGGCTATCCGCTGGCGGTGGTGGCGGAGAACTTGAATCAGGCTGGTCTCCGCACCACCAAGGGGAACGTCTGGAGTACGCACAATCTGCGGAAGTTGCTGGACAATCCTCGACTCGCTGGGTGGACGACCATGTACGGCGAGGTGGTCTCGAAAAGTACGTGGCCCCCGATTCTGGACGAGGCGATGTGGCAGGCGGTTACGGAGGCAATGTCCCGAAATGCCCGCACCATTTCGCCCCGCGTGGCATGGTTGCGGGGCGTAGTCCGGTGCGGCCCGTGTGGGTCGGATCTGGTTACGTCGCAACGCAGCTCGGGGCGTAGGGCTCGCACTTACAGGTGCCCGAACGGTTGCGTGGAAGTGGCCGCTGACCTGCTTGAGGCACACGTGGAGGAAGCCGTGATGGACGGCGACCCGTGGCCTGCCGACGTACGCACCCGTAGTGCGCTGGTCAGGGAAGCGGTGGAGGGAGTGTTCGTGGACCCGATGAGGGCGACGGACAGGGGAGACGGGACCTTCCACGCGGAACGTATCCGTGTGCTGAAGAAGTAACGGGAGCACCATGGACATCAAGCATGTTGTCAGGATCACGGCGGCGGTGGCCGTCTGCACGATGCTCGGGACCGCGATTGGCGCCGAGTATCTCACGGGGGCAGATAGGAGGTTGTGGGGGTTGACGCTTACCACGTTCGCCCTCGCCTTTCAGGTGGTCGTCGTGATGCTGGCGATGTGGCGGTTGCGTACGCTGCGGGACCTTTACACGATGGGCTACCGGCACGGCAGGCACGACGCGAACAAGTCCCTGCTCGACGCGGGGTTGTGGCTGTCGGAATCCGCCGAAAGGGACGCCAACCGGAATATCGGCGAATAGAAAGACTCTCGCCGGGGCGTCAACGGATCAGCATGGTTTCCGAAGGACGCCCAACGGCCCTAGCCACAAGGGGCTGGCGTACCTGCGCCCCGGCGAGGCACCACACCCACACCAACAGGGGAGATCGCATTGAGCGACTACGAGAAGGCCACGGGGGTCCTGTACCGCCCGTGGAGCGACGAAGAGGTCGAGTTGCTGAACAAGTACCAGATTCTCGGCAAGTTCCATCCGTACACGTGCGGCGGCAATCGGTGCAGGAACATTCTGCTGGCCACGCGCGACGGGTGGGTGTGCACGAAGTGCGACTACACCCAGAACTGGGCGCACGCCATGACGCTCGACGTTGTGAGGCCCTACGCATGAACCACCCTATCGGTATCGGAGTGGGGCCGATCAGGTTTTTCTTCTGGTCGGGCGCTTGGCACTGGCTCCACGGGGAGCCTTGCGATGAGTGCTTGAACTTGTACTGGGGGCCGTTTGGGATCGAGTTAGGAAGGCACAAGTGCGATGATTGAGTTTCGCGAAGACGACTTCAACAAGGCCGCTGACGCCGCAAACGATGTGAGCGACCACGACGAGTTGCATGCCGCCGCTGCGGTGATTTGGTTCGCCCAGAACGACGTGGACGTGCTGACCAACGACTACATTCGGCGGTGGCTGAAGGGCCTGGCGCGGCGGCACGACATCGACATCGAGCAGAAGCCGCAGGTGGAGTTGACGGTCAGAACCAGGCACCCGGAGCGGTATCGGCTTCTGAACGTCATCGACGCCACCGAGTGGGTCATCGAAGATGGCCGCTGGGTAGAGGTTCGCGAGTGATCCCGCGGAACTACGCTAGCGAGCCTTTCGTTGGCGATCCGGACTCGTGAGGAGGTCCAAAACGTCACCCACGCGGTACCAATTCGTCGCCGGAGCGGTCGTCGTACGACGCACCTCCAACCGGCCCCGGTGCCGCCACATCCTGAGTAACGCCTCGCTGACGGGCCTGTCGGAGAACGCCGACAGGCCCGCAGCAATCACCGGCCCCGGCGCGACCGTGTCGCGTACCGCCGCCAGCAACTCCGCACGTCGGTCGGCTACCGACCACGCCTTGCCACACGGGCACGTCACCGTCGACTCGACGGCCCGTGGGTACAGGTGTGTCCCACAGTCTTCGCAGGCCCCCGCATACCACTGCTCGGGAGGCCGGTCACACACCCTGACGGCCGTCGCCACCGCACTGGTTATGGCGGCAGCCCACCACGTTCCTTCGGGGTGGACCCGAATGTTGTCCACGTGCCCGGCCACCCATTGCGCCACGACCCCGAGGCGTGCCGTACGCACCGTGTCCGGTGCCCCCAGGCGTTGCGACGTTGCCCTGAGAACGGCGTCAAGGGTACGGGCAGGGGTGGAGGCCGCCGGGTTATACGGAAGGGGCGCAGAGGCCCCCGTCCGGCCCGCCGGGTCCGTGTATCGGACCAACCGAGCCAACACAAGTCCGAGCTGATCGGCCCACAACGGAGCCGACCGAATCGTCTCGCGCAAGGCGGCGGTGCACGACGAGCACATATACCCGTCGTGCACCGGCACCCCACACGAACACTTCACTTGAGCCACTTACGAACCTTCCGGTCGCTCAGGGTCAGGTACTCGTAGATCGACACCAGCCCGCAGGGGGCGCACCGCACCTGCTGCAGCACGGCCTTCACCGCGCGTTGCTCCACAACGTGTCGAAGTGCCTCGCGTAGTCGTTGTAACACTCCCAGGTCCTCACCACGATCTCCTCCTGGTGGAAGGAGTCGCTGGTCCAGTTGTCGGACCCAGTCCACACGTGGTACCGCGAAGGAGCGGCCTTGCCACTCTTGGTGCGAGCCATCATGAGCTTGTGGTGCACGTGCTTGCCGTCGGGCCACACCCCTCGCCGCACCTGCACCTGCGACTTCTCGAGCATGCCCAGCACCTTCTTGCCGGTGCCCTCGCCGTACAGGACCCGCACCGTGTGACCCGCGCGGGCGAGGCGGCACAACTCCTTCGCAATCCACACCGCACGCGGCCCGTTGAGGGCGTGCATGATGATGCTCACGTCGGCGTACCCCTGCTTGCTGCACCACGCCAGGCGACGGATCACGGGGTCGGTCTCCGCCGTCGCGTCGGGGAAGGGGAACGCCCACACCCCGAAGTTGGCGACGGTGTCGTGCACGTACGGCTTCGCAATGGCCCGGCCCGCGTACTGGTCGGAGAACAACCGGTGCAGCCACTGGTAGAACGTGTCGTCGCGCTTGGTACCCGAGATGCGCAGCATGTCCTGGTACTGCATCTTGCACGCGAACCCGGTCATGTTGCTGCTACCCACGTACACCACCCACGAGCCGTCGGGGTACCGCACCTTCCAGGTCTTGGCGTGCGTGTTCCGGGTGTGCCGTGCCCGCGCAGCGCCCGCCTGGAAGTGCACCCCCGAGCCCGGTACCGCGTTGAGTTGGTCGGCCAACCGCACCGCGTACGACGGCTTGAGGTGGTGGTCGCAGACCACCCGCACCATCACGCCCCGCTTGCTAGCCCGCGACAGGGCGTCGGTGACCTGCTTGAGGCCGAACGAGTAGACAATGATCTCGATCTCCGACCCCGCCTGAGCGTTGTTGATGTCCTCCACCAACCGGTCGATGATCCGGTACTGATCTGCCTTCGCGCCCTTGGGGTTGTTGAAGATCGCTTCCTGCTTCATGCCTTGGCCCTCTCGGTAGCCGCCCGCCTAGCGCGAGCTTCCCTAATGGATTCGAACTTGTGGTCCCGAGACCACGTCGCCTCGCACCGCAACCGGTCGAGACCGCACACCTGACAAGCCGCCTGGCGTCGGGCCTCCTTGCCCTCCACCCCCGGCTCCTTGTAACCCGTCACGCTCTTGGCGCGGGCCCAGACCGCCGGGTCCTTCAACGTGCTAGGCGTGGCCTTGAGGTACGCCGCCACAAGCCCACAAACCACCAGGCCGGTTGCGTTGTCTCCCCTGTCGCGCACCTCGAGCAGGTACCGCTTCACCGTGTCGTCATCCCAGGCCGGGTACGCCGCCGTCACCGCACGCCCCATAGCCATGAGCACCGCCATATCAATCATCGTTCTTCCACCTCCGCTGCGCACCGCGCTTGCCAGCCTCGCGCTTACGCTCACGCTCAGCCAAGATGGTCTCCCGGCTCTTGTTCCACTCCAGGTAGTCGTGGATGCGGAAGCCATCGCTGGTCTTCACCCACATACCAGCCTTGGTCAACTCCTGCACATACGACGCCCGGTACGTGGGGATCAAGGTGCGTACCAGAGTCTTGTGCACCACCCCATCGGTCAGGTGCCGAGCCGAGTAAAGGATCGCGCTGGCGTGCAGTCGGAACGCGCCGTCCGACAACGGCACCACCTTCGGGTGGGCCGCGAAGTTGTCGTCGAACAGGGCAAAGGTCACGCCGACTCCATCGCGGACTGGTCCCACCAAACGTCGCCCCACACGATGGCAGGGTGCGTACGCAGAACCTCCACCGCAAACCGGTCAGCAAGGAACAGGGTGATGCCGTCCTGCCGTAGCACCGAGTCCCAACGCTCCCGCTGCTTAGCCGTAAGGCCAGCGCCATGCAATCCACCCATGGACGCCAGGTACTGCAACGCAGGCTCCATGGGCAGCCGGTCGCTCATGTACTCGGTGGTGCCGTGCTTGATCCAGTGCTGGTAGTGCGGCCCGCAGTAGCCACGGGCGGGGCGCCGCCCCAGCGGCTTGCTGCAGCCACGGGCAATGCACGTCAGGTGCCCGCTAGCCTCCAACTCCGCCGTGTGCTCCACGCAATACCAGGCCGCACGCCCCTTGGCCGTACCCCGAGTGCGGCCACGCGCCAGGTCGCTCAGGCAGTTGTAGTCCTGGTACCCCCGCGTCACCGTGGGCTCCCGGTCGCCCTTCTCGTACCGCTTGCGGCACTCGTTGGCAACCTCCCACCGGATGGCTCGCGCATGGTTGGTGCACCACGTCGCCCGGCACCACAACTCGGCGGCCCGCTTCTCCACTTCCGTCCAGTCGCGCATGTTGCTCATCAGTAGAGGTCCCCGCACGCCTGGGACGCCTTCTTCGGGTCGCCCTTCACGAACACCAGCATGTGCTGGTGCATCCGCCGCACCTTGCGGCCCGCCTCGAACTGGCGGCCCGCCAGCATCGCCCCCGACCCCACCGGGTCCAACGTGACGATGTCGTTGTAGAGCGCCAGGCCGCTAGCCGCGAACGCATCGATGGTGTTGAGAACCAGGCCCCGATAGAGCCCCTTCTTGTCGCGCACATCGGAGATTACCCACGCCGCGAACCGGTTGTCCTTCAAACGGTCACACGCGAGCCGGATGATCTCGTAGTAGACCTTCGTGAAGTCGTCGGGGGGCATGTTGCTCAGGTCGTCGGGGTGGTCGGAGTAAACCTCGAGGTCGGCGTACGGCGGGCACGTGAAGATGAAGTCGGCCTCCACATCCAGGGTCGGGATCACGTCCTGCGACGGACCGCACACCCACTCCGGCGTGTACCCGTTGCCGGTGAGGTGCCCCTGTGCGCGGTTGGCCTCCACTTGCTCAGGCCGTAGGTCAATACCCAGGTAGTGCCGCTCCAACACCCCGGCCACCACACCCCGCACCGAGCCACCGGCAAACGGGTCCAAGATGAGCCCCTCGCGCGGCGAGAACCACCGGTAGGGCAACTCGCACAGCACCGGGTCGAAGATCGACACCGCACCACCACACGCCTGGATGCGCTCCTCGAGCGCACCACCCCTACCGTTCATCGCCGCCGCAAGGAACCCCATCTCCTCTGTGCGGCCAATCTCGGACTGGATACCCAGCCGCAGCCACTTGTGCTTCCGCTCTTGCCACTGGCCGCTACGCCGATCGAGGATGCTGAACGGCGGGATCACGAACTTGTCGTACAAGGTGACGGGCGGGGCAGTCTTCATCTTGAAGAGCCCCTCGTCCATAACGTCGGTCACGCCTAAACCTCTCGTAGTCTCTTACGCTCTTGCTCGGTCAGGCCACCCCAGATGCCCCACGGTTCCTCGGTGCGGAGCGCGTGCTCGAGACACAACAGCCGCACCGGGCACACCGCGCAGACCTTCTTCGCATCGCGGGTGCCCTTACCGCCACGCTCCGGGTACCACAGGTCGCCGTCCACCTGCGCGCACAACGCATCGGCTACCCACGGGCCCGGCAACTCCCGCAAGTCATGCAGCACTATGTAGCAGTCGGAGCACACACCCCCGAGGGTGTGCGGCACCGTCTTGGCGCACTGGTCGCACGCCTTACCCATCGCCTCGCTCCCGCTTCTTGACCGACCGCCGCGCACGCCAGTCAAGGACCGCCGTCCACACCGCGAGGCCCACGGTCACCGTCGGCAGACCAACCCACCCCATGAGCCAGAAGCCCGCCGCGTACAGGATCACCAGCCAGCAACCCCCGTACCAGACGGTGAGGTACTGGTCGCCAACCATGCCGCTCCGCTTGTGGTACCACAGCGCCGTCACCGCCCCACCAACGACGCCCGCACCCCACTCGACCACCCAATGGATCACTGATCGCCCCGCTCGATGTTGTCTTCCTCGTCCTTAGCAAGCGCCTCCAACGAGACGATCTTGTGTGCCCCCAGCATCTCATTCGCGGTGGCGTAGTACTCGATGTCGGGGTAGTTCTCCCGGCAAAGAGCCATGGTCTCCACGTAGTCGGTAGGCAGGGCGTCGTACTCCTTCACCAACCGCTGCCGGTGCAGCATGAGCTGGTTGCGGGCGTACGTCCGAGTGGTCTTGGTGGCGTGATGGTTCACCGCAGCCCCCACAAGGAGCGCCCCACCAAACGGCGGAGCAAGCACCGAGAACGCCACACCCATCGCGGCAAGGAGCGCCGTGCCCTGAGTGAGGTTGCCCTTCTCGTTGTCCTCTGCAAGCACGTCGTCGATGTCCGAGATAGCCCGCTTGACCCGCCGCTGCCGGTCGGTGGCCTCGTGTGGGGTGGGCGGCACCACGGCCACAATCCGAGCCTTCTGCGCCCGGTACCCGAGGGTGCCCACCACCAACTTCCCGTAGCCCTCCACCACGGCGAGCACCCGCGCACCGTGCCGCACGCCGTACCCCACCGAGCGCTGGTTGTGGTAGGCGTAGAACCCGCACGTGCAGTCCGGGTGCACCATCGAGTTGAGGTTGCCGTCGCCGCACCCGGTAGACGAGTACCCCGTCATCAGGGTGGGCTCCGAGTCGAACGTCTCGTTGATCCCGATGCCCGCTACCTCGTAGAAGTACCGATCGTTGGTGTCCCACGGAGTGCCGTTGGTGCGAGCCGAGAGGCACTTGGCGATGTTCTCGCCGGGGCGCCATGCCTGGGGGTACGTGACCCCCCGCAGGATCCCCCTGGAGTCGAGGGCGAAAACCCTCAACCCCAGGGCGGACCCGAACACAAAGTTGCTGCTGGTGCAGTCAGCGTCCGAGTACGACATGCCTAGCACCTCACGCGGGCACAGGCTCGGACGGGGCCGGGGCCACGGCGGGCTCCGTCACCGGCACGGTAGCCGGGAACGGCTCGAACTCGATCTCCTTCTGCGGCTCACCAATGTTGCCCATATCAGTTCTCCTCCTCGGTGCCGACGATCTCGCCGGTGGTGGTGTCCGCGTAGACCTGCTCTACGCGAACGACGGTGGGTGCGGTGGGGGTCACGGCTTCCATCTCGGCCAACGCCCGAAGGTGCTCGGCGCGGTACGACGCAGACACCGGGACCCACTTGCGGAGCTCGTGGATCGCAGTCTTCTTCCACATGGCCTCGGGCCACTTCTTCCAGATCGCATCGGTGCGGGCAACGTCGCGGTGCTTGGCAACCTCCTCGGCTCCCATCACCACCACCTTGCTGTGCCCGCCGTTGCGGAGCATGGCGTAGGCGTACACGCCAACCATCGGGCCCCGCGTCTCGATGGGCGCGAACCAGTCGGCCCAATGCTTCGGGGCCTCGCCCGGAGTCCAGGTGAACGTGTCGTGCTCACGCACGATCTCGCACACCACGGCCACCACGGCACCCGCTCGGTACATGCGGTCGATCTCGCCCTGGTACTGCTCGATCCCGACGATCTCGTTGCCGTACGTCACCAGGGCAAAGTGGTCGGTACCCGGCTCGTGCCCAAGGCGGGCGCACTCGAGCAAGGCGTGCTTGAACGAGTCGGGGTTCTTGACCGCAACCTCGGCAAGCCTCTGGTCCTTGCGGAGCACCCCCGTAGCCAGCCGCAGCCAGTGCTGCTGGTCGAGGTGCGACGGCAGGACCCGCCCGTAGTCGTCGCCAGCGGACTCGAGCCAGGTGACCACCCGGTCAACCTGCTCCCGAACCGCGACGGCGTTACCCACGGCCCCCATCAGTCCTCCCACCACGGCTCGACGTCCGGGTTGGTGTAGTCATCGTGGTACATCACAGCTCCTTGCCGGTGATGGTCAAGCGGGACCGCTCAACCTGTGTGGTGTGCTTCGCAACGACCTCCGGGGCCGCATCCGTCACGGCCTTCCAATCGGTCGCGTACTGCTTCCAACGAGAACGGCGGGCCACAACGGCGGCGCCAGACATAGCCACCCCAGCCTCTCCCATGCCCTCGCGGATGAGGTTCTCGTACCTCATCTTGATCTTCTCTGCACGCTTGAGCAGACGCTTGGCGTGCTCGTACTTGTGAATCAGGTCGGCATCGATCCTGGCCGTGTTGGCAGGGTCGAACCGGGTGGCCTTGAGCGCCTCGTTGGTGGCGTAGTGCGCGTCGGACGGCGGCGGGTCGCGATCCTCTACCCGCTTCCAGAACCTCCGGGCTGCCATGTGCATGACCTCAAGGTCCCCGAGGTCCTTCTCAATCCGGTACTCGCGGTAATCGGTGCCGTTGAGAAGGACGGGCACCCAGGCCACCCGCGCACCCACCAAGTCCATGAGCCACTGCACCTGAGCCAGGTAGTGCACGGGGATCTCGTCGGACCGCTCACGGCCCCACCCCTCCTTCTTCATGCCGGTCTTGACCTCAACGATCACAGGCACCGCCCCCTCGTTCCGGTGCACGCCCTTGTCCTGCCCGAAGTACGGGCGGGTGTCCCAGGCGATCCCGTCGGGCGTACCCAACTGGTACGGGTACGCCTTCGAGCGGTAGAGCCTGCCGGTGGTGACCGCCCGACCCTGGAACTCGGGGTGGCATTTGATGAACCTCTTGAGGATCGCTTCCTCGAGGTTGCGGCCCCACTCCATGGCCGCGTTGTCCTTCTCCTCGGGCAGCGCTCCGGTCTTGCGGAGGTACAAGGAGAGCGGGCTAGACCACGGGCTAATGCCCATCACGGCAGCAATCTCTGAGGCGCCGATGCCGGTGTCTCGAGCGGCGAGCCACCGCTTTGAGCCAGCGCGGACCCCAAGGTCATCACACGGGAGCATTTGGTCCTACGCAGTCTTGTCGGCGTTGGCGGTGAACACGTTCTCGGTAACGAGGTGACGCAGGTGCGTCTTGAGCGCCTTGGCAATAGCGAGGCGAACGGGCGGGCTACCGGCCCGCCTGCCGCACTCGATGTCTGCCATGAACTGGGGCGAGATGCCCGCCCGGTTGGCAACGTCCTTCTGGAGCAGCCCGAGCTCTACGCGGCGGGCCACGATCTTGTTCGGGTCCAGTCTGAGTACCTCAGATGCCCGTTGTGTGCGGTTCGGCATATGTAGAACCGTACGCGCACGTACGCGCACAATGCAATACCTCGGTAGGTAAAGGCGGAGTTGTGTTGCGTAGTGGCGCGTACTAGGCTTCCCGGTAAGACCGGGGGGCACCCGGTGAAGCAGATCGCCGGGGCCAACGAATGAAGGGAACAAGGAGATGACCAAGACTGAGAGTGCTAGCCCCGCCCAGGTCTTGAACGACATCGTGGAGCCGCGCCGGAAGCGTGCCCACATCTCGCTGCGCACCGCCGCACAGCGCGCTGGCATGGCCGAGGGCACGTGGCGACAGCTCGCCGCCCGAGGCGTCCGACAGAATGGCCGCTGGTACGAGCGGCGTGCGCGCCGCGACCAGGTGCTGGCCATGGCCCACGCGGTCGGCGTGATCGACGACGCCGCCCGTGCCCTGGGCGCTACCCAGGATGAGATCCGTGACGCTACGGCGTCCGTTGTCATCAACGACCCTGCGGTGGAGGAGATCATGAGTCTTCGTCACCTGCGTCCCAACGAGAAGCTCCTCCTCATCGAGGCGCTTGAGGAGATGCGCGACGAGGCGCACCCGGACGCCTCGTAGGTACCCGCACCCATGGGGAGCAAGTAAGCCCCCCAGCGGCCACTGGGAGGGTCGCTGGGGGGCTACTTGTTTTGCTCAGCCGAGGTTGGACTCGATGTCCACGGGCAACACTCCTACGGCGGGGAACCGCTGGGGCTTGCCCACGGGCCACGTCACCAGCACTTCGAACAGGAGGCGTCCCACCGTGTCGGTGTCGCCAGCCTGCCACGTGTACGTGACCACGCCCGCCGAGTCTCCGGTAGCCGTGCGTGTCCACAGGGCAGCGGTGGCGCCCTCGCGGCGGCACACCACCTGCACAGACGAGGCGGTGGTCAGGTTGACGGTCGTGTCGCTGGTGCACTGGATCTGAAGGTCGGGCTTGAGGTCGCCCTGCTTCATCCTCATTTGATTCTCCCTCCGCCTTGCCGGTTGTTGATGGTGGCACCCCCGGTCGGGGTACCGCTGTGTGCGCCACCAGTAGACCCTGCGAAGGTGGCCCCTGGGTGGGGGTAGTCGCGCAGCGAGGCGGACGTGAACGTCAACTGGTACGTGTCGGTCAGGCCGCTGGTCTCGACCAGGGCCTTGAACAGAGCCGCGACCTGCGTGTCGGTCAGGGCCACGGTGTCGGTCTGCGAGACGGCGCCAACGCTGGTGAGTTGCGGGTTGGCGGTGTCGGTCGTTCCCGTGGTGTCGGTGGCGCTCTTGCCGAACGCGAACACGACGGTGTCGGTGAGACCGAGGTTGTCGGCGTTGACGTCCGAGAACGACAGGACTACCGGGTCGGTAACCCCAGCGGTGTCGGTGTTCAGGTCGGTGAACACGAACGCCGTGGTGTCGGCGAGGCCCGTGGTGTCGGTGGCCGCGATGGAGCCGGACGCCACCTGGTCTACCGTGACGGTGTCGGTGAGGCCGACTGTGTCGGTGGTGGTCTTGCCCTGGGCTTGTACCTGGGCGTCGGTGAGGCCGATGGCGTCGGTGTTCACGTCCACGAACGACTTGGCAACCGTGTCGGCGAGGCCGGTGGTGTCTGTCGCGGCCGTCGTGCGGGCCAGGGCCGTGGTGTCGGCGAGGCCGGTGGTGTCGGTGCCAGAGACCGCCAGGACCTTGACAACCGTGGACGTGTCGGTGAGGCCGGTGGTGTCGTCGTTGCTCAGGGACTTGACGACGGTGACCGTGTAGGTGTCGGTGAGGCCGGTCGTCTCGGTCGGCTGCGGGTTGGCCGTGTTGAGGGTCGTCTCGGAACCGGCGTCGGTGAACGTGGTGCCGCTGGCCGGGATGAACTCCCACTCGTACCGGGTGGGGTACAGGGAGACCTTCGTGACCCCAAGGAACGCCGTGTCCGAGTTGTAGACCTCGGGCATGGTGGGCGAGACCGGCGAGTTGGAGGCGAAGTAGTTGTTGTTCGAGGTGCCGACGATGATGTTGCGGGGGCCGGTCGCGTCGGCGTTGCCCGCGTTGTCCATCCGGGCGAACCGCTGGTACGAGTGGTCGTGGCCGGAGATGATGAGCTCACAGCCAGCGGCCTGCAACTCGGCGTAGATAGCCGACATGCCGGGGCCGAAGGTGGCGTGGAACAGGTGGCCGGGCGCGAACTGTCCAGCCGAGTACGGCATGTGGTGCCACAGCGCGATCATCGGCTGGCCGTAGTTGGCGTTCAGGTAGTTGGTGAGCCAGACGCGCATGGCGTCGCCCGACGTGTCGTAGTCGGTGGGCGTGCACAGGTTGAGGTAGAGGATGTGCCAGCCGCCGATTTGCTCGGCGCCGTAGTAGCCGGGCGAGGCGAACGCCCTGGTACCGGCCCACGTCTCGTACCCGGCGGTGATGCTGTTGATGTAGTCGTGGTTGCCGGGCACGAACTTCGTGATGGGGGCGTACGTAGCGTCGCCCCAGTTGCTGTCGAGTAGCGCGTACTCAGCAGACAGGCCGTTGTCGGCAAGGTCGCCGACCACGATGATGCGGTCAGCGTTCAGGGACTGCGCGAGGGCGGCACCGTTGGACAGCCTGGTGCTGGTGTTGACCCCGGCGTGCAGGTCGGAGACGAAGACCAGAGTGGCGAGTGGCGAGCCGGGGCCCTTGGCAATGCCGGACCAGGTGTGGGTGCCGGTGACCGTTCCCGTGCCGCCGCTGGCGGTGGCGTAGAAGATCGCGATACCGATGCCGCCGGACTCTGCGATGGAGGCGGTGACGGTGGTGGAGTACGTGCCGCTGGTGGTGCTAATCAGCATGTCCCACAGGGCAGCGCTGGTGCCGTTGGCGGACGAACCGCCCGACAGGTCTCCGCGTTCGGTGACGCCGGTGGACGATCCGCCAACGGCCTCGGCCGAGAAGGTGGTGGCCTGTCCGGTGGAGAACGCGCCACCGATGAGGAGTGCGCCCTTGCCCGAGGTGGGGGTGATGGTGGGCGACGTCTTGGTG
>Ga0308175_100001393_pt1 | contig 16314 bp, 13 predicted proteins | sample PhyCR1_3_FD_203893 | JGI IMG/M metagenome (GOLD analysis project Ga0308175, IMG submission 203893) | Soil microbial communities from UC Gill Tract Community Farm, Albany, California, United States - DLSLS.C.R1 | ecosystem: Environmental > Terrestrial > Soil > Agricultural land | place: USA...
AGCCCGTGGAGATCGTGCTGCCGACGCACGGCGAGCCCACCGACCGTGCGGCTCTCGAACGCGCCCTCGCCTGATCCGCAGCTCCATGCTTTCTCAAGTGGATGACGAACAGCCGCCGATCTGTCCAACCTGCGGCGTGACCATGGTCCCGGCCGCTCTGAGCGCACGGGCCGAACACGTGGGTGACTGGGTCTGCCTGGAGTGCGAAGAGTCGGGAGACCTCGACTCGACCTAGAGCGGCTCTGCGGCAGCTTCGGGTGTGGGCGCCTTCGTGTGCGCCGACTTCCGCTCTTCCTCCAGCCCTCGGAACTCCTCCCACACGGGCCCGAAGACGCCGCAGACCATCGAGATCGTGACGGCGATCAACATGAACGAGAGCACGGCGAGGACGACGCCGAAGGGGCCGAACGCCTGTGCGTTCTGGTTCAGGGTCGGCCCCATCCAGAGCGGCGCTGTCCCGATCGTGCCGCCGAGCACGAAGGCTCCGAGAAGGGCTCCCGGGAGGAGCCTCCTCGTCGACACCTTCTTGTGCAGCAGGAAGCGCGGCGTCCAGAGCCAGTAGACGATCGAGGCACCGAACCAGAGAGGGATGAAGAGCGCGCGGTTGGACGACGCCGTCTCCGTCGTTGCCAGGAACATGGCCCCGAGGAAGCCGCAGGTCACGAAGTACCAGATCGTGAACAGCACCTGGTCACTCGCCTGAGCGGTCTCCACCCGCCACGATCGCGTGTAGACGTCGCGGTAGAGCTGACCGATCCCGATGCCCCAGAAGAGGAAGCTGATCACCACCGCAAGGGTTGCCGCGAGCGTGTTGTCGGCGGTCGTGCCGAACGTCTGACGCACGATCTCGGCAACGTCGCCGGTGAGATGCATGCGCGTGATCAGGCGCTCCGCCAGCGCATTCGTGTCTCCGCCCGACTGGCCGAAGAGCGCGATCGCCACAAGCGCGGTCGGCACCACCGAGAGCATGAAATAGGCCGTCGTCGAGGCGCCGGAATTCTTGCTCGCCTGCATGTAGCGCTTGAACCACAGGAAGGACAGCCGGCCGATCCAGGAGTCCGTCTGACTCCCGAGCCAGTCTCTGATCCTGCCGACGCGTGTGCCGACGCGTCCCGGCCCCTTGCTCATCCGCTCTCCCTCCGCTTGCGCTCCCACAGGGTTGCGTTGATCTCCGCCCCTCCGACCACGATGCGCCCGAGCCCCCACAGGCTCAGGAGCACGGCTGCGGCGAGCCCGAGCGCGCCGTACGTCCCCTGCTTCTCCAGGGCGTAGGGCGCGAGCAGGTACGCGGCGAGCACCTGCAGAATCCCGACGCCGATCCCGACGGCAATCGCACCGGGCAGGAGATCCACCCAGCCGGCGCTTTGGTGCGGCAGGCGGGTCGAGGTCCAGAGCCACAGCCCCGTGAACCCGACGATCACGAGAATGGTGGCGACCAGTCCCGCCGACGGCGAGCGTTCACGCGCCCAGCCGGCAAAGCCGGCGAGCAGGAAGTACGCGATCAGGACGCCGAGCAGCTTCGCCGCGTCGGCGTATGTCGGCTTGGGTTGCGCATCCCGGACGTCTCCCCACGCGAGACGGTGCGTCCCGATGAGGACACGGAGGACGCTCCGCGTCGCGTAGAGCAGGAGCGGCACCCCCACGATGAGCGCGTACCAGGCGGAATGGGAGTCGGAGGCGCTGTGCAGCGAGCTCGAGATGATGCTGCCGATCCCGAGGGTGGTGCCGAGCTGTTTCGGCGAGTCGGACAGGAGATCGGCAACGACGCCCAGGCCGCCTACGAACACCAGGCCGGCCGGCAACAGCCAGAAGAAGAGCCGGTAGGCGAGCGCGCCGGCAATGATGCCGCCGGCCACCTCGCCGTCGCGGTCGACCACCTCGAAGGTCGCGTCGACCCAACCCCGCCGGCCCCGCTCCTCCTGCGCCCGCTCCGAGAGACGGTCCACCCGGGCTTGCAGCGCCTGCTGGCGCTGACGCATGCGCTCCCGCCTGCCCCGTTGGCGCGCCGTCTCCTGCATGCGGGCGAGCTTAGAGGTGGCGTGTCGCGCGATCATCACCTCCGCGGGATGATGCTCGCCCTAACCGGCGCGCCGATTGCGCGTCGGTAGAAGCACATGCGGGCTCGTCTCCTGCTTCCGCTGCTGGCTCTCGCCGCGTTCGCGGTCGCCGGGGCTGCCTCCGCGCGCAGCTCCGGGTTGCACGGCGCGCATCCGTGCCCAGGCGCGAGCGCGTACACCTGCGCGACGCTCGATGTCCCGCTCGACCGCACGCACCCCGGACGCGGGACCCTGCACCTGCACGTCGGCATGGGCGACAACCTCCACGCGCCTCATGGTGTGCTCCTCGTGCTCTCGGGCGGCCCTGGACAGCCGGGGCTGCCGATCCTCCAGGGCTACGTCTCCAGGGCACTCTCGGCCGAGCAGGGTCAGTACCGCATCGTCGTCTTCGACCAGCGCGGGACTGGCGCCGGCGCGCTCGATTGCAAGGCGCTCCAGCACCAGATGGGGAGCTCGGACCTCACTCCGCCGAGTGCCTCGGCCGTCCGTTCCTGCGCCCGCAAAATCGGAGCGCGGCGTCAGTTCTTCGGCACCGACGACACCGTCGCCGACATGGAGGATCTGCGCCACGCGCTCGGTGTGCAGAAGTGGTCGCTCGACGGGATCTCGTACGGCACCTACGTCGGCGAGCGCTACGGGCTGGCCCATCCGTCCCACGTCTCGAAGCTCGTGCTCGACTCGGTCGTGCCGCAGGTGGGGCAGACCGACCTCGGCGTCGCGGAGTTCGCGGCGGTGCGGCGCGTGCTCCACTCGGTTTGCGGCGCCGGCTGCGTGGCCGACCTCGCGGCCGTCGTGCGCCGCGACCATCTCGGGCCGCGGCTCTTCGACGCGTTGACGTTCGACAGCATCGCCGACCCGACGTACCGCAAGTACTGGAACGTGCCGGCGGCGCTGCACGCGGCGAGGCACGGGCACCGGAAGCAGCTGAACGCCTTTCTCGCCGCCGCCGTGCGCTTCCAGCGGTACCCGGCCGACCTGCTCGACCAGGGCCTGCACGCGAGCACGCTGTGCGCCGACTGGCGCTTCCCCTGGGGAACCTCTTCTGCGCCGCTCGCGGGCCGCGCGGCGAAGCTTCGAGCCGCCGTCGCGCGGATCCCGGCCGGCAAGCTCTATCCCTTCGACCGCAAGACCGCGTCGGGCAACGGGTTCGTGCGGCAGTGCCTGCCGTGGGCGCCGATCCCGCCGACGCCGCTGCAACACGGCAAACTGCGCGTGCAGACGCTGCTCGTCGAAGGCGACCACGACCTGTCGACGCAGCTCGCCTGGGCCCGGCAGCAGCTCGCCCTGACGCCGCACGGGAAGCTGGTCGTCGTCCCCGGTGCGGGCCACTCGGTGCAGTCACGCGCCGTGAGCGACGTCGGCCGCAAGGCCGTGGCGCGCTTCCTGCTCGGGCCCTAGCTCGGCCCGCCGCGCCGCGCGGTCCGACGGCCGCTGTTCAATGCGTTCATGTCGCCGGCCATCGGGCTAGACACCGGCGTTCCGGCCGCGATCGTCCTCGTCACGCTGACGGCGCTGGCGGAGCTGATCGACGTCCGGGTTGGCCGGCGGACGCGCGTGTCGCTTGCGGGCCCGTTCCTCGTCGCCGCGGCGCTCGTCGGCGGGCCGCTCGTCGGCGCGTGTGCCGGCGCGTCGACCGAGGCGTTCACGACCCGCGACCCCTGGCGAAAGCGCGCTTTGTGCGCGGCCGCCGGCGCGCTGCAGGGGCTGGCGATCGGACTGGTTGGAGAGCAGTTCGCGCTCGGCGGCGTCTCCGGTGCGGTGGTCGTCGCGGCCGCCGGGCTGCTCACCGGATTCGCGCTGAACGGGAGAGTGGTGCTGCGCGCGCTCGGCCGCGGCTTCAAGCTGCGCCCCGAGCTACGCGCCGCGTGGCGCCCGATCGTCGTCGGCTGGTTCCTGCCGGCTCCGTTGCTCGTCGTCTTCCTCTACGTCTTCCAGACGGCGCCGGGACTCGCGCTCGCGTTCGCGGCCGGCCTGCTGCTCGTCGCCGCCTCGGCGCATCGGTACCGCCGCCGCCTCGAGCGGACGCTCGCCGGAGAACGCTCCCGCGCGCGCGTGGACGCGCTGACGAGCGCGCCGAACCGCTATGCGCTCACCGAGGCGCTGACCGCCGAGCAGGCGCGCATCAGGCGCGGCGGACGAACCGCTGCACTCTGCTTCCTCGACCTCGACCGCTTCAAGTCGGTCAACGACACCTACGGCTACGCGGCCGGCGACCGGTTGCTCGTGGACGTGCACAGCCGGCTCCGCGGCGCGCTGCGCGCGAGCGATCTCGTCTTTCGCTGGGGCGGGGAGGAGTTCGTGGTTCTCGCCCCGCACGTCGAGCGCGCGGAGCTGGCCGACTTCGCCGAGCGTCTTCGTCTGCTTCTCTCGACGCGGCCGTTCGCGATCGACGGTCGGCCGCGGACGATCACGGGCTCGGTGGGAGCCGTGCTGCTCGACGAGGGTCGTCCGGGCGAGGACGCCCTCGAGGCTGCGAGCCGGCTCGTCAAAAAGGCCAAGCAGACGCGGAACGCCGCCGTGGTCGAGCGGACTCCGGAAGCCGCTGGGAAGCAGCAGCGCTCGCGGGCGGCAGGTATGTAGAACCGAGCCCCGATCGGGCTACCCTTCCCGGTTGCGACTGAAGCGAAGGAAGGGGAAACAGATGAGACGGATCCATGTTCCGCTGAGCCGGCTTGTCTTGACAACGGTAGGTGCATTCGTCGTGGCGATGTTCTTGGTTGCCGCGGCCGTCGCGAAGCCGCCGGGACATTCCGGCCCGCACGGGAAGGTGGCGTGCAGCCAGGCCGCGCTCGTTGCGGCAATCGACGCGGCGAACTCGGCCGGGGGTGGCACGCTCGACCTTGCCCACCAGTGCCACTACCAGCTGACGAGCAGCCCCGACAACAGCGAGAACGGTCTACCCGCGATCACCACAGCGATCAAGATCAAGGGCAATGAGGCCACGATCGACGGAACCGACTCGTTCCGGGACTTCGAGGTCGACGGCCCCGACGGAAGCCTGTCGGCGCACGATCTGACGATCACCGGCGGCTCGGTCGGGGACTTCGGCGGCGGGATCGCCAACCTCGGCGGGTCCGTGACCCTGGACCGCGTGCGGGTGACCGGCAACAGCGCGGTTTCAGCCGGCGGCGGTATCGCCAGCGCGACCTTCTCGCCCGCGAGCCCGGCCACGCTCACGATCCGCCACAGCTGGGTGAACCACAACCAGCAGACGTCGGCCGACCCGGATACGGCGTTGGGCGGCGGCGGCATCGTGAACATCGAGGGCACCGCGAAGCTCGACCGCACCCAGGTGAACGGCAACACGGCCCAGGGATTCGTCGGCGGAGGTATCGCGAACGGCGACTACTTCAGCTTCTCGGGCAGCGACAGCGTCCTGAAGCTCAACCACAGTCGGGTGAACGGCAACGCCGCCCCGAACGGCAACGGCGGAGGCATCCAGAACCTGCTCGGGTCGGTCACGGCCGATCACACCCACGTCAACGGGAACACGGCCGTGCACGGCGGTGGCATCGTCAGCGGGAACGCCAACGGCGGTAGCACGGGGCCGGCCGAGCTGAAGCTGAGTCACAGCGAGGTCAACAGGAACACGGCCACGGCCGGGCCGCCCGCTCCCGGCGAGGGTCCTCCGATCGCGGCCGGTGGCATTTCGAACGGCAGCGTGGCCGTGCTCAGCCACACCCAGGTGGACGGCAACACCGCGAGCCAGACCAGCGGCGCCGGAATCGTGAACCACGGCGCGATGACCCTGCGCCACTCCAAGGTGGACGGGAATACGGCGGCAGGCAGTGGGGCGAGGGCCTCCGGCGGGGGGATTCTCAACCTCGCATCCCCGGACGTGCCGGGCACCGGCGTCCTGACGCTCGATCACAGCAAGGTGGACCACAACAGCGCCGGCGGTAACGGCGGTGGCATCTCCAACGGCCTGGCCCCGATGGCGGTCGGCGGAGACGTCACGCTGAAGCACAGCTCGGTCAGGCACAACAGTGCCGGCCACGCCGGCGGCATCTTCAACAACGGCGGAACCGTGACCCTGAAGAAGACGAAGGTCACCGAGAACCACCCGGACAACTGCGAGCCGACGAACTCCATCGCCGGCTGCATGAACTAGCGGCTTCGCCGAGCTCACGACGACGGACAGGCCCGGCGCGCGCCGGGCCTGTGTCGTTCCGTGCGTCCGAGTATCGCCTCGCCGCCGACGCTTCCAACCCCCTGCGGCCGGGGCCGATCGCTGGCACCATGGCCGGCGGATGAAGAGCATCGCGACCCTCGCCCTCACCGCCGTCGTCTCGGTCACGGCCGCGACGACCCACGCCGCGACACACCAGACCGGGATCGCTCGGCTCACGGTCGCCCAGAAGCACGCGATCAAGGCGGCCGGCGAATGGCACCGCGGCTGCCCCGTCTGGCTGTCGGAGCTCCGCGTTCTCAGCTACCGCTACCAAGGCTTCGACAAGGAGACGCACATCGGGCAGATCGTCGTCAACGCGAAGGTCGCGCACCCGCTGGCCAAGGTCTTCGCGAAGCTCTACCGCTTGCGCTTCCCGATCCGGGACGGCGCCTTCTCGTCCGTCTACGGCCCGCATCCTTGGCAGAGCGGCGACGTCACCGCTTCCTTCGAGTGCCGCAACGCAGGCGCCTCGCCGTGCAGCGGCGGCACGACCACGCATCACTGGTCAAATCACGCGTTCGGCGAGGCGGTCGACCTCGACCCGCGCGAGAACCCCTACGTCGGCTGCGGGATGACGCGCGACAAGACGGCGGTCTCGTACATGAAGCGGTCCTGGCACCGTCCCGGCATGGTCACGCCGGCCGTGCGAGCAGCGTTCGCCTCGATCGGCTGGGGCTGGGGAGGTTCGTGGTTCGGCTCGACGAAGGACTACATGCACTTCTCCGTCAACGGCCATTAGGAGCCCGGTGAAGAAGGCCCTGCTCGGTGCGGCGCTCGTCGCGTCGGTTCTCGTGCCTGCCGCCTCCGCGGGCCGCGCACATCCCGTGAAGCTCGCGCTCGTGCCGCTTCCGAAGTCGGCGATCGGCCCGGTGGCGGGCTCGTTCTCGCTCGCCCACGACTCCGGTCGCGTCTCGAATGCGAGTGCGGCGGCTCACACGCCCGACGCGACGGCGAAGACGTTCAAGAAGCTCGGCCGACTGACCGGCTACGCGCTCGAGTACGGCAACGCGTTCAGCGGCTCCGCGGGCGTCACCGACGTGCGGACGAGCATCGAGCGGTACAAGACCGCCGGCGACGCGAGGCGGGCCCTTGCCTTCTGGAAGAAGGAGGACGCCAAGCACGGCAGGCTCGACAATCCCGGCTTCTCGGTCACGAACGTCCCCGTGAAGCTGCCGGCTCCGGCGGCAGGAACGAGCCACTTCGCCTACCTCACGAGCTACAGCGCCTCGAACATCGTCCCGCTCTCGGGAGTCGACGAGCAGATTGCCGACGGCCGCTACATCCTGGACGTCATCGTCACGGCCGGCACAGCGCCCCTCGCCGAGACGCTGGCGCCTAGGCTCGCCGGGAAGCTCGACGCGCGGTTCCGGCTCGCGCGCAAAGGGCGCCTGCACGCGAAGCCCGTGCGGCTGCCGAAGCAGAAGGCAGGGCGGCCGCCCGGCGGGCCGGATCTATCGGTGCTCGCGCTCCACAAGTCCGACCTCGTCGGCAAGGCGACCGTGAGCAAGGAGTACCTCATCGACCCGGCGGCGATCTCGGACTACAGCGTGTTCATGCTCCCGGCGGGTCAGTTCGACGCGCTCGACCAGGAGATCGAGTGGTATCCGGCCGCGAACGAGGCGAGCTTCTTCGCGGACTTCGAGAACGCCGCTGCGCTCACGCTGCCCGGCACGACGGCGCTCGACCTGAACAGTCTCGGCGACGGTGCACAGGGAAGCGTCACCACCGGCTCTTCCTTCAGTCAGGGCCAGGTGTTCTTCTCCTCGGGCCACCTCGCCGAGTTCATCTTCATGGGCAGTGAAGGCTCGGTCGACAGCGCCGACGTCACGAGCGTCGCGCAGGCCGCCGCGAAACGGATCGACGCGGCCGGACTCGGTAGCTAGGGTCCGCAGCATGGTGAGGAGGGGTGCGCTGGTCGCGGCGTTCGTTGCGGCGGTTCTCCTGCCGGTCGCGGCTGCCTCCGGCTCTTCGCAGGTCAAGCTCGCACTTCTGCCGCTGCCGAAGGCAGCGCTCGGCCAGAGCGGACGCTCCCTCTCTCTCGCGCCCGACTCGGGCAGCGACTCCAATGTGCACGCGGCGAGCCAGACGATCGGCAACGTGACCGCGGCGCGGCTCAAGCGCCTCGGCCGCATCTCGGGCTACCTGCTCGACTACGGGACACCGTTCGCCGACTCGCCGGGCGTCAGCGAGATCGCGACCGAGGTGGAGCGCTACCGCACGGCGGCAATGGCCCGCAAGAGCCTCGGCTTCTGGCGTAAGCAGGAGCTCGACGTCCGTCCGCTGAAAGCGCTCGGCCTCCACGTCGCCTTCAATAAGGTTGCGCTGGCGCACGTTCCCCGCCCCTACTGGGCGTATCTCAGCACCGGCAAGATCAACGGGCTCAAGCCCGTCTATGCCGTCGATGCCGCGATGGTCGAGGGCGCATACCTGCTGGACGTCTCAGTCGCCGCGGGCTCGCCGGCGGCGGCGCAGCGACTCGCTCCCGCCATCGCGCTCAAGCTCGACCGGCGGTTTCGCCTCGCGCAGCAGGGCCGCCTGCAGGCGAAGCCCGTCAAGCTTTCGCGGGGCAAGCCCGGGCCTCCGGCACACGGGGCAAAGCCTGGCCGGGCCGTGCTCACTCGAGCCGACGTCGGCAGCCCCGCAACGATTCGGCATGCGGGCTACGTGAGCGCAAGGAGCGCGTTCGACGAGTACTCGATCTCGACGTACGACCTCGCGATGGCCCCGGCCGGCACCTACGACCAGCTCGCGCAGGAGGTCTCGGTCGCGGGAAGCGGGCTCGAAGTGAAGTACTTCGCGGTCTTGGCCGCCGGCGCGTTCACGCACGCCGCCGGTAGCGCGGGAACCGCGACACCGGTCGACCTCAGCGGCGTCGGCGACAACGCCTTCGGAGAGCTCCTCTCGGCCTCGGCCGGCGGCAACTCCGCGTCCGAGGCGATCATCGTGCTCTCGCGCGGGAAGTACCTCGACTTCGTTATCGCGGCGGCTGCCGCGAAGCTCTCGGCGGCCGACGTGCAGAGCCTCGCTCACAAGGCGGCGCACCGCCTGAACGTCGCGGTCGCCGGCTAGAAACTCAGGCGCCGACGACCTGGACGAGCCAGCGTCGGTCGCGCTCGCGGTCGAGCTCGATGAAGAGGACGCGTTGCCACGTCCCGAGCTGGAGCTCGCCCTCACGTACGGGCACCGACTCGCCGGCGGTGCCGAGCAGCATCGCCATGCAGTGCGAGTGGCCGTTGCCCTGATCCATGTCCTCGGGGCAGATGTTCTCGGTGCGCCGGTCCCAGTCGTCGTGCGCGTAGTAGGAGTCGTGGGGCACGAGCCGACGGAGCAGGTCGCAGAAGTCCTCGAGGAAGCCCGTCTCCATCTCGTTCACGCGCACGCAGCAGGTCGTGTGCGGGGAGTAGATGCAGGCGATCCCGTCGACGACCCCGCTCTCCCGGACGGCCTTCCGGACGTCCTCGGTGATGTCGTTGACGGTGAGGCCGCCGGCGGTGCGGAGGCGCGTCTCGTGCTGGAAGACCTTCATCGTCGTGGCCATTCTGCGGGAATCGTTACCCGACCCGGCGGTCGAACCAGCAAACCCTCAGTGGATCCTGCGGAGCGGCAGTCGCTTGCTTTGGCTCTGAAATGTCGAAATAATCCGCCCGCGCAACCGGTCGACGCGAAGGGGGGCCCTTTCAGCTTGGCCGGTGTGTCGCACCTAGACAGCGAAAAATGGGGGAGGGCAAGATGCATCGAGGCTTATGGCCCGTCGCACTGTTGGTCGCGGCGGGCGTGGTGTTGTTTGCGACAGCCGCCGGACAGGCGAGTGGGGGATCTTCGAAATCTCTCTACATCGTCCAGTTCGCCGGTAAGCCGCTCGCCACCTACGCCGGTGGCGTTCCCGGCTACGCGGCGACGAGGCCCACGAAGGGGCATCGGATCAACACGCACACCGCCAACGCCACCGCATACAGCCACCATCTGGCCAGTCAGCAGCGCGTCGTGCTGGGCTCCGCCGGGATCTCAGCCTCCGCGGTGTACACGTACACCACGGTGCTGAACGGCGCTGCCTTGCAACTGACCGCGAAGCAGGCGGCAGTTCTGAGGAGCACGCCGGGCGTGCTGATGGTCGAGAAAAACAGGATCTTCTCGACGCAATCGACACCGCAGCCTCCAACGCCTCAGTTCCTCGGGCTCACCGGCTCGACGGGCGTATGGAGCAAGCAGTTCGGCGGCGACTCGCATGCCGGCGACGGCGTCATCATCGGCGATCTCGACACCGGCTTCTGGCCGGAGAACCCGAGCTTCGCCGCACTGCCAGAGCCGCGAGCCGATGACACGATCATCAACGCCAAGTGGCACGGAAGCTGTGACACGACTGGCGAGGATCCGGTGAGCTGCAACAGCAAGGTGATCGGCGCTCAGTACTTCGACGCTGCGCACCTCTCCACCGCGAACCCCGGCGAGTTCACCTCGCCGCGGGACTACGACGGCCACGGTTCGCACACCGCCTCCACGGCGGCCGGCGACCCGGTCGAGGGCACGATCAACGGCCAGGACGTCGGCCCGCTCGAGGGCATGGCGCCCGGCGCACGGCTCGCCGTCTACAAGGTGCTGTACGAGAACGCCGCGAACAACCAAGCGTCGGGGAGCGGTGTCGACATCGTCGCGGCGATCAACCAGGCCGTCGACGACGGCGTCGACGTCATCAACTACTCGATCGGCGACAACGTGGACTCGTTCAGCTCCATTGAGCTGGCGTTCCTCAACGCCGCGGCTTCGGGCGTATTCGTGTCGGCGGCCGCCGGCAACGCTGGTCCCGGCGCCTCGACGGTCGACAACGCGATGCCGTGGGAAACGACGGTCGCCGCGGGCTCGTTCGACCAGAGCTTCCCGAAGACCGTCACGCTCGGCAACGGCGCGACCTATACGGGTGTCGGACGCGGTATCGGCGTAGCGTCCGCGCCGCTGATCGACTCAGTCGACGCGGGTCTCTCCGGCGCCAACGCCACGGGCGTCGCCCTCTGCTTCTCGGGCGGCTTCCTCGACCCAACTAAGGTCGCCGGCAAGATCGTCCTCTGCAAGCGCGGCACCAATGCCCGCATCGACAAGAGCCTCGCCGTCCAGCAGGCCGGCGGCGCGGGGATGATCCTCTACAACGCGAGCGACGCGCAGGAGTTCGACGCGGACTTCCACTTCGTCCCGACCGCCCACATCAACAACACGGACGGCGTGGCGATCAAGACGTACATCCACTCCACCACTAACCCGACCGCCTCGCTCGGCGACACCACGATCCCGACGCGGGTCGAGGCGCCGGTCGTCGCCGGCTTCTCGTCGGCAGGCCCGTCGCTCTTCAGCGGCGGTGACCTGGGCAAGCCGGACATCATGGCCCCCGGTGTCGACATGGTGGCTGCGGTCTCGCCGCGGAACCACGCCAACAACCTCTGGGACAGCGAGTCCGGCACGTCGATGGCCACTCCGCACATCGCGGGCGTCGCGGCGTTGCTCCTGTCCAAGCATCCCGACTGGGACCCCATGGAGGTCAAGTCGGCGATCATGACCACGGCGAACCCGTTGGACAACAACGGCAATCCGATCCAGCGGGCCGGGGTGAACGCGACCACGTTTGACATGGGCTCCGGCGAGGTCGACCCGGCGCCGGCGTTCGATCCGGGGTTGGTCTACGACAGCGGGATCGTCGGCTGGCTGCAGTACAGCTGCGGTGTGGGCGTCCACCTGTCCACGAGCAACGGTGACGTCTGCGACCAGGTTGGATCGATCCAGGCCAACCAGCTGAACTATCCGTCGATCGCCGCCGGCGCTCTGCCGGGGACGGAGACGGTCACCCGCACGGTCACCAACGTCGACAACCGGGTGGACAACTACGAGGTGAAGGTCACAGCCCCGACCGGCTACAAGGTCAGGGTCAGCCCGGATCACTTCGTGATCAATCCGGGCGAGAAGGTGACGTACTCGGTCGCGATCACCCGGACGACCGGGCCCCTCAATGCGTACGGGTTCGGCCAGCTCCTCTGGAGGGATCAGCGGGGACACTCGGTCCGCAGCCCAATCTCGGTCAAGGCCGTCCCGCTCGCCGCGCCGGCCACGGCCTCGGGAAGCGGAGCCACCGGGTCGCAGGCGCTGTCGCTGATCGCGGGCTACAACGGCACGCTCTCGACGAGCGTGCAGGGCCTGGCCAAGTCCTCTGTGACCAGCACTACGCTGGTGCAGGACGGCACCCATCCGTTCAACACGGCCGCGCCGGCCACGTCCGCCGCGACCACGAGGGTGGACGTGACGATCCCGGCCGGGACGTCAGTCGCTCGGTGGGCCACCTTCGCCGACGACTATCCGGCGGGGTCGGACGTGGACATCTTCCTCTACGGCGTCGGAACCGGCGGCGCCCTGTCGTTCCTCGGCGCGAGCGCCGGCGGCAGTGCAAGCGAGTCGCTGACGCTTCGCAACCCGACGGCTGGTAACACGTACGCGCTGTTCGTCAACGTGTTCGCGGCACCGGGCGGGAACGGAGCATCACTCACCGTCATGCCCAACGTGTTCCTGGTGCCGACCACCGATGCCGGCAACATGACGGCCACGCCGACTTCGCAGTCGGTGACGCTGGGGAATCCGGCGACCGTCACGCTGAACTGGACGGGCCTCGTGTCCGGCCGGTGGCTCGGCGTCGTCAACTACAGCGACGGGACCAACACGATCGGATCCACGACCGTCTCGGTCACTAGTCCGTAAGTACCGCAATCGCACGGCCGGCCCGGCTCCGCTTCGGTGGAGCCGGGCCGGCCGGTGTGGCGGAAGGTGCGTCGAGGAGCAGCCGCTAGCCGGGAATAGACGAGCGGAATCGGGGTCTCTCGGGGATGACCGATGCCATCCACCGAAGGAGAAGCATGTCTCGCATTACCGTCGGCCCGTCTCTTGCAGTTTTGAGGGCACCCAGCCCGGCGTTCGTCATCTCTCTGATCGCGCTGTTCCTCGCGCTTGGCGGGACGTCGTATGCCGCCACCAAGGTCGTCCTCACAAAGCACAAGGATGCGAAGGCAGACACGACGCTGGTCAAGAGGCTCGCTCCGTCGCTCAGCGTGGACCACGCAAAGACCGCCGACAACGCAACCAACGCGGTGAATGCAACCAACGCGGTGAACGCGACGCACGCGACGAGTGCGACCAACGCGACGAATGCGACCAACGCGACGAATGCGACGAATGCGACGAATGCGACGAATGCGACGCATGCGGCCAACGCGACCTCTGCCCAGACCGCGAACGTCGCTAACGCCATCGGAGCGGTGACCTACGTGAAGGGAACCATTCGAGACGCTCCGGCGAATGGCGGTTCGGGTTTCGCGGAGAGCACGGAATCGGACGCATTTTGCCCCGCGGGCACCGTCGTGATCGGGACGGCGTCGCACAGCAATGAGCCGGGTGTCGAGGTCAGCGAAGTGCTCGTCGCCACGGCCACACAGGTCGCGGGCTTCTTCGACAACTTCAACAACGTCGACGAGCCGGACAACTTCGTGATCGCCATCTGCGCGCCGGCGGCCTCGGTCAGCGATCCATCCGGCTTCACGCCCACAGTCAAACCGCGCTAAGACGGAGTTGCATACTGCTCACGGCGCGGCGCGCCGCCCTGTCCACTACCCGAGCACCCTGGACGAAGTGCAAAATGAGGAAAGGCGCCGTTTCCAGCGCCTTTCGAGATGGGCCCGCCTGGATTCGAACCAGGGACCAACGGATTATGAGTCCGCTGCTCTAACCAGCTGAGCTACGGGCCCCGCGTCAGGCCGAGCGTATCGCCCGGCGCAGCGAGAGCCACAACACGAGCGGGACGGCGAGCGGCAGCAGCCACCACGCGGCCACGCTCGTCGTCGCGAGGGCGGCGGTTGCGCCGATCGCGACGACGACGAGTACCGCGACCAGCCAGTCGTCGCCGACCACGAAGTCCCACCAGAAGCGGCCGAAACCGGCCAGCCAGGTCACGCCCGCGCCTCCGCGGCGCGCAGCTGCGTGCGCCGCTCGCGCCGCAGCAGCCGCACGAGGAGGAACGACGAGAGACCGACGAAGCCGAGCACGCCGAGGATCGCCGCGTCCGAGCCGGGCCAATCCGCTCCGGCGCCCTCGACCGACCAGAAGACCCCGAACGTGGTCAGCATCAGGCCGACCGCGAACTTCATCGCGTTCTCGGGAACCCGGGCCAGCGGCGCACGCACCGCTACGCCGACTCCCGCGACGAGCAGGAGTGCGGCCGCAGCTCCGGCCGCTGCGAGCGGAATCGAGCCCTGCGCGCTACCAAAGGTGAGGACGATGAACGCGACCTCCAACCCCTCGAGCAGCACGCCCTTGAAGGCGAGCGTGAAGCCGTACCAGTCGACTCCCGCGCGCTCGACATGCTCCGCGCCCCGCGCCTCGGCGAGCTCCTGAGCGAAGATCGCGTCCTCGTCGTGGAGCGCCTTGTAGCCGCTCGCGCGCAGGATCGCCTTGCGCAGCCACTGCAGGCCGAAGATGAGCAGGATCGCGCCGACCACGAGCCGCAGCCCGTTGAGGGGGATCTTCGTCAGCGCCGGCCCGAGTACCGCGACGACGACGGCCAGCACGAGCGTCGCCGCTCCGAGCCCCGCGAGGGAGGAGCGCCAGCCGCGCGCGAGCCCGGCGGCGAGAACGATCGTCAACGCCTCCACGAACTCGACTCCGCTGGCGAGGAACGCAGATAGGAAGAGAAACGTGTCGCCGGTATTCATCAAAGGCCCCAGTGATCCCGAGGTTGAGGGTAGCCGGGCGCACCGTCCGCGCTCGCCGCAGCCGTCGCGACGTCGGCCGGGTACGTCCGCAGGCCCTTGAACAGCAGCCACGAGCTCGCGCCGAGCGGCAGGATCATGATGAGGAACGTCCACTGGAGGCCCGAGCGGCCGCCGCCGAAGACGTGGTCCGAGACGGCGCCGAAGAGCAGAGGAGCGAGCGCCATGGCGAGCGAGCGCAGCATCGTCCGCACCGCCTCGGCGCGGCCCCAGAGGAGCGGCGGCATGATGTCGAGCCGCGCCGCGTCGAGCGGCGGGTTCTGGGCGCCGAGGAAGAACGCCGCTGCGACGAGATAGGGAACGGCGGTGGTCACGCCGCGTGTCAACAGCGCCGGCACGAACAGGACCGCTGTGGCGGCCGCCGCGACCGCCGGTGTCCAGATGCGCGCGTTCAGCAGTCCCCGCTTGAGCAGCAAGTCACCGATCGCGCCGCCGGCCAGGACGCCCGCCAGGGATCCAATCCCGATCACGAGCAGAAGAGAGCTCGCAAGCGCCTGGTCGATCCCGTACTGCTCCTTCGAGAACTCCAGACCGAACGTCTGCAGGCCTGCGAGGAAGTAGTAGCCGCACACGCTCGCCGCGATGAGGATGAGGTTCGTGCGGACGCGTAGCACGTAGCGGGTGGCCCGCCAGAGGTTCATGCGCTGTGCCGTGCCGGGGTCGATGACCACCTCGGGATCGGGCACGACGCCTCGCTCCCGCGCGAGCCGCTGCGCGTCGGTCGTCTGCGCGCCGTCGTGCGCCTCGGCCAGGAGCTCGGGCTCGGGAGGTCCCTTGTCCGAGGCAAGCACTCCCTTGCCGCCGCGCTCCGGCTCACGCAGCCGCCACACGACCACGGCAAGGACGAACGCCGGCAGCGCGAGGATGACGAAGGCGGCCCTCCACGAGAGCGCGGCGACGTTGCCGGTCACCGCGAAGCCGATGCCGGCGCCGACGTACTCGCCGGCGAGGATGACACCGTAGATCCGCCCGCGCTCCCAGCTCCCGAACCAGTCACCGACGAGGGAGGCGACCATCGGGCCGGCCGAGGCCGTGACAGCGCCGAGGAACAGTCGCGTCCACAGCAGCTCGGTGAAGTCGGCGGCGGTGGCGCTCCAGAGCATCGCGGCACCCCAGGTGACGATCGTCACCCCGAGGATGCGCGTGCGCGTCACTCGGTCGGCCAGGACGCCGAACGGCAGCGAGGCAAACGCGCCGACGAGGGAGCTGACCGCGACGAGCAGGCCGATGTCGGTGTTCGTGATGTGCAGACCCGAGCGGAGCTCGCTCGCCGAAGCGCCGACGGTCGCGGCGT
>Ga0308175_100001394_pt1 | contig 16302 bp, 15 predicted proteins | sample PhyCR1_3_FD_203893 | JGI IMG/M metagenome (GOLD analysis project Ga0308175, IMG submission 203893) | Soil microbial communities from UC Gill Tract Community Farm, Albany, California, United States - DLSLS.C.R1 | ecosystem: Environmental > Terrestrial > Soil > Agricultural land | place: USA...
GGACGTGGTCTTCCTCGACGAGCCGTCGGCCGGGCTGGACCCGCACGCGCGGCTCGACGTGTGGGACCTGGTCCGGGACACCGCCCGCGGGGGCGCCGCAGTGGTGCTCACCACCCACTCCTTCGAGGAGGCACAACGGCTCGCCGACCGGGTCGTCATCGTCAACCGCGGTCGCGTGGTCGCCGACGGGAGCATCGCCGAGGTCTCGGCGGGCAACACCCTCGAGGACCGCTACTTCTCCCTCACCCGCCCCGAGGCTTCGTGAACACCACCGATCCGCTGCCCGACACCTCGCCCGCCGCACCGACCACGCAGCGGGTACTCGCCCAGGCGCGCTTCGAGGCCACGACGATGCTGCGCAACGGTGAGCAGCTGCTCGTCTCGGTCGTGCTGCCCTGCGCCGTCCTCATCGGCCTGGTCGCGGCCCACTCGGTGCCGGTGGGCGAGGGTCGCCGCGTCGACCTCGTCGTGCCGGGCGTGCTGGCCCTGTGCGTCATCTCCTCGGCGTTCACCGGCCAGGCGATCAGCACCGGCTTCGAGCGTCGGTACGGAGTGCTGCGCCTGCTCGGCGTCACCCCGCTGGGCCGCACCGGGCTGCTGCTCGCGAAGGCCGTCGCCGTCCTGTCGGTGGTCGTCGTCCAGGTAGTGGTGGTGACCGCGCTGGGACTGGCCATGGGCTGGCGTCCGGAGCTGACCGGCATACCGGCTGCGGTTGTCGCCACCCTCCTGGGCACCTGGGCCTTCGCCGCCCTCGCGCTCCTGCTGGGCGGCACCCTGCGCGCTGAGGGCGTGCTCGCCCTCGCCAACCTGATCTGGGTCGCGCTGCTCGGCCTCGGCGGCGTGGTCGTCGCCGGCAGCGAGCTGCCCCCCGCGGTCGCACCCGTGGTCGAGCTGCTCCCCTCCGGCGCGCTGGGCGACAGCCTGCGGGCCGCGCTGGCGCATGGTCAGGCGCGGGTCGGCGACTGGCTCGTCCTCGCGGTCTGGGGCGCGGTCGCGACGCTGCTCGCCAGCCGGCTCTTTCGCTGGAGCGACTGACCGCGACCTGCCGCGGCGGCGCTCGTGACGGTGGTGACCAGGAGCGCAGCCCGCAGCCACCACGGCTGGTTCGTCACCATCGCCACCACGAGCAGTCCGACGTACCCGCTCACCACCGCGACCCGCCACCAGTTCGGCACCATGCCACCATCAAGCCAGCGCGTGGGCGAGGGCACCATGAGGACCTTCACCCAATGGCATCGGGGATCGCCCTGAGACGTACCCTCTTGGCGTGACCACCGCGCAGGCGCCCGCCCCCGCCGCCACGCCCCCAGCCGTTCCCGCAGCAAGCCGCTGGCTGTCGCGGATCCTGCTCGGGAACCTCGTCGTCGAGGTGCTCATCGTGGTGACAGGTGGCCTCGTCCGGCTGACCGGGAGCGGGCTCGGCTGCCCCACCTGGCCACAGTGCGTGCCGGGCTCCTTCACGCCGGTCCCCCACCAGGCCGAGGGCTACCACCGGTTCATCGAGTTCGGGAACCGCACCCTCACGGGTCTGGTCGGGTTCGTCGCACTGCTCGTCGTGTATGCCGTGTGGAGGTGGGCCGCCGCCCGTCGCGACCTGCTCGTCCCCGCGCTCGTGGTGCTCGGTGGCGTGGTCGTGCAGGCGGTGCTGGGTGGCATCACGGTCCGGACCGGGCTCAACCCGCTCACGGTCGCAGCGCACTTCCTCGTGTCGATGGTGCTGGTCGGGGCATCGGCCTTCCTCGTCTTCCGCGAGCCGTCACCGCCGGGGCCGCGCGCGCTGGTGGTTCCGCCGCTCGTCGAGCGGCTCGGCTGGGCGACCTCCGGCGTGGCCGCCGTGGTCCTGGCACTCGGCACCGTCGTGACCGGCTCCGGCCCGCACTCGGGCGACGCGGACGAGCCGGCCCGGTTCGGCTTCGACCCCCGCAGCGTCTCGTGGCTGCACGCCGACGCCGTCATGCTCTTCGTCGGGCTGGTGGTCGCGGTGTGGCTCGCCGCACGCCTGACCAGTCCCACCACCGCACCGGCGAGGGCGTGGGCCGGGGTCTTCGCGGTGACGGTCGCGCAGGGCGTGGTCGGCTACACGCAGTACTTCACCGGCCTGCCGTGGGGCGTCGTCCTCGTCCACATGCTGCTGGCCACGCTGCTTGTCGTGGCCCTCGTCCGCGCCATGGTGCGGATGCGCGTCAGCTAGACCCAGTCCCACAAGCGGTCTTGTGCAATTGTTCTTGTGCAAGTATCCTTGTGCACATGACAGGCAGGCCACGACCCGGCATACGCACGGTCACCGACGCCAAGGCGCTCTCCGCCATGGCGAACCCGTTCCGGGCCCGGATGATGGACGCCCTCAAGGTGGACGGCCCGTCCACCGCCTCCCACCTCGCGCAGCGCACCGGCCAGGCCGTGGGCAGCGCCAGTCACCACCTCAAGGTGCTCGCCGAGGCGGCCCTGGTCGAGGAGGCGCCCGAGCTCGCCCGCGACCGGCGCGAGCGCTGGTGGCGGCTCGTCGACACGGGCACCCGGTGGTCGCGGGCGGACTTTGCCGACGACACCGCCGCGGTCACCGCCGCCCATGCGGCCGAGGCGCTCGCGCTGCAGCGGCAGTTCGAACGGGTCCAGGAGTGGAACGCCCAGGCCGACACCGTTCCCGAGTGGGACGCGGCGGCCTTCGCCACGCAGAACTGGCTGCGCCTGTCCCCCGCCGAGCTCGAACAGGTCGCCGAGGAGGTCATCGACGTCCTGATGCGCTGGGGGCGTCGTGAGCCGCCCGACGACGGGGTCGAGCGCGAGCCGGTCCTCGTCTTCGCCCGAGGATTCCCGGCCCAGCCATGACTGCGCTCACCGCACCGGTTGCACCGCCCACTCCCCTGGGGCGCAACCGGAACTTCGGCCTGCTCTGGCTCGGGGAAGGCGTCAGCGTCCTCGGCAACGCGACCACCTCGGTACTGCTCCCCCTCCTGGCCGTCGTCGGCTTCCACGCCGGTCCCGGGTGGATGGGCGCGCTCACCGCTCTGGCGTGGCTGCCCTGGCTCGTGATCGGCCTGCCTGCCGGTGCGTGGGTGGACCGTATGCCGCCGCGCCGGGTCATGCTCACCAGTGACCTCGTGGCCGCGCTCACCCTCGCGAGCGTGCCGGTGGCCTCGGTGCTCGACGTGCTGACGCTGCCGCACCTGGCGGCGGCGGCGTTCGCCAACGGCGTCTGCACGGTCTTCTTCCGCGCCGCCTACCCGGCACTGGTGCGGCAGGTGGCCCCACCGCAACAGCAGGAGTCGGCGTTCGCTCGGCTGTTCGGGACCGAGGCGGCCATGCAGGTCGTCGGCCCTGGGTTCGGCGGGCTGCTGGCCCAGCTCCTGTCCGCGGTCTGGGGACTGCTCGCCGACGCGGTGAGCTTCCTGGTCTCCGCCCTGTGCCTGTGGCGCCTGCGCCTCGAGCCGGTGCCCGTACCGGTGAGCCGGTCTCCGCAGGAGGCCCGACAGTCACTGTGGACCCGGATCCGCGAGGGAGTCGACTACATCCGTCACGACCGCCTGCTGCGCTTCTTCACGGTGCTCGGGGGGGTGAGCAACTTCGGGCTGACCGGCTACTCGGCGCTGCTCGTGTTGTTCCTCGTGCGCGAGGCGCACCTGGGTGAGGGGGCCGTCGGCGTCGTGATGGCTGTGGGCGCGGTCGGTGGTGTCGTCGGCGCGGGCATCGCGACGCGGGTCTCCCGCCGGCTGGGGTCGGCCCGGGCGCTGCTCACGCTGCAGCTGCTCGCCGGCCCGCCGGCCCTCCTGGTGCCGCTTGGCCGCCCCGGGCCCTGGCTCGCCGCCACCGTGGCGGGGATGCTGCTCGTGGGTGTCGGGGTCGTCGCGGGCAACATCATCCGGGGTGCCTGGCGCAACCGGTACGTGCCCGTCGAGATGGTTGCCCGGCAGGTGACCACCGCCCAGGTGGTCAACCTCGGCACCATGCCGCTGGCCGGGTTGGGAGCCGGCTGGCTCGGCTCGGCTCTCGGGCTGCGACCGACCATGCTGCTGATGGCCACGGTCCACGCGCTCGCGTGTGGCGCGATGTGGTGGAGCCCGGTCCGGGGCCTGCGCGACCTGCCCGAGTGCTGAAGGTGCGGCGCGCGCGGGAGGCGCGCACGCGGCATACGGTCGTTGGTCAGAAGACGCGCACGAACAGCAGCGGGTCGAGCGCGACGGCGAGGAACAGGACACCCACGTAGGTGATGGAGAAGTGGAACAGCCGCATCGGGCGCAGCACCTGTGCGCCGGCGCCCGCCTTCGAGGCGCGCAGCAGGCGGTGCGCCTCGGCCACGAACAGGCCGCCCGTCACGACTGCCGTCGCGAGGTAGAGCCAGCCCATCGGGTGCACCCACACCAGGGCGAGCGAGGCTCCGACCATGGCCCACGAGTAGGCGACGATCTGTCGGGCGACGACGGTGAAGCGCTCGACCACCGGCAGCATCGGCACGTGCGCTGCGGCGTAGTCGTCCTTGAAGCGCATCGACAACGGCCAGTAGTGCGGCGGGGTCCAGAAGAAGATGACGAGGAACAGCATCACCGGCGACCACGCAAGCGAGTCGCGGACCGCGGCCCACCCGATGAGGACCGGCATGCAGCCCGCGGCGCCGCCCCACACGATGTTCTGGCTGGTGCGCCGCTTGAGGATCATCGTGTAGCCGACGGCGTACATGAGGATTGCTGCCAACGACAGGGCGGCCGAGAACCAGTTGACCAGCAGGCCGAACCACACCGTGGAGGCAACCGTCAGGACCAGCCCGAAGACCATCCCCTGCCTCGGCGTGATCTCCCCGGTGACCATCGGCCGGCTGCTCGTGCGGTGCATCTCGGCGTCGATGTCGCGGTCGTAGACGCAGTTGAAGGTGTTGGCCGCACCCGCGCTCAGGATGCCACCCACGAGGGCGGCGACGATGAGCCACAGTGACGGGATGCCGTTGTCCGCCAAGAACATCACTGGGACCGTCGTCACGAGCAGCAGCTCGATGATGCGCGGCTTGGTGAGTGCGACGTAGGCCGACACCCGCCGGCGCCAGCCCCGCCACGGGGACGCGGAGATCCGCGCAGACGGATCGAGTGCGGTCACGGCGTCCTTCGGGGTCTGGCAGGTGGTCACGCACACGGCGCGGCGGCGCTCGCCAGTCTAACCCTGTGCTGCCTCCCGACCGGCCCGCCCCGCCCGACGGCTGGATGCGACGGGCCTGAGCCTCGGGGCTAGGCTCGGGAGCTGTCAGCCGTGTGCCGCCAGTGAGGAGAGCCGAGTCCGTGTCCCCCAAGAGCAGTACGAAGGCCCCAGTGAGGAAGCGGAGCAGCTCGCTCCCCCGTCCCGTCGCCAGGAAGGCCGGTTGGAGTGACCTCGACATCAGGGCGGTCGACACCATCCGCATCCTCGCCGCCGACGCGGTCCAGAAGGTCGGCAACGGCCACCCCGGCACCGCGATGTCACTGGCCCCGGCGGCATACCTGCTCTACCAGCAGGTGATGAACCACGACCCGGGCGACCCGGCCTGGCTGGGCCGCGACCGGTTCGTGCTCTCCTGCGGGCACTCGAGCCTGACCCAGTACATCCAGCTCTACCTGTCCGGCTACGGGCTCGAGCTCAAGGACCTCGAGGCGCTGCGCACGTGGGGCTCGCTGACCCCCGGCCACCCCGAGGTGCACCACACCACCGGAGTCGAGATCACCACGGGGCCGCTCGGGTCGGGCCTGGCGTCCGCCGTGGGCATGGCCATGGCGCAGCGCCGGCAGCGCGGGATGTTCGACCCGGAGGCCAAGCCGGGTGAGTCGCCGTTCGACCACCACATCTGGGCGATCGCGTCCGACGGCGACATGATGGAGGGCGTCGCGTCCGAGGCCTGCTCGCTCGCCGGGCACCAGGAGCTCGCCAACCTCACCGTCCTCTACGACGCCAACCAGATCTCGATCGAGGACGACACCGACATCTCCTTCTCGGAGGACGTCGCGAAGCGCTTCCAGGCCTACGGCTGGGACACCATCGACGTCGACTGGCGCAGGAACGGTGACGGCGACACCTACGTCGAGGACGTCGACGCGCTGCTCGCGGCGTTCGAGAAGTCCAAGAGGGCCAAGCGGCCCACCCTGGTCGTCCTGCACACGATCATCGCCTGGCCCGCGCCGACCAAGCAGGACACCGGAAAGGCGCACGGCTCGGCCCTCGGTGACGAGGAGGTTGCGGCCACCAAGGAGCTGCTCGGCTTCGACCCGAAGAAGAGCTTCCAGGTGGACCGTGCCGTGCTCGCCCACGCGCGCAAGGTCAAGGGGCGCGGCAAGGCCGCGCACAAGCAGTGGGACAAGGGGTATGCCGCGTGGCGCCGGTCCCACGCGGAGCTCGCCGAGCTGCTCGACCGGGTCCGGGCCGGGAGGGTGCCCGCAGGTCTCGACAATGCGCTGCCCACGTTCCCGACCGACCTCGAGAAGGGCATGGCCACGCGGGCGGCCTCCGGCAAGGTGCTCACGGCCCTCGCCGACGTGATGCCGGAGCTGTGGGGTGGTTCGGCCGACCTCGCCGAGTCCAACAACACCACGATGGAGGGGCAGCCGTCCTTCATCCCGACGTCCAAGCAGACGCGCGAGTGGAAGGGCGGCCCCTACGGCCGCACCCTGCACTTCGGCATCCGCGAGAACGGCATGGGCATGATCCTCAACGGGATCGCGCTCGAAGGACTCACCCGGCCCTACGGCGGCACCTTCCTGGTCTTCTCGGACTACATGCGACCTGCGGTGCGCCTCGCAGCGATCCAGCAGCTGCCAGTCACCTACGTCTGGACCCACGACTCCATCGGCCTCGGCGAGGACGGCCCGACCCACCAGCCGGTCGAGCACCTCGCGGCACTGCGCGCAATCCCCGGGCTCGACGTGGTCCGCCCCGCGGACGCCAACGAGACCTCGGCCGCGTGGGCGCAGGTGCTGCGCAACGGGCGGCCCGCGGCACTCGCGCTGACCCGCCAGCCGCTGCCGACCATCGACCGAAGGAAGCATGCGAGCACGAGGGGCGTCACCAAGGGCGCCTACGTGCTGGTCGACGGTGGTGCGAGCGGCAAGGAGACCCCGCAGGTCATCCTCGTCGCCACCGGGTCGGAGGTCTCCATCGCGCTCGAGGCGAGGGAGCGGCTCGAGAAGGCCGGCACCCGTACCCGGGTGGTGTCGATGCCCTGCCGTGAGTGGTTCGAGGACCAGACCCGGGGCTACCAGGACAAGGTGCTGCCCCCGTCGATCCGGGCCAGGGTCAGCATCGAGGCCGCGGTGTCGCTCGGCTGGCACGACATCGTGGGCGACGCCGGGCGGTGCATCAGCCTCGAGCACTTCGGCGCCTCCGCCGACTACAAGACCCTCTACAAGGAGTTCGGGCTCACGCCCGAGGCTGTCGTCAAGGCCGCCAGGGACTCCATCAAGGCCGCGGGTGCGACCGCCGACCACAGCGCGGCCGCTCGGGTGACCGAGACCCGGCCACGGGCCGCCGGCTCCCTCGACCGCACCAAGGACACCACGACCACCGACACGACCACCAGGAAGAGCGCGGCCACCAAGAGCGCCGCGAGCAAGGGGCAGTGAAGTGACTGACAACACAGCGCTCAAGGCACTCGCCGACAACGGCGTCTCCGTGTGGCTCGACGACCTCTCGCGGGAGCGGATCGAGTCCGGCAACCTCAAGGAGCTCATCGACACCAAGGGTGTCGTGGGCGTGACCACCAACCCGTCGATCTTCCAGGCGGCGCTCGCCAAGGGCGACGCCTACGACGACGAGCTCCGTGGCTTCGCCGCCAAGGGTGCGGGCGTCGACGAGACCGTCTTCGACCTGACCACCGAGGACGTGCGCAACGCGTGCGACATCATGCGTCCCGTCTTCGACAGCACCGGCGGCGTCGACGGCCGGGTCTCGATCGAGGTCGACCCGCGGCTGGCCAACGACACCACCAAGACCGTGGAGCAGGCCAAGCAGCTGGCCCAGGCCGTGGACCGACCCAACGCCTACATCAAGATCCCGGCCACGGTCGAGGGCCTGCCCGCGATCTCGCAGGTGCTGGCCGAGGGCATCAGCGTCAACGTCACGCTGATCTTCTCCCTCGACCGCTACCGCGGCGTCATGAACGCGTTCCTCACCGGCCTGGAGCAGGCGCGCGAGGCCGGCAAGGACCTGTCGAAGATCTACTCGGTGGCCAGCTTCTTCGTCTCCCGGGTGGACACCGAGGTCGACAAGCGGCTCGACGCCATCGGCGGCGACAAGGCAGCCGAGGCGTCCGCATTGAAGGGCAAGGCGGCCGTGGCCAACGCGCGGCTCGCCTACCAGGCCTACGAGGAGGTGTTCGGCACCCCTCGCTGGAAGAACCTCGCCGACGACGGAGCCAACCCGCAGCGTCCGCTGTGGGCCTCCACCGGGGTGAAGAACCCCGACTACCCGGACACCCTCTACGTCACCGAGCTCGTCGCCCCCGGCGTGGTCAACACGATGCCCGAGAAGACCCTCGACGCCGTCATCGACCACGGCGAGATCACCGGCGACACCGTGACGGGCAGCTACGCCGAGGCGGCACGCGTGCTCGACGAGCTGGAGGCGCTCGGGGTGTCGTACTCCGACGTCACCGCGGTCCTCGAGAAGGAGGGTGTGGAGAAGTTCGAGAAGTCGTGGAACGAGCTGCTGACCGAGGTGCAGGCCGACCTGCAGAAGGCCGCGAAGTGAGCTCACTGGGGGTGGTCGCGTCCGGCGCGGCCGCGGACGCCATCGCCGCGAAGGTGCCCGGCCTCGTGGAGGCGAAGTTCGCGAGCTGCCTGTTCGCGCAGGACGCCAGCATGTGGGGCCCCGAGGCGGAGTCCGAGGCCGCCATCCGGCTGTCCTGGGTCAACCTGCCCCGCAGCTCGCGCCCCCTGCTCGGCGAGATCTCGGCGCTGCGCGACCAGCTCCGCTCACAAGGGGTCGACCGCATCGTGCTGTGCGGCATGGGTGGCTCGTCGCTCGCACCGGAGGTGATCTGTGCGACGGCGGGAGTTGACCTCGTGGTGCTCGACTCCTCCCAGCCGGACATGGTCCGGGACGCCATCGTCGACCTCGAGCGCACGGCGGTGGTGGTGTCCAGCAAGTCCGGCTCCACGGTGGAGACCGACTCACAGCGCCGGGCCTTCCAGGCTGCGTTCTCCGACAAGGGGATCGACCCGACTGCCCGCATGGTCGTCGTCACCGACCCAGGCAGCCCCCTCGACGAGGAGTCCCGCGCGGGCGGCTACCGCGTCATCAACGCGGACCCCAACGTCGGCGGGCGCTACTCAGCCCTCACCGCCTTCGGCCTGGTGCCCTCTGGTCTCGCGGGAGCAGACATCGAGGCCCTGCTCGACGACGCGGAGTCGGTGGCCGACGTCCTCAGCGCCGACGACGACGCCAACCCCGGCCTCCGGCTCGGCGCGGCGATGGCGGGCGCTGAGCCGTTGCGCGACAAGCTCGTCCTCGTCGACGCAGGGACGTCGATCAAGGGCTTCCCCGACTGGGCCGAGCAGCTGATCGCCGAGTCGACCGGCAAGCAGGGCACCGGCATCCTGCCGGTCGTGGTGCCTCCCCCGGGCCCGTCCGTGCCACCGGCTGACGTCACCGTCGCCCGGCTGGTCGCCGACGACGCCGACGGCATCCAGGACGACGGCGAACGCGTCGTGGACGCCGACCGGTCGACCGTCGAGGTCTCCGGGCCGCTCGGTGCCCAGCTGCTCCTGTGGGAGGTGGCGGTCGCCGCCGCGGGACGGCTGCTCGGCATCAACCCGTTCGACCAGCCCGACGTGGAGAGTGCCAAGGAGGCCGCCCGGGGACTGCTCGACCGGGCCGGTGCCCAGGCCGAGCCGGCCGTCTTCACGGACGGCGCCGTGGAGGTGCGCGCGGTCGGCGGTGACTGGCTGGGCGACGCGAAGACCGTCGGCGACGCCGTGGGCGCCCTGCTCGCCCAGCTCGACCCCGAGCACGGCTACGTCGCAGTGATGGCCTACCTCGACCGGCTGGTCGACTCCCGGCTCGCCGAGGTTGCCGGCCCCCTTGCCGACCGCGCCCATCGGCCCACCACCTTCGGGTGGGGGCCCAGGTTCCTGCACTCGACCGGTCAGTTCCACAAGGGCGGCCCGCCGGTTGGTGTCTACCTCCAGGTCACCACCGTCCCGGACGAGGACCTCGCCATCCCGGGTCGGGAGTTCACCTTCGGGCAGTTCATCGCGGCCCAGGCCGCGGGAGACGCCCAGGTGCTGGCCGAGCACGGCCGGCCGGTGCTGCGCCTGCACCTCGTCGACCACGACGCGGGTCTGGCGCAGGTGATCGCTGCCCTCTCCGGTCAGGGCGACGGATGAGCCCAGCCCGGGTGAGCCAGGACCACAACCCCCTCCGCGACCCCCGGGACAAACGCCTCCCCCGGATCGCCGGCCCCAGCGGGCTCGTGCTGTTCGGCGTCACCGGCGACCTGGCCCGCAAGAAGCTCATGCCGGCCGTCTACGACCTGGCCAACCGGGGGCTGCTGCCGCCCGGCTTCGCCCTCGTCGGGTTCGCCCGCCGCGACTGGGCCGACCAGGACTTCGGCAAGATCGTCTACGACGCGGTCAGGGCACACGCCCGCACGCCGTTCCGCGAGAGCGTCTGGCGCAACCTCGCCGAGGGGTTCCGGTTCGTGCCGGGCACCTTCGACGACCCCAACGCCTTCGACCTGCTGGCCGAGACGGTCAAGCGCCTCGAGGACGAACGCGGCACCGGCGGCAACCTCGCCTTCTACCTCTCGATCCCGCCGGGCTTCTTCGACGTCGTCTGCAAGCAGCTCGAACGGTCCGGCCTCAGCAAGCCCCAGGCCGACGCCTGGCGCCGGGTGGTCATCGAGAAGCCCTTCGGCCACGACCTCGAGAGCGCCCGGAAGCTCAACGCGATCGTCGAGGGCGTCTTTCCCCCCGACTCGGTGTTCCGCATCGACCACTACCTCGGCAAGGAGACCGTCCAGAACCTGCTGGCGCTGCGCTTCGCCAACCAGATGTTCGAGCCGGTCTGGAACGCAAACTACGTCGACCACGTGCAGATCACCATGGCCGAGGACATCGGCATCGGGGGCCGGGCCGGCTACTACGACGGAATCGGCGCCGCCCGTGACGTCATCCAGAACCACCTGTTGCAGCTGCTGGCGCTGACCGCCATGGAGGAGCCGGTGTCCTTCGCGGCGGAGCACCTCCGCGCCGAGAAGGAGAAGGTGCTCTCGGCGGTGCGCCACCCCGCGGACCTCACCCGGTCCACCGCCCGCGGCCAGTACGCCGCCGGCTGGCAGGGCGGCGAGCAGGTCATCGGCTACCTCGAGGAGGACGGGGTCGCCAAGGGCTCCTGCACCGAGACGTATGCCGCGATGAAGCTCGAGATCGACTCGCGGCGGTGGGCGGGCGTCCCCTTCTACCTCCGCACGGGCAAGCGGCTCGGCAAGCGGACCACCGAGATCGCCGTCGTCTTCAAGAAGGCACCCCACCTGCCGTTCAACGACACGGCGACCGAGGAGCTCGGGCAGAACGCGATCGTGATCCGGGTCCAGCCCGACGAGGGCATCACGATGCGCTTCGGCGCCAAGGTGCCGGGGGCGCAGATGGAGGTCCGCGACGTCACCATGGACTTCGGCTACGGCCGCGCCTTCACCGAGTCCAGCCCGGAGGCCTACGAGCGGCTGATCCTTGACGTGCTGCTGGGCGACCCGCCCCTGTTCCCCCGCCACGAGGAGGTCGAGCTCTCGTGGCAGATCCTCGACCCGGTCGAGGAGCACTGGGCGCGGCAGAAGGGCCGTGTGGAGGCCTACCCCGCGGGTGGGTGGGGGCCAGCCAGCGCCGACGACCTGATGCGCCGCGACGGCCGGACCTGGAGGATCCCGTGACCACCCCACTCAGTTCGCCCACGCAGAGCGTGGGACCCCCGCTCGTTCCGCCCACGCAGAGCGTGGGACCCGACTCCGATACTGAGCGGGGGTCCCGGTGATCGTCGACCTGCCCAGCACCACGACCGTCGCGGTGAGCAAGAGGCTCGTCCAGCTCCGTCAGGACACCGGCGCCATGGCGCTCAGCCGCGTGCTCACGCTCGTCATCGTCGTCGACGACCAGGACGCCGAGGACGCCATCGACGCAGCGACCGACGCGAGCCACCAGCACCCGTGCCGGATCATCGCCGTGGTGCTGAGCACCAAGCGCGGCAAGTCGAGGCTCGACGGCCAGATCCGGGTCGGCGGCGACGCCGGCGCGAGCGAGGTCGTCGTGCTGCGGCTCTTCGGCGCCCTCACCGACCACGGACGCAGCGTGGTGACGCCACTCCTGCTGCCGGACTCGCCCGTAGTGGTGTGGTGGCCCACGGAGGCGCCCAGCAACGTCTCGCAGGACCCCATCGGCGCCATGGCACAACGGCGCATCACCGACGCTGCCGAGGCCAAGCAGCCAAAGGTCGCGCTGAGGAACCGCGCGAAGACCTATGCCGAGGGCGACACCGACCTCGCGTGGACCCGCATCACCCTCTGGCGTGGCCTGCTCGCCGCGGCACTCGACCAGGCGCCCTACGAGCCGGTCACCGAGGCGACCGTCACCGGTGGCTCCGACTCCCCCTCGACCGACCTGCTGGCGGCGTGGCTCGCGGAGGCGTTGCGCTGCAAGGTCACCCGTGCCCGGACCCGGGCCGGCACGGGCACCATCAGCGTGCGCCTGGAGCGCCGCAGCGGCGCCATCGACCTGGTCCGGCCCGAGGGCAACACCGCCACCCTCGTCCAACCGGGCCAGCCCACCCGACGCATCTCGCTGCCGCGCAGGGGTACCGCGGAGTGTCTCGCCGACGAGCTGCGCCGCCTCGACCCCGACGAGATCTACGCCGAGGCGATCTGCAAGGGCCTCGCCAAGCTGGGGTCGCGCACCGTCACCGCCAGCGAGGCGGTTCGCGACGGGGACGCGCCCTCGGTCGAGGATGCCGAGCGGGAGGCTCGGCGGATCGCGCGCGAGAACCGCGCCAGCGGCAGCTCGACCATGGTCGCCGCGGCTGCCCCGCCCGAGGCGCCCGACGAGAAGACCGTCAAGAAGGCCGCGGCGCGCAAGCTGTCCGAGACGACCGAGGGCAGCGGGGTGAAGTCGTGAGCGGGGCGCCGCCGGAGAGCAGGGTCGTCGTCCACCCGAGCAAGCAGTCGCTCGCCGACGCCGCGGCAGCGCGGCTGGTCACCGCGCTGCTCGACGCGCAGTCCCGGGACCGCGAGCCACACGTCTCCCTCACCGGGGGCTCGATGGGCTCGGCCATCATCGCCTCCCTCGCCGCGCTACCTGGGCGCGACGCGGTCGACTGGTCTCGCGTCTCGGTGTGGTGGGGTGACGAGCGCTACCTGCCGGCCGGCGACCCCGACCGCAACGACACACAGAACGACGAGGCCGGCCTGCGCGACCTGGGGCTGGACCCCGCGCGGGTGCACCGCGTGCCGGGGCCGGACACCAGCGAGTCCGCCGAGGACAGCGCCGAGCAGTACTCCGCCACCGTCCGCGGCAGTGGAGGTGGCGAGTTCGACGTGATGGTTCTGGGTGTCGGGCCGGACGGCCACGTCGCCTCGCTGTTCCCGGGTCACCCGGCGCAGCTCACGACGGACGCGATCGCCGTCGCCGTGCACCACTCCCCCAAGCCGCCGCCGGACCGGGTCTCGCTGACCTTCGAGTGCCTGAGCCGCTCGACCCGGGTCTGGTTCCTGGTCGCCGGCGCCGACAAGGCGCAGGCGGTCGCCAACGGTGTGCGCGGCGCGGCGCCGGAGCTGTCCTCCGCCGCACAGGTGCACGGCAGCGCCGAGACCCTCTGGCTGGTGGACGCCGAGGCGGCAGCCGACCTGCGGACCTGAGGCGGTCCCCTACCGGCCTATCGGATCAGCCCACGCTCCCGCAGGGCCCCGAGTGCCTCGTCGAGGATGGCGGCGCCGTCGGCGTCGGAGCGGCGCTCCTTCACGTAGGCCAGGTGCGTCTTGTAGGGCTCGACCTTCGGTGGCGCGGGCGGGTTGGCCTCGTCCTGGCCTGCGGGGAAACCGCAGCGGGGGCAGTCCCAGGTCTCTGGAACGGCCAGACCCGGCTCCTCGGCGAACGAGGGACGCGTCTGGTGGCCGTTTGCACACCAGTAGGACACGAACACGCGGGGAGCCGCGTCACCACGCTCCGCCTCACCCATCGGCCCGGCGCCGACCCGGCTGCCGCGAATTGCGTTGCCACCTGCCATGTTTGCTCAGTGTCCCTTCAGGTCAGGCTCTGTGGATCAGGCGGAGAAGCGGTCGATCAGACCCAGCCCGACGATGCAGGCGAACCAGACGATGCCCACCGCCACCGTGAACCGGTCGAGGTTGCGCTCGGCGACCGACGAGGAGCCCAGGGAGGTGGACATGCCGCCACCGAACATGTCGGACAGGCCGCCACCCTTGCCCTTGTGCAGCAGGATCAGCAGGGTCATGAACAGGCCACCGATGACCAGCAGGACCTGCAGGCCGATTCGTACGGCTTCCACGGTTACGTCTCACCCATCGTTCGAGGTCGGAGCACGCCGCCACGAAGGGCAGCAGCCGTCAGGATACCTGTTCCCGGGCTAGGCGGTGGTCAGGTGGTCCCGGTAGCGGCAGATGGAGGCGAACTCGTCGACGACGATCGACGCACCTCCCACGAGCGCCCCGTCGACATCCTCCTCGGCCATGATCGAGGCGATGTTGTTCGGCTTCACCGAGCCGCCGTAGAGGATGCGCACCCCGTCGGCGAGGTCGCCGGAGTACAGCTCCGCCAGCTTGGTGCGGATGGCGCCGCACACCTCCTGGGCGTCGGCGGGGGTGGCGACCTCCCCGGTGCCGATCGCCCAGATGGGCTCGTACGCGACCACGATGGTCCTGGCCTGCTCGGCGGGGATGCCCTCGAGCCCGGCTGCCACCTGGTCGACGACGTACTGCACCTGGTCGCCGGGCTCGCGCACGTGCAACGGCTCACCGACGCAGAAGATCGGCGTGAGGCCGTGCTTGAACGCGGCGCCGAGCTTGGCGTTGACCTCGCTGTCCCGCTCTCCGTGGTACTCCCGCCGCTCGCTGTGCCCGACCACCACGTAGGTGCAGCCGAGCTTGGCCAGGAAGGCACCCGAGATCTCCCCGGTGTAGGCCCCGTTGTCGTGGGTCGACAGGTCCTGGGCGCCGTAGCGCAGCTCGAGCCGGTCACCGGCGACGAGGGTCTGCACCGAGCGCAGGTCGGTGAACGGCGGCAGCACCGCCACCTCGACCGCACCGAAGTCGTGCTTGCCGTCGCGCAGCGTCCAGTCGAGCTTCTGCACCAGGTGGGTCGCCTGCAGGTGGTCGAGGTTCATCTTCCAGTTGCCCGCCATGAGCGGCGTGCGACCGGTGGTCGTGGGGGCCATCAACGTCCTTCGGTATGCCGGTGGGCCGAGCACGGTGCCCGGCCCACCTGGGGGTTGGTGCTGAGGTCAGTGGTTCAGTCGGTCTCGTCGAGGACCGCGAGGCCGGGCAGCTGCTTGCCCTCGAGGTACTCCAGGCTCGCGCCGCCCCCTGTGGAGATGTGGACGAACTGGTCGTCCTCGAAGCCGAGCTGCCGCACGGCGGCTGCGGAGTCACCGCCACCCACCACGGTGAGCGCGCCCTTCCCGGTCACCTCCACGAGGGCCTTCGCCACGGCAGCCGTGCCCGCGGCATACGGGTCCATCTCGAAGGCGCCCATGGGGCCGTTCCAGAACACGGTCTTCGCGTCTGCGAGCTTCTCCGCGAACAGGACCGCGGACTCGGGGCCGATGTCCAGGCCCATCCGGTCGGCCGGGATCGCGCCGGCCGGCACCACCTCGTGGTCGGCCTCGGCGGAGAACTCGGTGGCCGCCACGATGTCCACGGGGAGCACGATCTCGACGCCGAGCTCCTTGGCCTGGTCGAGGTAGCCCTTGACCGCCTCGACCTGGTCCTCCTCGAGAAGGCTCCTGCCGACCTCGTAGCCTTGGGCCTTGAAGAAGGTGAACACCATGCCGCCGCCGACCAGGAGCCGGTCGGCGGTCTTCAGGAGGCTGTCGATGACGGCGAGCTTGTCGGAGACCTTGGCGCCGCCGAGGACGACGGCGTAGGGCCGCTGCGGGTCCTCGGTGAGGCGCCGCAGGACCTCGACCTCGGCCTGCACCAGCCCGCCCACGGCGGCCGGCAGCAGCCTTGCAACGTCGTAGACGGAGGCCTGCTTGCGGTGGACGACGCCGAACCCGTCGGAGACGTAGGCGTCGGCGAGCGAGGCGAGCTGCTTGGCGAACTCGGTGCGCTCTGCCACGTCCTTGCTCGTCTCG
>Ga0308175_100001395_pt1 | contig 16292 bp, 21 predicted proteins | sample PhyCR1_3_FD_203893 | JGI IMG/M metagenome (GOLD analysis project Ga0308175, IMG submission 203893) | Soil microbial communities from UC Gill Tract Community Farm, Albany, California, United States - DLSLS.C.R1 | ecosystem: Environmental > Terrestrial > Soil > Agricultural land | place: USA...
TAATCGGGATTGTCTCACTTGGTGATTTTGCTATTCGGGAATTGACAGATGACCAGGCAAAAGTGGCGCTAACAGAAATCTCCGAACAAAACTATCATAATCCCCAACAATAAATATTTCTCAATTAACTAATAATATACTGAAATAAAACAGGTGCTAAAGGTACCTGTTTTATTTATCAAGGGTTTCTTTATCAATCGCTTTGTTAATGACTATTACTTATCATCATTTAAATGATATAATTATTTCATCAATACATATAATGATAGAAATGTAATAGAGAGGGTGAGTACCTCTGCGTAACCTTTCAAGAATTCTAATACTTTCCGTTGTTTTCTTAGCAATTGGTTTTTACGTGAGTATAAATGATCAAAGTGAAGATAAAGTTTTAATCAAGGAAGATCATACGTCGGAAATGAAACAGCCTTTACCTCAAACTTCCCAACCAGGTAACAAAACTTCCTTAGAAAAACCAAAAGAAGGGCTGGCATTGTTGATTGGACAAAACGTAACCCAATTGGAAAAGGAATGGGGTGCGCCAGTCCGAATAGATGAATCAACCTATGGGTACCAATGGTATGTTTATAATCAGAACTATGACCGTTATTTACAGGTTGGGGTTGAGAATGAACGAGTTGTGACAATATTTGCCATAGGAAAAGTTTTAGACGTAGCACCCTTTGAAATAGGACAACCAGTTGAAGAGATATTTAATACACAATTTTTTGACACCAATATCAATCTTGAACTAAATGGAAATTCTTATCGCTTTGAACTGAATGATACGGACTTGAATCTACGTCCAATGGTGCAACTCGGTGATATTTATGCTCAATTGTACATAGACAAGTTTACCGGTAATCTTTCTAGTATCCGATTTCTAGATGCTGAGACATTGGTTAAGCAAAGGCCGTATGAACTGGTGTATAGTGGTGAGTTAATAAAACCTCCCGCTATAAGTGATGAAATGATGAATAGCATTGAAAGCAGTACAGAACAGCAAATTTTTGATATCACCAATGTATTACGTGTAAGGCATAAATTAAAACCGTTACTTTGGGACGATATGACAGCTGAGGTTGCATTTGAACATAGTAAGGATATGTCCGAAAATAATGATTTTTCCCATACATCCAAGAAGTTTGGCGACCTTAATAATCGATTAAAGACAGCAAAGGTTGTCTATCAGACTGCGGGCGAGAATATAGCAGCGAATTATACCGATGGACCTGCAGCGGTTGAAGGGTGGCTAAATAGTAAAGGCCACAGGGAATCTTTATTAAATGATGGGTATACACACCTTGGTGTTGGGGTCTTTCAAAAATACTATACACAAAACTTTATTCAAAAAGCAGACCAATAATAAAAAGGTGACAACCTAAGTCACCTTTTTTAAGTTTCAAAGTCACGAAATAAAAATTTGCTGCCTTCCCAGATTCCGTATAAACGAACGGAATCACCTACTGAAAACGTACTGATTTTTACTTTATCTGTAATGGGCGTAATCTTTTGTGCGCAAATTATTTTGGTTGCTGTTTGCAGCATGACGGTTTGTACATAAATCAATCGATTGTAATAAAACCTTTGTTTTTCCAGAGTCACACTTTTTACTACTCCTGATACGACTGCTTCTTGCCGAACATCACCAGCAGCAAGCCATTTTACCTCTTGCTCTTTCATCTCTTTTCTCGTGAGCCAAAAAAAATAAAGACAAATTATGGGGATAACAATGGCGGTAACCATTCTGATAAATTGCCTCCATCACTATTTCATTATTATAAAAAAAGTTCCTGTGGCATGTGCGATTTTTTTCCCTTCACTACAGAAGGCCTCGCCCTCAATGACCATCGTTTTGCTGCCTTTATGAATAATTTTTGCTTTGCATTGAAGTGTATCACCTACACCAGGTGCAATATAATGAATATTAAGTTGATTTGTAACAGCCCCCAGTCCTTCCGGTAATAATTGATTAGCCAAGACACCCATGGCAGTGTCGAGGATAGTAGCGGTAATTCCTCCATGTACAATATGTAAGTTATTATGAATAACAGGAGTAATAGGAATAGTTATCTCGCATGAATTTTGGTCAGAGCTTTTTTCCATATGAAGAATACCATCAATGAAAGTAGTTCTGTTACGATTAATCTTTTTTTGAACACCTTCCAATAAGCTCTTAATAGCATTTAAGTCCGCTTCTGATCCGTTTTTAAGACATGATTCTAAAAGTTGACGTACTTGGTCTTTCATGTTAATTACCTCTTTCATTTTTCTATCTTTTGACATCTTACCATGTTGGAACATATTAATAAATCATTTCACTTTGTTTGAAGTTCTCACCTTTCCTATACATCATCATATTGTATTATTGGAGATCAATATGGGCAGAGGTGAACAAAATGGCGCAAAAAAAATTGCATCCATCCGTGCTCCAATTTAAAGAGTTTGTAAAAAGTAATCCGAAAATTATTAAAGAGGTTCGAAATGGAAAGGCAACCTGGCAAGAATTATATGAGGATTGGTACTTATTAGGGCAAGATGATAAACGTTGGGAGGCTATGCTTGAAGAAAATGGAACTGAAGCAAAAAAGACCACAACTGACGAACCCAAAGGGGATTTTCTTTCAAATATTATGGGTATGGTCAAAAAAATGGATCCAAATCAAATGCAAAATCATATTAATAGCTTAAGCCAGGCTTTAGGAGCGATTCAGGGTGTCCTTTCACAATTTCAAGGTGGGAATGTGAATGCAAATTCACGTCAAGCAAACCCTCAGGAGGGGCCAAAGCATCCGTTTTCATTTAGAAAAGATTAAAGGAAAGGAACTATCTAACCATGCGAAGAGATGTACTGGAATACTTAGAACGTCAAAAGGACTTGAAGCAATTTGTTCGAGAGCAGCCCCAATGGTATCGAAAGTTGACAAGAAATCCATATGATTTGCAGTCACTTGAAGTTGCTTCAATACATTATTATAAAAAGACTATTCCTCACCAGGTTGAAAAGTTTTCTAACAATGTCCAAATGGCCTCCATGATGTATCATATGTTTCAAGCCATGAAAACACAAAATTAATGAATAGACCACATTTGTAAATATGTGGCCTTTTTTTTATGCTCAAGGAGAAAAGACTAAAAATGAAAAAAGGGCGAACAATACAATACATAAAGTGAAACACAATCAATAGGACTTCCTAGTTGTTAATCTCGAACAAAGGAGTGAAGGTGTTGAAAAAAGCTCTACCATTTTATATTATTTTCATGTTGATGTGCGGAATAGTGTGTGGATGTCAGAGACAGAGGATAGAAGGTGAAGTTGTCCCTGTCTATTCATCCGATGCATACGAACATCCGTCTTTATTTGTTCACCATGTAACAAAAGGGAGTCAAGTCCTAGTTGAGTGCGTAGTAAATGGAATCAGCTTCCGGGAGTCAGATCATTCCAAGCGTAAAATTGGAAAAGTAATGGTATGGATTGATGGCAAGAGGAATAGAGAGGTTTCTTCTGCTGCTTTTATCATTAATGGTCTAACTCCTGGAAGCCATAAAGTGAAACTCGAAGTGGTAAAGTTAAATCATGATTCCTATGGATTAAGAAAAGAGTTTGTGGTAAATATCCCTAAATAATAGGAAATTTTAGCTTTCTTCAAGCTTTCGTGTTAAAATTATTCTCGGAGGTGGGCGTAAATGCTTGCTACTTTAGAAAGAATTGAGCTATTAGAGAATGCTGAAAGTCTAGCTAAAATGGTGCTAGAATCCGACATTGTGGAACATTATCAAATTTGTTTATATAAAATGCAAAATAACAAGGACACACAGAGGAAGATAAAGCAATTTGTTAATCTAAAAGAACTATATGAAGAGGTTCAACGATTTGGAAAATACCATCCAGATTATAAACGTGTCATGATGCAGATTCGAGAATTTAAGCGAGAAATGGACTTGGATCCGCTTGTGGCTGAGTTTAAGCTTGCAGAAAATGATTTGCAAAGTCTTTTGGATGAAGTCAGTATATTCATTGGCAGTGCCGTTTCAGAGCACATTAAGGTTCCAACCGGTAACGCATTCTTTGATAATGGTCATGGCGGTGGCTGCGGCAGTGGCGGCAGCTGTGGATGCAGTTAAGAATCAGCTCATTGATTGAGCTGGTTTTATTTATAATCACTATGGATGAAATCTGCAATTTTAAATTGAAATGGACTATTTCGATGTGCTAGACTGATGTAAAAGCTCGTTTAGCTGAAGGGGAAAAAAGTATGTTTGTTCAAAGACAAGGATTAGTTGTATGGCTTTACTCGTTAAAACAAGCAAAAATGCTAAGGCGCTTCGGTAATGTACATTATGTTTCAAAAAAGCTGAAATATGTCGTCTTATATTGTAATCAAGAAGAGGTAGAGGGAATTACTGAAAAATTAAATTCCTTTTCATTTGTCAAGAAAGTCGAACCTTCGTACAAGCCGTTTTTAAGGATGGAATATGAAAACTCAGCCCCAGACAAAGCGAAGGAATACGATTATAAAATGGGTATATGAAAAGGGTGAGGGTGGAGCCCTCACCCTTTATTGTAGTGGTAAAAGATAGTGATTTAATCGTAAAATACCAATCAAGTACTGAAAATAAAGATCTCTCTCATTAAAAACCGAAGATGACTTCACGGAAAACTCGATGATTTGTTTACCAAGGGACTCTGCTGTCTGAGCAAATAAATCAAACCTTTTATTAGGAACTTGGTTAGGATTTGGAATACCTTCACGACAGATATAAAGCGCTTGGAACTTTCCAGGATTTGTTGGTTGTAAGACAACAACTAATGAAGTCACATCCTTATCACCTAATTTAGAGTGTAGGGACATCATGTGCTGCAGACGATAGTGATTTGCTTTAGCAATCTCAATCAATTCATAGATGTCAGAGTATCCCTCTCCTATTTCAATAAAACGCTGTATCAATTCGTACACTCCTTTACAAATTCTTTTCTTCTCCCTACTTTATCATTTATTTCATGTGTAATAAATAAAAAAAACCCTGCAGAATAATCTGCAGGGTCCTTCTACATCCTCTGAAAGGATAGAAGGCAAAGGGAGAGGAGAAACCGGAGGAAGAACTTATGGGGAAACGTAAGTCTTCTCCGCGGTTGGCAACAACATCCTCGAATTGATGTTGTTAATTACATTATTTCCACAACAAGAAAGCTTATACGTCATTTTTATAAATTTTCCTTTTAACGGCAAAATCTTTACAAACATGCTACCGCTGAGAGGAAAATCATATTGGATTGTCTCTCTTTTGTTATTTATGATAGGATGTATTAAGAAAAAATTATTTTCGAAAAAATGTGGTGATTGTTCTATGAGAGTGGTTTCAGGTACTTGTAAAGGAAGGCCTCTTAAAGCTGTACCAGGTAGTACAACACGGCCGACAACGGATAAAGTGAAGGAAGCTTTATTTAATATGATTGGCCCTTACTTTGACGGAGGTATCGGGCTGGATTTATTTGCAGGCAGTGGCGGGTTGGGGGTGGAGGCCCTTAGCAGAGGCTTAGAGAAGGTTATTTTTATAGATAGAGAATCAAAAGCGATTCAAGTCATTCATGAAAATATTAAGTCATGTATGTTTGAGGAAAAAGCAGAAGTTTTTCGTAATGATGCAGATAGAGCTTTAAAAGCTCTTATTAAAAGAGAAATCTATTTTGATTATATCTTTTTAGATCCACCTTATAAAAAACAACAACTTGTCAGTTTAATGGAAAAGATGGATAAGTATGATTTGGTCCGACCAAATGGAACGATTGTCTGTGAACATAGCTTTGATGTAGAATTGCCATTAACCGTGGGGCGATTCACGCAAATAAAACATGAAAAGTATGGGATTATTGCTGTATCCATTTATTCAAACGTCAGCAATGTTTAAAGGGGGAGTCATTTTGCAAAGAATAGCTGTTTGCCCAGGTAGCTTTGATCCGATTACATATGGCCACTTAGATATAATTAAAAGAGGCGCCAAAGTATTTGATATAGTCTATGTGAGTGTATTGAACAACTCATCTAAAAATCCATTATTCACTGTTGAAGAGCGTATGAACCTTATTAAAGAGGTAACAAAGGATCTTCCAAATGTAAGGGTGGATATCCATTCCGGATTACTTGTGGATTACGCTAAGGCTGTGAATGCCAATGCCATTATCCGGGGATTGCGTGCTGTTTCAGACTTTGAATACGAAATGCAAATCACCTCCATGAACAGGGTGCTGAATGAGGATATTGAAACTTTTTTTATAATGACTAACAGCCAGTATTCTTTTTTAAGTTCAAGCATCGTTAAAGAAGTGGCTAAATATAATGGGAATATTTCTACCCTTGTCCCGCCTATTGTCGAAAGCGAACTGTATAAGAAGTTCAATTTAAATAAAAACCAAAGTAAAAAGTAAATATTTTTGTTGAAGAAAAGAGTTAGGCAAGTACCTAACTCTTTTTAAATCTCGTATATATGATTAAGGTATAAACCGATAATGCGCAAATAGTTATAAGCGGCCCAACCTCCATTAGTTTATTGAAAAATTGATGAGCTAATGGACCGTCACCGAAAAATCCTACGGGTATGGCATTGGATGGCTGATCATTTTGATTGAAGTGTACATAAATGGGTTTCCATAAGATGAGTGCAAAAAAACTTGCAAAGATTCCTTGCATGATCCTTGCAATAAAAAAAGGCTTAAATCGAATATCTGTTTGGGCAAGGATGCTAGCTACCTGGGCTTGAATACTAAAACCGCTAAAAGCAAGGATGAAACTTGTAATAATAGCCTGTTGTAACAGGGTAGCATCTTGGACCTGACTGATTAATTGACTTCCCAGGGTGATTTCGAATAGCCCTGATATAAATGGAATGCTTAACATATCCGGGAAAGAAATCGATGAAAATAATAATTCCATTAATTTTGCCAGCATTGCGGTTATATGTAATTGATAGAGTAATTTGTTAATTACAGAGAATAAAATAATGAAGCCGCCAATCATTAAAAGGGTTTGGATAGATGAATTAACAGCATCCCCCAATAGTTTGCCGATAGGCCGATTATCTTTTATTCTTGTGTGATGCAGCGCAGATAAAGCTGCTCTCATTTTGGAAATTTTTCTTTTTTCCTCAGACACTTGTGGAGACTCGTTTCCATAAAAACGCATGACAACGCCTACACATATATTGCCCAAATAATGGGCAGCTGCTAAAAGTAAACCTAATTTAGGGTTATGGAAGAACCCAACCGCTACGGCTCCAAAAATAAATAATGGATTGGAGGAATTTGTAAAGGAGACAAGCCTCTCAGCTTCTATTTGCGTTAAATGCCCTTCTTGGCGTAAACGGGCAGTGAATTTTGCTCCAGCAGGTTGTCCAGAGGCCATGCCCATTGCCCACACAAATCCCCCTACGCCTGGTACTTTAAAAAGCGGACGCATGAGTGGTTCTAACAAAACGCCAATGAACTTTACAACCCCAAAACCTATTAACATTTCAGAGACAATAAAAAATGGCAACAAAGAGGGGAAGACTATTTTCCACCATATATTAAGACCGCGAAGCGATGCATCGAACGTCTCTTGAGGGTAGGTGATAAGTGAACCTGCTAAAATGATGACAGTAACGGATAAGAAAACGGTTTTTAATTTTGACAGGTACAACGTGGGACCTCCTTTCAAGCTGTTTGTTCAAACTGTTCAAATACATATTATCAATGCTAAAATAGAGATTATCCTTATCAAGTGTGTTCATCCTTGTCCTCATATAACTCAAATATACTCATAGAACAGTAAATTAGACCATAAGATTGAACGAGATTTCAGTTTGGTTTCTATTCAATTTTCAAGTAGGAGGTTACACGCTTATGGAGCACCCAAAAATTGGTTTGGCACTTGGTTCGGGTGGTGCACGGGGGTTTGCTCATTTAGGTGTCATTATGGCATTGAAAGATGCTGGCATTCCGATTCATCTAATTGCCGGCAGCAGTATGGGGGCACTTGTAGCCAGTTTTTATGGGGCAGGCATTGACTTGGATCGATTGTATAAAATATCAACAGCATTCAAAAGAAAGTACTTTTTGGATTTTACAGTTCCTAAGATGGGCTTGATTTCAGGGAAAAAAATAAAAGAATTCATTAAAGTTTTTACTCATGGGAAAAACATTGAGGAGCTTAGAATACCAATTAGTATCGTGGCAACAGATTTATTAACAGGCGAAAAGGTTATTTTTCAAAATGGTCCTGTTGCGGAAGCGGTGAGAGCCAGTATCTCCATTCCGGGTATTTTTGTCCCAGAAAAGATTAATGGCAGAATCTTGGTAGATGGCGGTGTATCCGATCGTGTTCCAATTTCGGTTGCAAAGGATATGGGCGCAGATATCGTCATTGCGGTTGATGTTTCACGAGTGAAAAGGAATGCGGAAATTACAACTATATACGATGTCATCATGCAAAGTATTGACATCATGCAAATAGAAATTATTAATAACAGGGAGATCTCTGCTGATATTATGATTCGTCCACCGGTAGAAATGTTTAGCTCAAGGGCGTTCACCAATATTGAAGATATAATAAATATAGGTAAAGAAGAGACCAATAAACACGTAGATCAAATTAAAAGTGTCATTGAACAGTGGAAGGGGTAACACAAGGAATGCGTAAAAAAATTTATTATAGTTCCGCGGTATTGTTGATTTTCCTTTTGATTAGCGGGATGTATTATTCATTGCCCTATTTTGTATCAAAACCAGGTATGGCAAAAGAACTTGCACCAATTATAACAGTTGAAGGTGGTTATAAGGACGAAGGAAATTTTATGCTGACCACTGTTAGAATGGGAAGAGCCAATATCTATTCCTATCTCGAAGCTAAATTTCGTAAATATGAAGAAATCTATCCTCTGGATATGGTCTTATACAATAAGGAGACAGAAGAAGAGTATAATGCTAGGCAGCTTCAGATGATGGCCGGTTCAAAGCTTAATGCCATTGAAGTTGCCTATCGAAAAGCGGGTTTGCCAGTACATTATAAATATAAAGGTATCTATGTTGTTCAGGTAGTTAAAGGAATGCCTGCCGAAGGGAATCTACAAGCTGGTGACCGGATTTATAAGATAGATGGTAAATCATTCCCTTCCTCTGAAAAATTTATTGAATATGTCAGCAAAAAACAGGCTGGAGATCAAGTCATACTAACCTATTTAAGGAATAAAAATACATCTACCGTCAAGGTACACCTTAAAGCTTTTAAAGAAGATTCCACAAAAATAGGAATAGGGATCTCTCTAGTGGATGATAAAGAAATTATTGTTGACCCAACTGTAAATGTGAAGACTGATGAAATTGGCGGCCCATCTGCGGGACTAATGTTTTCGTTGGAAATATATAATCAGTTAACAAAAGAGGATTTAACAAAAGGGTACCAGATTGCTGGAACAGGAACGATTGACGAAAAAGGGAATGTAGGACCAATCGGCGGAATTGAACAAAAGATAGTTGCAGCTAATAAGGCAGGGGCTGAAATATTTTTAGCTCCCAATGAAAAGGGGATTAAAAAATCGAATTACCGTGCTGCCGTAAAGACGGCTAAGGATATTCATTCAAACATGAAGATTATCCCGATTGATACCTTTGATGATGCAGTGAAATATTTAGAAAAATTACCAGAAAAGTAAAAAAGATGATGCTCTAGTATCATCTTTTTTACTTTATAAAGATGGGAGGCTGCTTAAATTCCTGGCAAATCATTTGATTCTTTAATTGGTTAGGAACACCTAGGGCATATACACGAGCAGCTTTTACATCAAGCAGGATTTCTCCCTCCTTATATGAGGAGAGTTTCGAAACGAGTGGCAGGCTGAACTCCTTTTTCTTATTGTTTAAATAATCTTTTCCTTCGTTGGTCATACCCAGTAGTCTTAAATAAGAGGCTTTTTCTGAGAGGGAGTCTAGGTATTCTTTTTTTGTATTCGTTAATATATGCACGCATAATCGTTGAAGCCTTGTCCAGGTATACCGTTTCGTTTTTACTTTTTGCATAAAATCCATAAAACTATCTGAACCTACTACAGCAGAAAGTAGTCTGTTTTCTAGCCCTTCTTCTACCTCATAGATATTTCTAAGCTCTTCTGGACTGCATTGAAGCAGGCGGAATTGAAGGTAAGGCCAATAATTTTCCCATTGATGGAATCCTTGATATTGCTGCAAATATTCTGTAAGTAATTGCTTGGTCGGTATAGGCACCAATTGGCTGATATTTGTTTCACCAGGATTTTGCGAAAAGATTGCCTTTCGGATACTAGTCGCACTTGCAATCGTTTCAGAAGCGAAATGTTCATCGTGATAATCGGCATTTTTTCGTTGGATTGTTAACGGGCGCATCGAACTGTTCTGTTCATTAATAGCCTTAATGTACTCAAGACCCAGGATGTTATTTGGCTTGCCAATATCAATATACCTGTTTGAATCCGATAATTCCTGAAAAGCAAGCGAATTCGCTCTTGGATAACTGACACCTGTTTTCATAAATTTATTTATCTTTTCATTCAATGTGTGCTCCTCAGTCTTTAAGAAATCAATTGTGTGCAAGAAAGTAGAAAGATCCCCGCTCTCACTCCCGAAGCAAAGGGAATCACATCCTGCAGCATCCAAGATAGAAACAGCACCATAGGCAAAAGTTTCGGCCTTCTGTACAGCAAATCGGTAGGGCAGCTCAAAAACAATATCAACACCATTTAACAAAGCCATTTTTGTCCTGTACCATTTTGAAACAAGAGCAGGTTCTCCTCGCTGCAAAAAATTCCCGCTCATGACCGCAATCACTACATCCGCATTCGCTGTCATCTTAGCAGCATGTAAATGATGGGCATGTCCGTTATGAAAAGGGTTATATTCAACAACTAAACCAACTGCTTTCAATTTACCATCTCCTCCAAAATTCATTACAATTATAGCAAAAAACTGAGGAAACTAATCAGATAGTATGATAAGATGTTGTAGTGTTTGTAAAAGGCTTAAATGGATACACTATAGAAGATAGTCTTTTAGTGTACTTAAATTTTGTGAATAATCGCCAGATGAGCTGTAAAGAAAAAACATTGACAAAAATATTATCGAAGGCTATAATTACTTTTGTTGCCTTGGGGTGATTCTATTGAGATGGACATTAAGTCAATTACAAAAATATCGAAACAAAGAATTTACGATTGATGAGACTGTTCTTGTGGACGAGATTAAAGAGATTGATCCGACAATCCGAGAGGTCTCTCCGATGCGTATTACAGGCCGGGGAGATGTTGATTCAACAAAAGTGACATTTCACTTAAAAATTGAAGGTCATTTAATCCTTCCTTGTTCTCGTACTTTAGTGGATGTAAAACTTCCAATTAATGTCGAAACAACTGAAACTTTCCTTTTACAAGGTTCAGTGTATGAAACTGAAGAGGAAGCATATCAAGTAAAAGGTGATGTGATTGATTGTATACCAATCATAAGGGAAATTCTTTTACTCGAAGTTCCCATGCAAGTCTTTTGTGAGGATGTTGAGTCTGAAGATGCTGCACCACAATCTGGTAAGGATTGGGAAGTTGTTCTTGAGGAAAATCAATCGAAAAAAATTGATCCGCGTCTAGCAGGACTTGCAAAGTTTTTTGACGAAAACAACTCTTCTTCGTAAATCTATTCGGCAAATCTAAGAAGCAAAGTGAAGAACCAGCATTCCTGGCCTTCATTACTTTCTTAATACTCTTTAAGGAGGTGGGAAGAATGGCTGTACCTTTTAGAAGAACTTCTAAAACTGCAAAAAGAAAACGTCGTACTCATTTCAAATTAAACGTACCTGGTATGGTAAGTTGCCCAAACTGTGGTGAAATGAAACTTGCACACCGCGTATGTAAAGCTTGCGGAACATACAAAGGAAAAGAAGTTGTTAACGACTAATTTCCGTTTGGATAAAAAGCACAAGGGATTTCATACCCTTGTGCTTTTGTCGTTTCAAAAAACCAATCGCTTAAATTACATATTATTTTCGTAAACAATATGGGGTGTAATCTAATCTATACGAAAGGAGCTAATGAAAAAATGCCGGCCTATTCAATTGAAAAGCAGGAGAAGGGATATCTTTTATTTTCCATTACGAGAGAAGATAAAAGAAATGCCATTAACTATGAGGTTATGGAGGGGTTAGCCGAATCCATATCAATGGCGCGGACTGATAGTAAGGTGCTTATTATTACAGGTAAGGGAGAGCGTGCGTTTTGTTCGGGAGGAGATTTATCAGTCTTTCACTCTTTACGTACCAAGGAGGAAGCCCACCCTATGCTCTCTAAAATGGCTGATATTCTTTATTCCTTGGTTACTTTACCTATACCCACGATTGCCCTTTTGAATGGAACTGCTATTGGCGGCGGCTGTGAGCTGGCAGCAGCCTGTGATTTTCGTTTGGCTCGAAAAGGGATTCGTGCAGGCTTTGTGCAGGGGAAACAAGCAATCACTACGGGCTGGGGGGGCGGCTCCATCCTAGCAGAAAAACTTTCTACAGCGATGGCAATGAAACTTTTAATGGAGGCAGAGCTGCAAACAGCAGAGGAATTAAAGGAGGCGGGCTTTATAGATGCACTCTTCGAAGATCAGCCTCTTTCAGCTTGTGTAGCATTCATTGAAAAAATAGTATCAGTTGATTTGCTTGTACTTCAATCATATAAAAGGATCTGGATTAGGAAGTGGGAGGAAGCCAAGCTTCGCCTGAGAATGGAAGAAGAAGTAAGAAATTGTTCTCTCCTTTGGGAAAGGACTGAACATCATAATCATGTAAAAACGTTTATTAATAAAAATCAGTGAATAAAGATGAAAAGACAACTTCTGTTTAAGTCTATCTTTCCTAGTAGATGCATATGTATTATAAAAACACTAGGAGGGATGAACAGATGTCACCAACTCGACAGGATGCATGGTCTGGGGACGAGGATTTGTTACTTGCTGAAGTCGTATTAAGGCATATCCGTGAAGGTGGAACCCAACTTCAGGCTTTTGAAGAAGTGGGCAAACAGCTATCACGGACTTCAGCAGCTTGTGGTTTCCGTTGGAATTCCTATGTTAGGAAACAATATAAATCTGGAATTGAACTTGCAAAGAAACAGCGAAAGGAATTAAGAAAACAAGAGGGTTCCGTTGAAGAAGTGCCTATTCAAGAGGCCGTTAAGATGGAAAATATCCAATCGTCACCTGGTTGTGAACAGGGTAGTGACATTACATTCCCAATCGTCATTCACTTTTTGGAAGGGCTGCAAAGAAAAGCGGAAGTCTCCTTCAATTATGAAGAGGAACGAAGCGTCTATACTGAAAAAATTAAAGAATTGGAAAAGAAAACTTACTATTTAGCTGCGGAAAATGAAAGACTTTCAAAAAATTTAAAAGCAATTGAAGAAGATTATCGGTCTCTTATTGAAATTATGGAGAGAGCCCGAAAGATGGTTGTCCTGCAGGACGAGGATAGACAGCAAAAGGTGAAATTCCAAATGGACAAAAACGGCAACCTTGAAAGAGTAGAAAAATAGAAAAAAGCGGACATTCTATAGTCCGCTTTTCTTTATGAAAATGTAGTTTTAAAATTTGAAGCATCTTTCCCTAGTTAAGGAGCAAAAATGTATTAATGTTGTGCTTCTACGCCCTCTGGATACCAGACTAAAGGGTTTTCTCCGCGATCGCGTTCCATATCGTATTCAACAGTAGCAAACCCAATCTTTTTCCAAAATTCACTTGACTGGACTCGAGGGTTCGTCTTAACAGGCAGTCCGAAGCTTTTGGCGAATTCAACAAGTGCTTTGCCAAATCCCTTTCCTTGATAACCAGGCAATACTTCAAGCTTCCATAATTCTAAATAATTTTGTGGCGGATAAAAATAACGATCAAATTTGGCATCGATTTGATATAAACTCATTCTAGCTACTAGTTTGTCCCCGAAATAGATTCCATAAAAAGGTGATTCACTAGTGTTATCAACCATATTGGCTTCTAGGTCTTCAAGCATCGATAATTCTTGAATCCCATATTCTTTGAATTTTTTAAACTCTTCTAGTGTTTTAAAATTAATTTTTAATTTTTGCACTGTTACTTCCATGGTTTACCTCCCAAAAAAATGATACATTCATCATTGTATATATTCATTTACCCCGGAATAAATATGAAGAGAGTTAAATTGTTTCATAATTCAAATCAACTTATATAATTATATAACAAATAGACGGAAAATTACCTAAATAACCTCAGAAAGCGTTTTCATATAAAGAAGGATATTCAAAGAATCGTGTAGAAACGTAACGATGGAATTAAAAGGGTAGGAAGGGGAAGTAAGGTGCAAAAAATCTTAATTGCTAATCGTGGAGAAATAGCACTAAGGATCATTAAAACCTGTCAGAAGATGGGGATTGAAACAATTGCTATTTATTCGGAAGCCGATAAGGAGATGCCATTTGTAAAAGCAGCTACTAAAGCTATTTGTGTAGGTGAACCTCCTGTTACCAAATCCTACTTACGAAAGGATAAGATACTGGAAATAGCGAAGAACGAAAAGGTAGATGCTATTCATCCTGGGTATGGATTTTTATCTGAAAATTGCACTTTTGCCTCACAGGTGCTAAAAGAAGGAATCATCTTTATCGGGCCCAAGCCTGATACGATTAAAATAATGGGAGATAAAATTGTTTCGCGCCGAACAATGGAAAACGCCGGCGTTCAAGTAGTCCCTGGGAGTAGCAACGGATTAAAGACGCTAGAAGAGGCTTGCAATCTAGCGGGGAAAATTGGCTACCCCGTCATGCTTAAGGCTAGCGGCGGCGGCGGCGGCATCGGAATGGTACTTTGTGAAAATGAGCAATCGCTTGTTAAAGCCTATGATTCTACAAGGACAAGAGCAATGGCGTATTTCGGCTCTAATGAGGTCTTTATCGAAAAATATATTGACAATTGCCGGCATATTGAGATTCAGGTGTTTGGAGATAATCATGGAAACATCGTGCATCTTTTTGAAAGGGATTGCTCGATTCAAAGAAGGCATCAAAAGGTAGTGGAGGAATCACCATCACCTTTCTTATCTGAGAGAGTCCGGCAGAACATGTTTGAAACAGCCATCCAAGCAGCACATGCTGTGGATTATACGAATGCTGGAACCATTGAATTCATTGTTGATGAAAAGGAAAATTATTACTTCCTTGAAATGAACACTCGTTTACAGGTAGAACATCCGGTTACAGAAATGATTACCGGTCTCGACTTAGTCGAATGGCAAATTCTTGTAGCGAGAGGTGAGAGACTGCCCCTGCTGCAGCAAGATATTGCTTCGTCGGGGAGTGGAATTGAATTCCGTTTGTACGCTGAAGACCCCGTGCGCTTTTTACCGTCACCTGGGAAAATAACTACTTTAAATTGGAATCAAACAGAAGGAATTCGAATTGACTGTGGTTATGAGGAAGGCGGCGTGGTAACGCCATTTTATGATCCGATGATCGCGAAATGCATTTTCCATGGTAAAACCCGACAAGCAGCCTTAGCGGCTGCTGGAAGATTCTTTGAAAATGTCCAAATTAGTGGAATTAAAACAAATGCACCCCTCTTTGTTGATATGCTTGCCAATGAAGATTTCAAAAAAGGGATATATACCACAAACTTTTTAACAAGAAATATAGTTAAATAAGGAGGGATTATCATGAAGGAAGTTGCTGCATCAATGGCCGGAACCGTCTTAAATATCTTTGTAAAAGCAGGTGACCAAGTGAATACAGGACAGGAGGTAGTCATGCTAGAATCAATGAAAATGGAGATTCCTATCGAAAGCGGAATCGAGGGAGTAGTCCGGGAAGTAAGAGTAAATAATGGAGATTTTGTGAATGAAGGCGATGTTTTAATTGTCCTAGAATAGAAAAACGCCAAAAAGGGGGAAGTATATGGCAAATATCGATTCCTTAAATAATCAATTATACCTTAATCGAAAAAAAATAGAGGCAGGCGGCCATCCGAAATATCACGAAAAGACTAAAGGACAGAATAAACTATTTGTCCGTGAAAGGCTGGTCTTGTTATTTGATGGGGGAAAATACGAAGAGGATGGTAAATTTGCCAATTTCCAGGCAGGGGACCTGCCAGCTGACGGTGTTATAACAGCTATCGGCAAAATCAATGGGCAGACCGTTTGTGTTATGGCAAATGATTCGACGGTTAAAGCTGGCTCGTGGGGTGCCCGAACGGTTGAAAAAATAATCCGTATTCAGGAAACAGCTGAGAAATTGAA
>Ga0308175_100001396_pt1 | contig 16288 bp, 14 predicted proteins | sample PhyCR1_3_FD_203893 | JGI IMG/M metagenome (GOLD analysis project Ga0308175, IMG submission 203893) | Soil microbial communities from UC Gill Tract Community Farm, Albany, California, United States - DLSLS.C.R1 | ecosystem: Environmental > Terrestrial > Soil > Agricultural land | place: USA...
CCGTGGTAGCGACGCGTGCGGAGCCCGGCCACGGTGCCCATCGCGAAGCCGCCGAGACCGTCGGCGACGAGCCACTCGCGCGCAGCCGCAGCGGCGAGGTCGCCGCACACCTGGCGTCCGAAGCGCATGCCGTGCAGTCTCACCGGCAGACGTAACGTTTCACGGCGGTGCGACACTCAAGAGGCATGAGCGTCGAACGGGATCGCCTTGCCGAAGTGCCGCGCGGCCGCGCTCCGTGGCGCCGCTGGGGGCCGTACCTCAGCGAGCGCGCCTGGGGCACGGTGCGCGAGGACTACAGCGCGACCGGTGAAGCGTGGGACTTCTTCCCCCACGACCACGCGCGCTCGCGTACGTACCGGTGGAACGAAGAGGGCCTCGCCGGCATCTGCGACGACCGCCAGTCGCTCTGCTTCGCGCTCGCGTTCTGGAACGGGCACGACCCGATCCTGAAGGAGCGCATCTTCGGGCTGACCGGCCCGCAGGGCAACCACGGCGAGGACGCCAAGGAGTACTGGTGGTACCTCGACTCGACGCCGACGCATTCGTGGATGCGCTGGCGCTACATGTATCCACAGACCGAGTTCCCGTACACGCAGCTCGTCGAGGAGAACGCCCGCCGCGGCAAGGACGAGCCCGAGTTCGAGCTCGTCGACACCGGCATCTTCGACGAGGGGCGCTACTGGGAGATCACGGTGGACTACGCGAAGGCGTCGCCCGAGGACCTGCTCGTGCGCATCGAGGTGCGCAATGCCGGCCTCGAGCCGGCGACGCTCGACGTCCTGCCGACGCTCTGGTATCGCAACACGTGGTCGTGGGGCTATCCCGGATTCGAGAAGCCGGAGCTGCGGCTCCTCGACGGCGCGATCGTCGCCGCGGAGAAGACATTGACCGCAGACGGCTCGCCCGAGGCGCTGTTCTGCGAGAACGAGACGAACACCGAGCGGCTGTTCGGCGTCCCGAACGCCACGCCGTTCCCGAAGGACGGCATCAACGACCACGTCGTCCACGGCGCGTCCACCGTCAACCCAGAGCAGGTCGGGACGAAGGCGGCCTTTCGCTACCGGCTCGAGGTCGGCGCGGGCGAGACGGTGACGCTCCGCCTGCGCCTCTCCGAGGCTGCGGGAATCGGCGCCGGCTTCGACGGGGTCTTTGCGGCCCGCGAGCGCGAGGCGGACGAGTTCTACGCCGAGCTGACGCCGCCGGCCGCGAGTGCCGGCGAAGCACTCGTCCTTCGACAGGCGCTCGCCGGGATGCTCTGGACGAAGCAGTTCTTCCATTACGACGTCCGCAAGTGGCTGGACGGAGATCCCGCAGGCCCGCCCCCGCCCGACTCGCGGCGGAGCGGGCGGAACCACGAGTGGCTGCACCTCAACAACATGGACGTCATCTCCATGCCGGACGCGTGGGAGTACCCGTGGTACGCGGCATGGGATCTCGCCTTCCACTGTGTGGCGCTGGCCCACGTCGATCCGGAGTTCGCAAAGGCGCAGCTCGTGCTGCTCTGCCGCGAGTGGTTCATGCACCCGAACGGCCAGCTGCCCGCATACGAGTGGGCGTTCGGCGACGTCAATCCGCCGGTGCACGCCTGGGCGGCGCTCCGCGTCTACGAGATCGCGGGCGACCAGGACTACGCATTTCTCGAGCGCATCCTCCACAAGCTGCTCCTCAACTTCACCTGGTGGGTGAACCGGAAGGACGCCGCGGGGAACAACGTCTTCGAAGGCGGGTTCCTCGGGCTCGACAACATCGGCCCGTTCGACCGGTCGGCACTGCCCGTGAGCGGTCGCCTCGAGCAGTCGGACGGCACTGCGTGGATGGCGATGTACTGCCAGAACCTGCTCGAGCTCGCGCTGCTGCTCGCACACCACGACCCGACCTACGAGGACATCGCGACGAAGTTCTTCGAGCACTTCGCGCTCATCGCGTCGGCACTGAACAAGCAGGGGCTGTGGAACGAGGAGGACGGCTTCTACTACGACGTCCTCCACCTCGCCGACGGCGCGACCGTTCCGCTGCGGGCACGGTCGGTGGTCGGGCTCCTGCCGCTCGCCCCAGTGACGACGCTCGGGCCGGACACGATGGCACGGCTGAAGGACTTCACGCAGCGCCTCGAGTGGTTCACGCAAAACGCGCCGGAGGCACAGGATGTCGTGCAGCACGCGGACTCGCCCGTGCACGCCGGCTGGCGGATGCTGTCGATCGTCGACGACGAGCGCCTGCGCAGGCTGCTCTCGGTGATGCTCGACGAGTCCGAGTTCCTCTCGCCGCACGGGCTGCGCGCACTCTCCCGCTACCACGCCGACCATCCGCTCCACGTCGTCGTCGACGGAGTCACGGCGACGCTCGACTACGAGCCGGCCGAGTCGACGAGCGGTCTGTTCGGCGGCAACTCGAACTGGCGCGGCCCGGTCTGGTTCCCGATCAACTATCTGCTCCTCGAGTCGTTGCGTGTGTACCACCGCTACCTCGGCGAGGACTTCCGGCTCGAATGCCCGACGGGCTCGGGGCAACTCCTCAACCTCGCCGAGGTGGCGGACGAGCTCGCTGCACGGCTGACGGCGATCTTCCTCGAGCGCGAGGACGGGACGCGGCCGGTGTTCGGCGGCTACGAGCTGTTCCAGCGCGATCCGGCATGGCACGGGCTGCTGCCGTTCCACGAGTACTTCCACGGCGACACCGGCGCCGGTCTCGGCGCATCGCACCAGACCGGGTGGACCGGGCTCGTCGCCGACCTGATCATCCGGCGCGGCCGCCCCCGGTCAGTGGGCGCCGACCATCTCGACGTCGAAGCCGACCTCGTAGGTCTCGACGCTGACGCGCTTCCCGCGAACGTGCTCCGGGATCGCATCGCCTAGCTGCTCCCAGCGCGCCTCCGCGGCGCGCGCGGACTCCTCGTCTGCGAAGAACGAGATCACGGACCAGCTGCTGTCGTCCTTCATCAGCACCATCACCCTGAGGATTCCGGGCGGGAGCTCGTTCGGGTGCTCGACCAGCAGCTCGTTGTTGACGCGCCCCATCTCCTCCAGGTCGCCGCCCTCGAAGCTCGCAATGCGTGCAATCACCGGTCACCTCCGCGTTGGTTGTCGAGAGTCTCGCTCAGAACCCCCGCCCGGCCAAGCGACGCCGTCGGAGCGCTCGATCGCCGGGCACGGCGGCGGCGCGACGGCAGAGAGCCGGCACCGCCTCGAGGTGTCTCCGCCACGTCTATGTACCTTGACGGTTATATACCCATTAGGGTACGTTCATGGCCGTGAACGAGGTTCTGCACGCCCTGGCAGACGAGAGCCGGCGAACGATGCTCGAGATCCTGCGCAGCCACCCGGCGACGGTCGCCGAGCTCGCTGCAGCGCTGCCGATCGCGCGACCGGGTGTGTCCCGTCACCTGCGTGTGCTCCGAGAGGCCGGGCTCGTCGAAGTGGAGCAGCAGGCGCAGTGGCGGATCTACCGGCTGCGACCCGAGCCGCTCGCCGAGCTCGACGGCTGGCTGGGTCGCTATCGCGCGATCTGGGAGCAGCGCCTCGACGCCCTGCACACAGAGATCGCCCGCCGCAAGCGGACGAGGGGGAGGACGACATGAACCAGATCCTGGGCAGCATGCACCGCATCGACGAGCGTCGCGGCACCGTGCGCGTGGAGGATGTCTACGACACCGACATCGCCGACCTCTGGGCGGCCATCACCGAGCCGGACCGGCTCGCCCGCTGGATCGCAAAGGTCGAGGGCGAGCTGCGGGTCGGCGGGATCGTGCAGACGCTGTTCACCAGCACCTGGGAAGGCCCCGGGCGCATCGACGTCTGCGATCCGCCGACGCACCTGATGGTCACGATGGAGCCCGGCACCGACGACGAGGCGGTGATCGAGGCCGTGCTCGCCGCCGAGGGCGACCGGACGCGGCTCGTGGTCGAGGAGCGCGGGCTTCCAATCGAGGTTCTCTACGCGCACGGCGCCGGGTGGCAGGCGCACATCGAGGATCTCCGCCGGTACCTGGATGGGAGTGAGTCCAACTGGAAAGAGCGCTGGACGGAGCTCACGCCGACCTATCAGGCGATCGGCGTGTCGTAGGACGTCGCGCGGTCGAACTGAAGCAGCACGCTCTCGTTCCCGTCTTCGACGAAGTCTCCGACAACACGGAAGCCCGCCTTTTCGAACGCACGCACGGACGCGGTGTTCGCGGCCTCCGGCCCGTCGACGCAACGACGCGTGGTCGCCGGCGCGAAGACGATCTGCGAGACAAAGCGGCGCAATATCTCGCTCCCGATGCCCTTCCCCGTGAGCGCCTCGTCGGCGATGAACAGATCGACACCCGCCGTCCCCTCCCCGCAGCCGATCAGCGACCCGTACTCCGGGTAATCCGCCACGAGGTACGTCTGGATGAACCCGATTGCGCCCCCGTCGAGGAGCACGAGGTAGAGGTCGGTCGGGTCGCTGCCGTCGATCGCCGGCGCGTAGCTGCGGACCACGTCCTCGTAGGTGTCGTGCTCGCGCCACCACCGACGGACGTGCGGGCGCTGAAGCCATTCGTGCACGAGCCGGAGGTCGTTCAATTCCACGGCTCGGAAGCTGAGCACGGCGCTCGCCGCCTACGGTCTGCCCGACCAGGCGGCGTGATCGGGGTTGCCGACCGTCCAGACGAGAATCGTGTCCCGGAAGATCGTGACCTGATGGTGCGCGTTGCTCGGACGTTCGCAGAGCAGGTCTGGCGCGCCGCCCTCAGCGGTGAGCTCGCAGACCTGCTTGATCGTCGGGATCTTGACCTTGTCGCCGGCACGCAGCGTGTAGACCCGCGTTGCCGAGGCGTGCGCGCCCTGCAGTCCGGTCATGGCTCCGGTCGCGAACCCAGCGGCCGCGACCGCGGTAAGCAGCCCGAACGAGAAGCGTGTGGACATGTTCATTGAGCCTCCCCTCCTGCTCGGAGCGAAACCGACGACTCGTAGGCATCCGCCTGACCTAATTTAGGCAGTTGGGCCGATGTAGCCGGCCCGGGCGGCGGCTTACGCTTGGCCGGCGTCAGGACGTGAATGAGTGGGGGATCCGGTCGGGCCGTTGGACGCTGCGGCACTCCGGATCCACCCCGTTTCGACCGACATCGCGACGCGATGCGGAAACCGTCCGAATAAGGGAGGGAACATGATGCGTGTTCTCGTGATGCTGTGCGCGCTGCTCACGATGGCGTTCACGGCGCAAGGAGCGTCGGCCTCGGGCTCGAGCCCGGCGCAGCTGACGAGCGCGGGTTGGAGTTGCTTTCTGCCGCCGCCGTTCAACCCCAGGGTGCACTGCGCACCCCCGGGCCAACTCGAGGGCGTCATCTCCGGGACGGCGAGAGCAGCGACGTTCCTCGTGTTCGACACCGACGACGTGAACTCAGCGGACGCTGCCTTCATCGGCACGGAGAGACTGATCCGGGGCGACCTCTATCACGGTCAGCCGTGCCCAACGGATCCGCCGAGCTACACGTACAGCTGGCTCTACCCTCGCTTCGGCTGGGACTACTACATCTGCCACACCTTCGATAGTCCCTGGTGAACCGAGAACAGCGGAAGGCCCGCTCCCACCTGGGGCCTTCCGCCGAACCGTCCGACCAGGCAGCCCGCTGAGGGGCGCGCTCGTGCCCGTCGCGCATCAACCGGCCGGCTGCATCTCTAAGCCTCCGTTCGTGCCTTGGCCGCGCGGTAGCGCGCGATGAGTGCATTCGTCGACGAGTCGTGCGTCAGCTCCCCGCCGTTCGACAGCTCGGGGACGATGCGCTTCGCGAGCGCCTTGCCGAGCTCGACGCCCCACTGGTCGAACGAGTTGATGCTCCACACCGCGCCCTGCGTGAAGACCGCGTGCTCGTACAGCGCGACGAGCGACCCGAGCAGCGCCGGCGTCAGCCGCTCGGCCATCAGGACGTTCGACGGCCGGTTGCCCGAGAACGTGCGGTGCGGGACGAGCCAGTCCGGTGTGCCCTCGGCCGCGACGTCCTCGGCCGTCCGGCCGAACGCCAGCGCCTCCGCCTGCGCGAAGACGTTCGCGACGAGCAGGTCGTGGTGGTTGCCGAGCGGATTCAGCGACCCGGTGAAGCAGATGAAGTCGCACGGGATCAGCCGCGTGCCCTGGTGGATCAGCTGGTAGAAGCTGTGCTGCCCGTTCGTGCCGGGCTCGCCCCAGTAGATCGCGCCCGTGGGCACGTCGACCGGCGTCGAGTCGAGGTGCACGGACTTGCCGTTCGACTCCATCGTCAGCTGCTGCAGGTAGGCGGGGAAACGCTCGAGGTACTGGTCGTACGGGAGCACGGCGACCGTCTCGGCGCGGAAGTAGTCCGTGTACCAGACGCCGAGCAGCCCGAGCAGCATCGGTAGGTTCTCGAGCGTCGGCGCAGTCCGGAAGTGCTCGTCCATCGCGTGAAAGCCTTCGAGCATCTCCCCGAACTGCTCAGGGCCGATGGCCAGCATGGTCGAGAGCCCGATCGCGGAGTCCATCGAGTAGCGCCCGCCGACCCAGTCCCAGAAGCCGAAGGCGTTCTCGGTGTCGATCCCGAAGCGCGCGACCTCCTCGAGGCTCGTCGACACGGCGACGAAGTGCCTCGCGACGGCGGACTCGTCCGCGCCGAGGCCGTCGAGCAGCCAGCGCCGCGCAGTCTCCGCATTCGTCATCGTCTCGAGCGTCGTGAACGTCTTCGAGCAGACGACGAAGAGCGTCCGCTCCGGATCGAGGTCGCGAGTCGCCTCGGCGAAGTCGGTGCCGTCGACGTTCGAGACGAAGCGGAACGTCATGTCGCGCCGGCTGTAGTGCCGAAGCGCGCGGTACGCCATCACCGGGCCGAGGTCGGAACCGCCGATCCCGATGTTGACGACGTTCGTGATCGTCTGGCCGGTGTGCCCGCGCCACTCGCCCGAGTGGACGCGGTCGACGAACGCAGCCATGCGGTCGAGAACCTCGTGCACGTCGGCGACGACGTCGCGGCCGTCGACGACCAACGAGCTCCCACGCGGCATCCGCAGCGCGACGTGGAGCACCGAGCGGTCCTCCGTGACGTTGATCCGCTCGCCGGCGAACATCGCGTCGCGCCGACCGGCGACGCCTGCCTCGTCCGCGAGCTGCGCCAGCAGCCGAAGCGTCTCGTCGGTGATCCGGTTCTTCGAGTAGTCGAGGTGGATCCCGACCGCCGCGGCGGTCAGGCGCTCGCCGCGCGTGGGGTCGGCGGCGAACAGCTCGCGGAGATGAAGGCCCGCGACCTCGTCGTAGTGGCGTGCGAGCGATGCATTCGTCACGGCGTCTCCTCTCAGTTCCACGAGCAGGTCGTTCCATGATCGCTCGAATGATCCGCGGGCCGCGGACCGTTGCGCGGGTCGCGAAACCGCTCACGTAGCCGACTCGACCTCGTCGACAAACGGTCGTGGAGGTCGAGCAGCAGGCGAAGCTGCGCGGTGACGAGCAGGAGGTACTTGCTCCGGTGCGGATACTCGGCGGCCGCCCGCTCGCTCTCGTCGAGTCGTTCGCGGAGGTCGGCGATGTCTCCGCGCAACGTCGCAAGGCTCTCTCGCGTCACGTCCTCGCCGACAAAGGTCGCAGATGAGCAGCCGCAGGAGCGCGTCGCTCTCGTCCAGATAGCCGAGCGCGGCCAGCCGGTTCGGCTCGACCGTAGTACCGGCTCTCCCCCGCCCAGTCGAGCATCCGGCCCCGTCGCGCCATGCGCAGCAGGTCGTGGGCGCCGGCGCCGCCACGGCCGACGAGGCCGAGGATCTCGTACCCGCCGTCGGGACCGCGCCGGTGCCGGCGAGCGCAAACGGATCGATCACGACGTTGAACGCGAGCACCGCGGCGAACGAGCCGAGGAAGCCGCCGACGAAGTTGCGCCGGTCGACCGCCTGCTCCTCGCCGTCCTCGAGCCGTGAAGGTCGCGTGGCGCGTCTCGGACCCCCCGTGACGCGTGCGGTGCTCGGCCGATCGAGGTCGCGCAGCTCGTACTCGAACGGCGGCTCGAGCGGAGCCGCCTCGATCGAGAGCCTGACCGTGGCGTAGCCTCGCCCGTCCGTCCAGACCTCGCCCGTGTAGGCGATCGTGTCGACCTGTGCCATGCGCCCGAGCGTCGCGTGTCAGGGTGAACGCGCGGCCGCATGCGGGTGAAGCAACTCGGCCGCCGAGTGCGCGAAATCCGGCTCGGGAAGCGGTAAAACGCCGCCGCTTCGTTGCGGACCGCGGTTTTTGGACGGCCTCGCCGTCTCTGTGCAGGAGGTCGTTGAATCCGGGTTGTCAACGACCGTGCGCGCGTAGTTTCTTCTGACGTCGGCGAACGACGACCTGCGTACCGTCGATCTGTGCACCCGTCCGCCTCGTTCAGTGCCACTTTGCGTGTCCGGCTTGACAACCACCCGGGCGCGTTTGCACGGCTCGCCGCCACGATCGGCGAGGCGGGCGGTTTGCTCGGCGCGATCGACCTGGTGCGGGTCGACGGCGATACGAAGCTTCGCGACGTGAATGTGCTGGCCGACAACGAGTCACATCTTGCGGCGATCGTCGCCGCCGTCCGCGCAAGTGGCTCGGCAGACGTCGTGCGCGTCTCCGATCGCACATTCCTCGCGCATCTCGGAGGCAAGCTCGAGATCCGGCCCCGGTTGCCGCTGAAGACGCGGGACGATCTTTCGATGGCGTATACACCGGGGGTTGCCCGGGTCTCGCGCGCGATCGCCGAGGAACCGGACGACGTCTGGAATCTCACGATCAAGCGGAATACCGTGGCCGTCGTGAGCGACGGCTCGGCCGTGCTCGGCCTTGGCAACGTCGGACCGGAGGCAGCGCTGCCGGTTATGGAGGGCAAGGCCGTCCTCTTCAAGGAGTTCGCGAACGTCGACGCTTTCCCGATCTGCCTCGCCACGCAGGATCCCGACGAGATCGTGCGCATCGTGCAGGCGATCGAGCCGGTGTTCGGAGGCATCAACCTGGAGGACATCTCCGCTCCACGCTGCTTCGAAATCGAGCGGCGCCTTCGCGAGACCCTCGACATTCCTGTCTTTCATGATGATCAGCACGGCACCGCCGTGGTTGTCCTGGCCGCGCTGCAGAACGCGTTGCGCGTCGTCGACAAGCGGCTCGAGGACGTTCGGATCGTGACGACCGGCTGCGGCGCCGCGGGCATGGCCGTGACGCGCATCCTGCAGCACGCCGGTGTTCGCTCGATCGTCGGCTGCGACGAAGGCGGCGCGCTCTACCGCGGTCGCGCCGGCTTGAACGATGCCAAAGAGCGCTACGCCGAGACGACGAATCCAGAGAACCTTCAGGGCTCGGCCGACGACCTGCTCGAGGATGCCGACGTTTTCATCGGCGTCTCTGCCCCCGGAGCGGTTTCCGTCGAGGGAATTCGCCGGATGGCGTCGCGTGCGATCGTGTTCGCGCTCGCAAATCCGACACCCGAGGTCGACCCCGAGGCAATCGAAGGCCTTGCCGAGGTGATCGCGACCGGCCGGTCCGACTACCCGAACCAGATCAACAATGTCCTCGCATTCCCGGGCATCTTCAGGGGCGCACTCGACGCCCAGGCTATGACGATCGACGATGGGATGGAGCTCGCCGCAGCCCGCGCGATCGCCGAGACCATTCCGGCCGAAGAGCTCTCGGCGGATTACGTCGTCCCAAGCGTCTTCAACCGCGCGGTTGCCCCCGCCGTCGCGAGCGCGGTCGCGACGGCGGCGTGTACGGCAGGGCTCGCGCGTCGCGCCGCAGCCGTTGCGTCGTAGCAGCGCAGCGCTTCGGCTGGAGCGGTGCGATTCCGTCGGGCCCAGGTCGAGCAGGCGCAACTGGATCGAGTCGGGGATGCCTTTGGCATCGACGAGGGGCTCGTGCGCGTCCTCGAGCGGTGCGAGAAGTCAGGCGCCGCCTCCCGCCTCGCGCACGCAGTCGAGCGGGCCGCGGGAAGTGGCTCTCCCGGGCGTCTTTCGACGGGCCGCGGGAGGTGTTGTGCTGCATCCAGAGCTCTACGACGAGGTCGCTAAACCGCTAACGACATTGGCGTTGTCGTGAAAGCCAGGCGCCGCATGCACGTACCCGACCGCCCGCAGCCACCTCGTCACTCGGTCGAGATCGCCGAGCACACGCTTCAGGGAGGCAAGGATCGACAAGCCGGTTAAGCGCGCGGCCTGGTAGCCGTCTTCGAGCGTGACATCCCCGCCGACCACACCGTGGACAAGCACCCTCGAACCGTCGATGGGCGCGTGTTCTGCCACGTAGGCGACGCCTCCGTGCACCGTCACCAGCTCAAAGTTGCCCGGCGGATGCATCGGCGCCGACAAGACCAGCCCCAGCTCCTCGAGGCGCTCATCGATCCAAAGCTGCCCCTCGTGCTCTGAAAAGTCTCTAGGGCTGTGCGAGCTCGAGAAGCTGTTCCACCGACATTGTCGTCCCCTCTGCCCAAGCGAGCTCGAAGGCGACGTCATCGAGTTGTGCGTGAATCAGGGCGAGGATCTCGTCGTTTTCGTCGGCGACCCAGCTTTCGGAGTGGCCGACGGCGATGCGCATCGCCTCCGAGGCCGAGAGCGCACGCGCGGCGACGTTCGGCCTCCCGAGATGCGCGAGCGTGCGGGCGAGACGGCGGAGGTCGCGTGCCTCCATCGCGGGATCGCCGATCTCCGCCAACAACCCGAGGCTTTCGAGGATCTGGTCGAGAGCCTCTCGGAATTGGCCCCGATGACGGGTTCCGAAGGACAGCTGCCCGATGATCCGGGCCTGCTGAGCGCGGTTGCCGGCTCGTTTGGCGCCTTCCAGTGCGGACAGAAGCAGCTCGTCGGCCCGCTCCCAATCGCCCAGCACCTGGAGGAAGTACGCGAGGTTCGTCCTCGTCTGGCGAGCGTAGTACTCGTCGCCGAGCCGCTCGAAGCGCTCGAGGCTTTCGGACGCCAGGCGCACCGCCTCTTCGTGGTCGCCGGTCTCGGCCGCGACGAAGCTGCGCATGAACAGCGTGTACGCGACCCCCCAATCGTCGTCGAGTCGTTCGTATAGCTCCAGTGCTTCCTGTGCACGTTTCACGCCCAGGTCGATCTTTGCGGTGCTCACCGCCATGATCACCGCGGCGTTCAGTGCGAGTGCGCGTGCCGACGTCGGCCTTTCATCGAGGCCCAGCAGGCGCTCGACGCGCTCTCCCGCCTCCCGGAAGTGGCCACGCTTGCCCCAGAACCGGTGTAAGGCTCCCACGAGCCTCAACGCAGACTGCGTCTCGCCGGCAGCCTCGAACCGATCGAGGACTGCTCGGAGGTTGTCGTGGTCCGCTTCGAGCACGTCAAGCCATTTCTTCTCGTCGAGCGTTACGTGCGGGGATGCCTTCTCGGCGAGCGCGACGTAGTAGGCGGCGTGCCGCTCGGCGATTTCGGGTTCGTCGAGCTGCTCGATCGCGTACTCGCGGATCGTTTCGAGCATCCAGAAGCGGTCGCCGGTGTGACGAACGAGGCTCTTGTCGACCAGGGACTGGAGGGTGTCGAGATCGGCCTCGCACGCCTCCAATGCCGCGTCGAGCGTGCAGCCGCCGGCGAAGACGGCGAGGCGCGCAAAGAGCTGCTTCTCCGTGTCGTTTAGCAGCTCATGCGACCAGGCGATGGTGGCGCGCAGCGTGTGCTGGCGGATGTCCGCGTCGCGGCCGCCCTTCAGCAGGTCGAGGCGCTGGCCGAGCCGATCCTTGATCTGCACGGGCGTGAGGACGCTGGTTCGGGCGGCGGCGAGCTCGACAGCAAGGGGAAGGTTGTCCAGATGCCGGCACAACTCCGCAACGGTCTCGTCAGGCTCGAGTGAGGAGCGCTCGCAGAAGAGCGTGACAGCGTCCGGCGCGGCGAGCGGGTCGACCGCGTATTCCACTTCGCCGCGGACGCGGAGGAGCTCGCGGCTCGTGACGAGCAGGTGGAGGTTGGGGCAAGCTTCCACAAGCCCAGCGAGCTCGGGCGACGCTTCGACCACCTGCTCGAGGTTGTCGAGCAGGAGGAGCAGCTCTCTCCCGGCGACGTGACCGATCAGCCCATCGTTCGCACCCAGCATCTGAGCAATCGTTTCCGTGACGAGGCTCGGGTCGCGAAGCGCCGCTAGCCCGACCCAGAAGACGCCGGCCTTGAACTCGCCGACGACGTCGGCCGCGGCCTCGATCGCAAGCCGCGTCTTTCCCGACCCGCCCGGGCCGGTAAGTGTAATGAACCGGTGCTTGCGGACAAGCGCCGCGACCTCGCCGGTCTCCCGCTCACGGCCAACGAACGACGACGCGGGACGGGGGAGATTTGTGTTGGCGATCGTCTTGAGCGGCGGAAACCGCTCCGTGCCGAGCTGAAAGATCCAAACCGGCTCGGGGAAATCCTTCAGCCGATGCTCACCAAGATCGGTCACGTCGCGGTCGAGGTGAGCCCGCGACGCCGCCGACAGCAGCACCTGACCTCCATGCCCCGCGGCCGCGATCCGAGCGCCGAGGTGGACATCCTCGCCCACATAGCCCTCCTCGGTCAGATGCGGAGCCCCTGTGTGCAGACCCATCCGGATGCGGATCGGCCCATCAGCGAGCGCCCGATTCGCCGCTGCTGCTGCAGCGGCCGCGGCCCTTGCCTCTCTGAACGCGTAGAAGAACGCGTCGCCCTGCGTATCGACCTCGACACCATTCTCCGCGGCGAAGGCCTCGCGGACGCTGCGCCGATGCTCGGCGAGCGCCGCCGCGTACGCCTCGGGTCCGAGCTCGTGGAGCAAACGCGTCGAGCCCTCGACATCAGTGAAGACGAAGGTCAGGGTTCCGTGCGGCAGCCGACGCTTCACCCCCGGATGATCGCCGCACGCGGAGCCTCAGTCCATAGTCGGTTCCAGCACCGCACCAGACGAGCGCTCGCTCGACCGCCAAGCCGATGAGGGTCACCCGCTGCGCGGCAGGGGACTACCAATCCTCAGCACCTGAGGCTCTCTCTCAGGGACGTCCGAACACCTCCTCGCTACCGAGGGGTACCGACTTCTACGCCCAAATGTCCCGGCCGCGTCGATCCGCGGCCGGGACATGAAGGAACTAGGTCGAAACGGAAGAGGCGTCTGCTCGAAGACCCATCGTTCGCAAAGAGGGCGCAGAGGTTGCGCTGAGCAGACTCGAGCAGGCGCGGAAGGCCGGCTCAGCCGACTCGGTGATCGGCTACCACCGCGGGTGGGTCGAGGTGCTCGATCTCCCGGTTGAGCGAGCCGCGCGCGAGATCGTCAAGGAGTCTCAGAGGTGGGACAGGCTCCGGGAGTACTCGCCGTTCGCCGTCAATGCAGAACCGAACCGCGCGAAGCTGCGCGAGCTCAGAAGGCGGACCAACCCTCGGCGACACGTTCTCACGCAGGCAGAGACGAAGTTTCAGAGGGTCGCGTGTGTTCGAAGCACTCTGAAGTGAGCTCGCCGTAGGCGAGGGTCGTTGTAGATGACCGTCGAGTCGACAACCACAACGTCGGGCATCGGAAGCTCACGCGGCTCCATTAGACGAGAAGGCTAGTAGCACGGACGCCGTCCCGCAGAGCTACGCCAAGTTCCTTGCCAAGTAGGGCGGACGCACCGCCAGCCGCTCGCCAGATCTTACGGACTCGTTACGACGGACAGTACACGCGCGCGCGCGCGCTACTTGACGAGCGTGAGCATCTTGAACATCGGCATGTACATCGCGATGATGATCGTGCCGACCATGAGGCCGACGCCGAACATCATGATCGGCTCGACGATCGACGTCAGCGACTGCACCGCCGCGTCGACCTCGTCCTCGTAGAAGTCCGCGATCTTCGAGAGCATCTTCTCGAGCTCTCCCGTTTCCTCGCCGATCTTCACCATCTGCGCGACCATCGGCGGGAAGACCTCGTTCTCGACGAGCGGCTGTGCGATCGGGATACCCTCGTGCACCTTGGCGCGCACACCGGCAAGCGCCTCCTCGACGACATAGTTGCCGGACGTCTGGCCGGTGATCTCGAGCGCCTTGATGATGTCGACGCCGGCTGCGACGAGCGTCGAGAGCGTGCGCGAGAAGCGCGCCATCGTCACCTTCAGGACGGTGTCGCCGATGCGCATCGGCAGCTTCAGCTTGAAGCGGTCCCACACCTGTCGGCCGTTCTCGGTCGCCTTCCACTTCCGGAACAGCCAGACGGAGATCGGGATCGACGGGATGATGATGAACCAGTACGCACGGATGACGTTCGAAACGTTCACGACGTACTGCGTCAGCGTCGGCAGCGTGCCGCCGAGCTCCGTGAAGATCTTGACGAAGATCGGAACGAGGAACATGAGCATCCCGATCAGGACGAGCGTCGCGAAGATGAGCACCATCGTCGGGTAGACCATGGCGCCCTTGACGCGGCGGCGGATCGCCTCCTGCTTCTCGATCTGGAACGCGACGCGGTCGAGGACGATGTCGAGGATGCCGGCCGCCTCGCCCGCCTCGACCATCGCGATGTAGAGCCGCGAGAAGATCTTCGGATGCTTCGCCATCGCCTCCGACAGCAGGAGGCCGGCTTCGACGTCCGCGCGCAGCTGCGCGATGATCTCCGCGAGCACGGTGTCGTCGGTCTGATCCTCGAGGATGACGAGCGCAGCGACGACATTCAGGCCGGCCTCGATCATCGTCGCGAACTGGCGCGAGAAGATCTGGAGCGACTTCGGGTCGACCTTCTTGAACCGGAGCGCCGTCGGCGCCGAGCTACCCGCGGTCTCCTCGATCGACTGCGCGAGCAGGCCCTTGACGCGCAGTTGCTCGCGCGCGGAGGCAAGGTCCTGGGCGCTGATCTCGCCCGAGAGCACGACCCCCTGGGCGTTGATCGCCGAATATGCGTACGCAGCCACTCCTCAGGCGATATCGGCAGCCTGGAGTGGGGTCTTGAGGCCGCTCGGGCCGCTGCCGATAGGTCTTACGTGTCTGCGCGCGCGGCCGAAGAACAGGGCTTCGGGCTGATTGAGCTGCTCTTCGCGATGGTGATGCTGAACATCGGCATCCTCTCGCTCGTGGCCGCGTTCCAGACCGGCGCGGTCGCCCTCGCCCGCTCCAGCGCCACCTCGAACGGCGCCGCGGTCGCGGACAAGACGATGGAGGTCTACCGCGGCCTCAAGAGCTGCCAGATCTATCTCAGCGCGCCGGCGAGCGGCGGCAGCGACAGCGGCACGCCGGCCCTCCCGAACGGGATCCCGAACAGCACGTCGTCCTGGTACTCGAAGTACGTGAGCGACCCGGGTGCATACGCGAACATCACGTACTTCAACTACAACGGCTCGACCCCGCTCTGGGTGACCAACCCGGCCGGGAGCGGGTCGTACACGGGGATCCCGTCCCCGTGCTCGCAGCCGACGCTGCCGTCGGGGATGCCGGACCCGACAAAGGCCGTGCAGTACGTGACGGGGCCCGACGGCCAGAGCTATCCGGTCTTCTCGTACATCGTCGTCGTGCAGCCGAAGGACGCGAACCCGACGCCCGCCTGGACGGCCGGCTACGTCAAGCAGGTGACGGTGACGGTTCTCAACCCGCGGAACACGTCCCAGATCATCGCGCGCGAGACGTCGTACTTCGACCCGAACGTGACGGGCTGACGCCCGTCACGTTCGGGTCCATCTTGGAGGAACTCCGCGCGGCAACGGCTCGTCATAACGACTGGTGCCTGCTTTCAAGCAGGCACCAGTCGTGTCCGCCTCGATTGAGGGCGTCTCCCCGGTAAACCGTTAGTGCGTGCTGCCGGTCGGCACGATCGCGGACATCGGCGCGCCGTTGCTCGCGGGCGTCGTCGTCGACGGCGTCGTCGAGCTGCCCGGCGAGCCGGAACCGGCCGCTCCCGATTGCGCGGCGGGCGGCTCGAGAATGAGGATGTACCGCGTTCCGTCGGCCGTGTTCTGCAGCGTCAGCGGCTTGCCCATGGTGAGCGTGATCGTGTTCGCGCCGTCCGCGTAGGAGCCGCCGACGATCGAGATCTTGGCGCTCTTCGCGGTCAGCGACACGAGGTGGAAGATCGCGCCGACGCGGTTGAACGTCGCGCCCGCCTGCGGGAAGTCGGTGCCGACGCTGACTGACAGCTCCTCGCCGTTCAGCGAGATCGTCGCGGTCGACGGCGCGGGCGCCGCCGGCGCCGGCGTCGTCGACGGCGGAGGCGTCGTCACGGCGGGGGGCTTCGTCGACGAGCCGCCGCCCCGCGAGCCGGAGCCGGAGCCGGAACCGCCCGGCGCGCCGACGCCGCCGTTCGCCACCTGCGCGGCGAAGGGATCCTTCGTCGCCAGGCGGTTGAATGCCTCGAGCTGGCCCGGGTCAGGCGACACGGGGACGGCCGAGACGAGATTGGTCGAGCTCGTGTCGGAGCCCGTCGCCGG
>Ga0308175_100001397_pt1 | contig 16277 bp, 17 predicted proteins | sample PhyCR1_3_FD_203893 | JGI IMG/M metagenome (GOLD analysis project Ga0308175, IMG submission 203893) | Soil microbial communities from UC Gill Tract Community Farm, Albany, California, United States - DLSLS.C.R1 | ecosystem: Environmental > Terrestrial > Soil > Agricultural land | place: USA...
GCCGCGCTTGCCTCGGACGTGGGCACCCATACCTCCGCCGATCACCTGATCCTCTGGTCGCTGCCGTTCCGGCTGGCGCCCAGCCTCAACGCGGCCAACGCCGAAGAGGTGCGCCGTGGCGCCGAACTGGCGCCACTGCGCCGTGCGGCCGGCCCCTTGACGCCCGGCGAGGCTGACCGCATCCTGACGGCGGTCCAGATGCTTCGTCAGGACAACCGCTTCATGTGGCGCGGGTCGTTGTTCTTCCTGAAGGGCGTGGCGCGGAACGGCGCGTGGCCGACCGCGAAGTTGCGTGGGGACGTCCTGGCCGGCCTGCGCGCCCAGTTCGGTGACTGCGTCCAGGTCCCGTCGCTGGAGGGCGTCGATCCCGCCAATCAGCTTCGTAAGGACTGATCCCGGCTCAGTCCGGCTCGAACTGCAGGATGTCGCCCGGCTGGCACTGCAGGAACTCGCAGATCAGCGCCAGGGTGTCGAAGCGCACGCCCTTCACCCGGCCCTGCTTCAGCAGCGAGACGTTGGTCTCGGTGATGCCGACGAACTCCGCCAGGTCGCGCGACTTGGCCTTGCGCCGGGCCAGCATGACGTCGAGGGCGACGACGATCGCCATCAGACGAACTGGGCGTGCTCGCGGGCGATGCCGGCCGCGCGCGCCATCGCCGAGGCGATTGCCCAGAGGATGGCGCCGCCCAGAACGTTCAGCACCTGCGCGCCGGAAAGGTCGATGCTGAGCTCCCTGTGCCCGGCGGCGTTGGCATGGGTGATCACGACCGACAGGACGGGCACGCTGAGGAGGCCGGCGACGGCGGCCCAGAACATGAAGGCGGCGTAGCCCCGAAGGCCGGTCACGACGTCGCTCGAGAAGAAGTCGCCGCGCACAAACCCGGCCAGGGACCGCCGCGCCCGCAGCAGCCCGCGGCTGACCAGCAACACCGGGACCAGACAGATCGCCGCCCCGGCCGCGCGCTGCCACGGCAGGACCGCGGCGGGCATGTCCCCCAGGACGTCCGGCGGCAGCAGGCGCACCAGCGCCAGCAACGGCCACGACCCGAAGGCCCACAGCGCCGCGACGGCCAGCGGCGCGCCGACGGCCAGGACGACGCAAACCTGGGCGCACAGTGCGCTCAGACCCTGTTCGCGGCCGATCGCGACGGCCGAGGTTGGGGCAGAGGCGGGGGCAGTGGCTGTTGCAGGCATGGGCAGGTCTCCCTTCCCGCACACCCTCCGATGGAATTTATCGATTTGCAATGATTTTTCTTCGTTTGCCGTGCAATTCGGTCGTTCGAGCCGCCGGCGCCGATGAACCGCCCACCGCCCAGCCGGGATTTACGAAGCTCAGCTTCCCCGCCACAAAGGCCGGCCCGGCCCGCCTCGCGCCCCAAGGACCCGCATGAACCGCCTCTTCGCCTACCTCGTCGTGGCCGCGATGGTCCTGGGCGTCGCCGTCGGCTGGGCGGTGAACCAGTACGCCAGCCCCGCCATGGCCAAGGAGGTGGCGGGCAACCTGTCGATCATCACCGATGTCTTCCTGCGCCTGATCAAGATGATCATCGCGCCCCTGGTGTTCTCGACCCTGGTGGCCGGCATCGCCCACATGGAGGACGCCGCCTCGATCGGTCGCGTCGGCGTCAAGACCGTGGGCTGGTTCATCAGCGCCTCGATCGTCTCGCTGAGCATCGGGCTCGTGATGGTCCACCTGCTGCAGCCGGGCGGCGGCATGCACCTGGCCGTGCCGCCCGAGACGGCCGCCGCCAAGTCGGCGGTCGACATGACCAAGTTCAACCTCAAGGACTTCGTCGCCCACATCTTCCCGAAGTCGATCATCGAGGCGATGGCCAACAACGAGATCCTGCAGATCGTGATCTTCTCCATCTTCTTCGGCACGGCCGTCTCGGCGATGGAGGACCGTGCGCCGGCGGTGATCGTCCTGGTCGAGCAGGTTTCGGCGATCATGCTGAAAGTCACCAGCTACGTCATGAAGACCGCCCCGCTGGCGATCTTCGCCGCCCTCGCCGCCACCGTGGCGACCCAGGGCCTCGGCGTGCTGGCCACCTACTTCAAGTTCGTCGGCGGCTTCTACCTGTCGCTGCTGCTGCTCTGGGCGCTGCTGGTCGCGGTCGGCGTGCTGTTCGTCGGCCCGCGCGTTTTGAAGCTCGTCGCCGGCATCCGCGAACCGACGTTGCTCGCCTTCTCCACCGCCTCGTCGGAGGCCGCCTATCCCGGCACGCTGAAGGCCCTGGAAGACTGGGGCGTCGCCAAGCGGGTCGCCAGCTTCGTGCTTCCGCTGGGCTACTCGTTCAACCTCGACGGCACGATGATGTACTGCACCTTCGCGACGATGTTCGTCGCCCAGGCATACGGCATCCAGCTCACGCTGGCCCAGCAGATCACCATGCTGCTCCTGCTGATGATCACCTCGAAGGGCGTGGCGGGCGTGCCGCGCGCCTCGCTGGTGGTGATCTCGGCGACGCTGATCTACTTCCACCTGCCCGAGGCGGGGCTGCTCCTGATCCTGGCGGTCGACAACCTGCTCGACATGGGCCGCTCGGGGACCAACGTGGTGGGCAACTCCATCGCCGCCGCCGTCGTCGCCCGCTGGGAAGGCCAGATCCGCGCCCCGGAGGCCCCCGCAAAAGCTGCGGCATAGGCGCCGTTAAGCACATCGCTCAACGGGCCGTTAGCCCGACCTCAGCGACATAGGGAACTCATAATTCCCTTGCCCCTGAAGGCCCGAGTTCGCCCTTGCCCGTTCCTGCGCCTTCGCACGAGGATCTCGCCCAGCGGGTGGCCGAGCTCGAGGCCGAGCGCGAGCTGACGCTGCGCCTGGCGCAGACCGACAGCCTGACGGGGCTGGTCAACCGCGGCGCGTTCACCACGGAGCTCTGCGAGCGGCTGGAGACCGCCCGCGCGGCCGGACGCCGCGTGGCGCTGTTCGTGGTCGACCTCGACCGCTTCAAACACCTGAACGACACCCTGGGCCACCACGCCGGCGACCTCTTCCTGGCCGAGGTCGGCGAGCGGTTGCGGGCCGACGCCGGGCCCGGTGAGCTGGTGGCGCGCCTGGGTGGCGACGAGTTCGCGCTGATCGCCGACGGCGCCGACGTCGCGGCCCGCGCCGAGCGGCTGGTGCGCACGCTGACCGCCCCGCACGCCATCTACGGCCGCAACGTCTCGCCGGGGGCGAGCGTGGGGGCGGCCGTGTTCCCCGACGACGCCGCCGACGCCGGCGACCTGCAGCGGTTCGCCGACATGGCGCTCTACCGCGTCAAGCTGCGCGGTGGGCGCCGCTGGAGCGCCTTCGACGCCGAGCTGCGGACCGAGAACGAGCGGCGTCTCAACCTGGAGGCCGAGCTGCGCCGCGCCATCCCGGCAGGCGAGATCGAACCCTGGTTCCAGCCGGTGGTCGACGCCCGCGACGGGCGCATCAGCGGCGTCGAGGTGCTGGCCCGCTGGCGCCACCCGACCCAGGGCCTGCTGGCCCCCGCCGCCTTCGTGCCCATGGCCGAAGAGCTGGGCCTGATCGGACGCATCGACGAAGCGGTGTTCGAAGCCGCCTGCAGCCACGCCGCCGCCTGGGTCGCGGAGGGCCTGATCGACACCGTCTCGGTCAACGTCAGCCCGCGCGAGCTCCTGGACCCGGCCTTCTCGCGCAAGCTGATCGGGCGCCTCGGCCAGACGCGGCTGCCGGCCGCGGCGCTGACCGTCGAGATCACCGAGACCTTCCTGGTCCAGGACCTGGACCTGTCGCGCCGCCACATCGCCCGCCTCAACGCCAAGGGCGTGAAGATCGCGCTCGACGACTTCGGCACCGGCTATTCCAACCTGCGCGCCCTGATGGGCCTGCCGATCCAGACGGTGAAGCTGGACCGCTCGCTGATCAGCGATGTGGCGGTCGAGCCCAAGGTGGCCAAGCTGGTCACCTCCATGCTGCACGCCGCGCGCGCGCTGGGCATCGCCATCGTCGCCGAGGGCGTCGAGAACGAGACCCAGGCGATCTTCCTGCGCGCCGCCGGCTGCGACGCCATGCAGGGCTACTGGTTCGCCCGGCCCATGCCGGCCGACCAGACCGAGGCGCGGCTGCGCGAGGCCCGCGCGGAACACATCCCGATTCCCGTCCCGGCCAGGTCGCCGCGCCGCATCAGCGCCTAGGGCGAGCGCTAAGCCGCCAATTCGCCGTTCGCCTTGCGGCCGACCCAGCGGGTCAGGCAGGCGTGCAGATGCTCGATCTCGATCGGTTTCGGCACGCGGTCGTTCATCCCGGCCGCGGCGCAGCGCGCCTGTTGCTCGGCCATCACGTCGGCGCTCATGCTGACGATGGGCGTCTCGCAGGCGGGCGCCTTCAGGGCGCGGATCGCGCGCGTCGCCTCGATGCCGTCCATCACCGGCATGTGCACGTCCATCAGGATCAGGTCGTAACCGCCCTTTCGCGCCGCGGCGACCGCTTCGGCGCCATTCTCGGCCACGTCGACGGTGCAGCCCAGCAGCGTCAGCACGGTCACGCCCAGCTGCCGGTTGACCGCGTGGTCGTCCACCAGCAGCACGTGGGCGGTCACCGCCGCATCGGCCTCGTCCTCCGGATCCGGCCCGGCAGCCGCATCCGGCGCCGCGGCCAGGGCCTGCGCCGCCGATGGCGCGATCTCGAACCAGAACGTCGAGCCCTCGCCCAGCGTGCTCGACACGCCGATCCGGCCGCCCATCAACTCGATCAGGCCCTTGCTGATCGCCAGGCCCAGCCCCGTCCCGCCGTGACGGCGGCTGATCGAACTGTCCGCCTGCGAGAAGCGGCGGAAGAGCCGCGGCTGCGCCTCCGGCGCGATCCCAGGGCCGGTGTCGCGAACCTCCACGCGCAACCGACCTTCGCGCCAGCGCGCGCTCAGCGCGATCTCCCCGGCCTTGGTGAACTTCACCGCGTTGTTCAGCAGGTTGAACAGCACCTGGCGCACCCGCTGGTCGTCGACCTTTAGGCTCAGGCCCTGCGGCGCATCCAGGGTCAGGGTCAGCGTCAGGCCTTTGCGCTCCGCCTCCGGGCGGATGATCGCGCAGACGTTGGCGCACAGGGGCTCCAGGGCCGTCGGCTGCGGATCGAGCGCCACCTGGCCGGCCTCGACCTTCGAGAAGTCGAGGATGTCGTTGACGATGGTCAGCAGGGCATGGCCCGAGGCGTCGATCAGCTCGATCTGGCGGCGGTCCTCCGCTGCGAGCCGCCCGCCGCGCAGCAGCACCTGGGTGAACCCCAGGACGCCGTTCAGCGGCGTGCGGATCTCGTGGCTCATGGTCGCCAGGAACTCGGTCTTGGCCCGGTTGGCGGCCAGCGCCCGGGCGCGGGCCGCCCGCGCCACGCGCGTGCGCCGCTCCAGCTGCTGCTTGAGCCGCGCCTGGTAGCTGATGGCCAGCCCGGTGAAGAGGCCGTTGAGGTAGACCGCCAGTCCGTACGCCTGGCCAATCAGGATGATCGTCGCGATCGACAGCTTCGGGCCCCAGATCGTGGGGTCGGGATGGGCGTAGTAGTAGAAGTCGCCGATCCAGCCGATCGCCAGGATCCCGGCCACCGTGGGCTTCACGCCCAGCCGGAAGGCGAAGATCGTCGCCGCCGGCAGGGTGAGCAGGAACGTGAAGCTGGCGATGCCCAGGAAGGGCGCCAGGGCGAGCACGGCCAGCGTGAACACCCAGACCACCGTCTCCAGCGGCCGCCGCCGCGGCGGCGCGGTCGCGTTGGGCGTCGCCAGCACCAGCAGCGTCGGCAACGTGACGATCATGCCCAGGGCGTGGCCCATGAACCACTGGGTCGCGATCCCGGCGAAGCCGCGGCCGAAGATGAGCTGGCAAGCAAGACCGGCGGCCAGGCCGTTGAACAGTTGCGTGGGCAGGATCACGAACGCCAGCAGCTTCGCCGCCTGCACGATGTTGGCCAGGCGCGGCGTGCGCGACATTCGTAGCAGCAGCCAGCTCGCAAGCGCGGCCTCCGCCATCACCAGGGCGGCGAACACGGCCGCCGCCGGAAGGGGCAGCCGCTCGATCGCCAGGGCCCCACCGAACGCGATGGCGGCGCAGGCCGCGGCGCTGAACGCACGCAGCCGCCCGCCGAGCATGATCAGGGCGCAGACCAGGAAGCTGGACCCCATCCAGCTTTCCGGCGCGCCGCTCGGGTACTTCACGATCTCGAGGCTGGCCACGGTCGTGACGAGGAAGCCCGCCACGAGCATGGCGGCCAGCGCTCGCTGCCGCGTCTCGCGCGACAGGTTGCGCACCCTAAGCTTCAGAAACGAAAACGGATCTCCGCGAACCATGCTGCCCCCGCAAAGAGGGCCCGAAGGTGTCCGCAAGCCTCGGAAAAAGGCGTTAATCGCCCTTCGCAAACCGTGCGTGACTTTGTCGCACAACCATACCGGGCGTGCGGCGCGCAGGTGGCCTCGGCGTAACGCGGCGGCGCCGGCGCAGTCGGGCGGCGAGCGAAACTGTTGCACTGTGACCCGGCTTCGGGCGAGTTTGCCCCTGCCATGCCCGACGACCGCAAGTCCGACCGTTACGCCGTGCGGCCCGATCCCAAGGGCTTCACCGTCTTCATGACCTACACGGGCGAGCCGGCGGTGATGGCCGGCCAGGTGCAGACGGGCCTCTCCGAAGCCGACGCGCGCCACACCGCCGAGATGCTGAACAAGCAGTCCCGTATGGGCGATTCGTCGATGCGGAAGTGAGCCGGCCGCAGGCCGGCCTCGTCCCCGCGAAGGCGGGGATCCAGGTCTAGGCGCCGCGCTCAGCTCGCCTTGTTGATCCTGCAGTTCTTGAACGGCGCCTTGGGCGTCTCGCCGCTCACCGTCTTGCCGTCGGTCCAGAACCGCGCGCCGCCGCCCGAGAACTCCACGCCGCCCTTCGAATCGCTGCGCTTCAGCTTGTAGTGGCGCTGGTCGCTGTTGGTGACCATCTCGGCCCCCGTCGGCTGGTCCGCGTCATAGGTCATCATGAACGCCTCGCCCCCGTCGCATCGATAGAACGCCTGGTCGAAGTCGTTCATCGGGGGTTGCATGGGCGCCGTCTGCGCCAGGACCGGACCCGCGGCCAGGGCCAACAAGACAGCACCTGCACGCGCCATCGAAAAAGCCGTCATCCCAGTCTCCCCGCGGGATCGCTTCTATGTTGTTGGCGCAAGCGTACACCCGGTCGGGCTGTTACGGAAAGGTCACATCGTGACGCCCGAATTGCGCCGCTCCGGGCGGCGTGCATCATGACCCGCAGGGCGGATCTCGGGAGGCCATCAGGATGAACCGGCTCACCTTCGGCGCGGTGGCGGGCTGGGCGGCGCTCGTCGCCGGCGCGGCGGCCGCCCAACAGCCCGCGGCCCCAGCCGCGCCGCAGCAGAACTTCGCCGCCGTGCAGGTCAAGGCCACCGACCTCGGCCACCGGACCTGGATGCTCGAGGGCGCCGGCGGCAACGTCACCGTCATCGCCGGCGACGACGGGGCGATCATGGTCGACACCCAGTTCGCGCCCATGCACGACAAGCTGAAGGCCGCCATCGCCGAGACCGCGCACCGGCCGGTCAAGTACGTGGTCAACACCCACCTGCACGGCGACCATACCGGCGGCAACCAGGCCTTCTGGATGGACGGCGCCACCATCGTCGGCAACGACCTGCTGAAGAAGAGCATGGCCGAGGGCACGACCAACGCCCTCTCAGGGGCCAAGACCGCGCCGGCGCCCGCCGCGGCGCTGCCGACCCGCACCTACGCCGACAAGATGACCCTCTCGGTGAAGGGCCGCACGGTCCAGCTCGTGCACATGCCGCACGCCCACACCCGCGGCGACACCGCGGTCTTCGTGCCCGACGCCAACGTCATCGCCACCGGCGACATCGTCTCGGTCGGCAACCGCTACCCCAACGTCGACGTGGGCGACGAGGGCGGGATCAACGGCATGGTGGCCGGCGTCGATGCCTACCTGAAGCGCGCCAACGCCAAGACCAAGATCGTGCCCGGTCACGGCCCGCTGATGAGCCGCGATGACCTAGTGAAGTACCGCACCCTGCTGGGCGACGCCCGCGATGCGGTCAAGGCGCTGAAGGCCAAGGGGATGAGCGAGGACGCCGTGGTCGCCGCCAAGCCCTTCGCCGCCAGCATCCAGGGCCGCGCCGGCGCCACCGACCAGCAGAGCGTCACCTTCGAGCGCCTGATCTTCCGCTCGGTGGGCTGACTCCTCTCTCTGATCGTCATCGCCCGGCTTGTCCGGGCGACCCATGAACGCCTGATGCCGCGGAGTGGATCGCGGCGGCGCCGCGCGTCACTGCCTACGCGGAGATCATGGCTGGCCCGGACAAGCCGGGCCATGACGATCAATGGGATGGTCTAAGCGTCGGCCGCCAGCGCCCGCTCGGCGAACACCCGCATGCCCTCGGCCAGGTACTCGGCCAGCCCCGGCGCCACGGCGTCGTAGCGGGCGCGGAACTCGGCGTCCTCGACGTACATGCGCCCCAGGCCGCTGAACGCACCCCCGCTCGGCGTCACACCCCACCACGCCGCGACCCACGCGTGCTGGCGGCGCATCAGGTCCTGCACGGTGGCGCTGTCGGCCGGCGTCCCGTCGCCCAGCGCCTTCACCAGCGCCGCCTCGATGGCGTCCTGCTCGGCCTTGCGCGCCTGAAGGTCCGCTTTGCTGGTCCTGGCCAGGATCTCGAGGCTCTTCTCGATCGCCGGGCGCACCCCTTCGCCGAAGCGCTCGACCAGTCGCGCCTCGCGCTGCGCCTGCTTCTCCGGGTCGAAATCGAACCCGGCGTAGATTTCCTTTTCATCCATCTCGCCGTCTCCTTCCAGGGCGGCGAGGGTCTGGTCGATCGTGGCGATCAGCGCGCGGTAGCGGGCCGCTTGCGCCTCGAGCCGTGCCCGGTGCGCCTTCAGCGCCGCCACGCGGTCGAAGTCCGCCGCGTCCGGCACCCGCTTCACCTCCTCCAGCGGGAAGCCGAGCTCCCGGTGAAACAGGATCTGCTGCAGGCGCAGAAGCTCGTCCTTGCCGTAGTAGCGGTAGCCGTTGGCGCCCACGTCCGCGGGCTTCAGCAGGCCGAGCTCGTCGTAGTGATGCAGCGTGCGCACGGAGACGCCCGACAGCTTCGCCACGTCGCTCACGGTCAGCCGGCGCACGACCAGAACCCTCGTCATGGACCGGTCTGATCAACCCTCACGGGACGTGAGGGTCAAGCACCCGCGAATCTCAGGAAATGCACCCTCGCCGCGCCGTAGTCCCGCGCGTCCAGCGCCTCGTAGCCGGCCACGTCGAACGCCGCCTCGCCGGCGCCGCGCTCGAACACCACCACCGCGCCGGGCGCCAGCCAGCCGCCGCCAGCCAGCCGCTCCAGCGCCCTTTCGCCCAGGCCCTTGGCGTAAGGCGGGTCCAGGAAGGCCAGGTCGAACGCCGGGCCGTCCGCGCCGGGGCGGACGCCCAGATCGGTGGCGTCGCGGCGGTGGACGCGGGTGCGGCCGAACAGGTGCATGCCGTCCACGTTCTGGCGGATCGCGCCGCGCGCCCCCTCGTCGGTCTCCACGAACAGGCAGAAGGCCGCGCCCCGCGACAGCGCCTCGAACCCCAAGGCGCCGGAGCCCGCGAAGAGGTCGATCACGCGGGCGTCCCGCACGCCCCGCGACCAGGCCGCGTGCTCCAGGATGTTGAAGATCGCCTGCCGCGCCCGGTCCGACGTCGGCCGCGTGGCCTCGCCCGGCGGGGCGACCAGGGTCTTGCCGCGGAACTCGCCGGAGACGATGCGCAAACCGCCAACCCTTCCCCAAGTCCTTACGCTGCGGCCGCCTTGCCGCCCGCGCACTCCCGATCCAAGGTTTCGGGACGACAATCAAGGAGGCGGTCATGGCCCTGGTGAGCGTGCAACGCCGCGGCGCGACGGCGGTCATGACCTACGCCAACCCACCCTTCGGCACGATGACGGCGGCCGGGTCGCAGGAGATGCTGGACCAGATCCGCCCGCTTGTCGCCGACGAGGCCGTGCGCGCGATCGTCATCACCGGCGGCCTGCCGGGCATCTTCATCCGCCACTATGACGTGGACGAGCTCTCGGTGATGGGCGACCGGCTGGCGGAGGCCCCGCCGCCACCACCGCCGGCTGGCGCGCCGGCGCCCAAGCCCGACAGCGGCTACCTGGCCCTGGTCGACGCGATCTACGACGCCCCAAAGCCGGTGGTGGCCGCGATCAACGGCCTCTGCATGGGCGGGGGCTTCGAGCTGACGCTGGCCTGCGACCTGCGGATCGCCAGCCCCAAGGTCGAGGCCATTGGCCTGCCCGAGACCCGTATCGGCATCTTCCCGGGCGGCGGCGGCACCCAGCGCCTGCCGCGCGTGGTGGGCGAGGCCAAGGCGCTGGAGATCATCCTGCGCGGGCTCACCTTCACCGGCGAGGAGGCGCACCGCATCGGCATGGTCCACGAGCTGGCCGACGATCCGCTGGCCCGGGCGCTGGAAATCGCCGAGGCGTGGGCCGGCTATGGCGCCGAGGGGATCGCCTACGCCAAGCGCCTCACCCGCGCCGCCCTCGACCGACCCCTGGACGTTGGGCTGGCCGACGAGCGGGCGAGCTTCCTGGCCGTGATGCAGACGGCTTCGGCCCGCCAGGGCCTCGCGTCGGGCCGCCAGCCGGCGAAGATCCAGGAGCTTTAGCCTTCCTTGGCGCGCCGCCCGGCTTGCGCGGCTTCGGCCGCGCCCAGCCGGCTTTGTAGGCCTTCTTCTTCGGCGCCTCGTCCGCGGCCTCTCCGCCCGCTCTGGGCGGCGGCGTGCCCGCCGCGCGGCGCAGCGCCGCGGCGCTGGGTTTCCGCTTCGGCGAGCGCCATTGCGGCCGCTCGCCCTTCGGCAGGTTGGCCGGGTCGATGTGCTGGGCCAGCTGCTCGCGGATCACCCGCGGACCCACCTCCTCCGCCTCACCCGGCTCCAGCGCGCCCAACGCGAACGGCCCGTAGCTGAGGCGGATCAGCCGGTTCACCTTCAGGCCCAGCGCCTCGAGCACCCGGCGCACCTCGCGGTTCTTGCCCTCGGCCAGGGTGACGGTGATCCAGAGGTTCGCCCCGCCCGCGCCTTCCTTGGCCTTGTCCAGCTTGGCCTCGATCGATCCGTAGTGGACGCCCTCGACGGTGATCCCGTCCTTCAGTTTGTCCAGCCGCGTCTGGTTCGTGCGCCCGAACGCGCGCGCCCTGTAGCGCCGGATCACGCCCGTCTGCGGCTGCTCCAGCGCCCGCGCCAGCCCGCCGTCGTTGGTCAGCAGCAGGAGGCCCTCGGAGTTCAGGTCCAGCCGCCCCACCGAGATCAGCCGCGGCAGGCCCTCCGGCAGCGCCTGGAACACCGTCGGCCGCCCCTTCGGGTCGCTGTGCGTCGTCACCAGCCCGACGGGCTTGTGGTAGCGGAACAGCCGCGCGGGCTCGGCGTCGGCCACCGGCTCGCCGTCGACGGTGACGATGTCGCCGGGCTCGACCTTGACCGCCGGCGTGGTCAGCACCCGGCCGTTCAGCGCCACGCGGCCCGCCGCGATCAGCCGCTCCACGTCGCGCCGCGAGGCCACGCCCGCGCGGGCCAGAACCTTGGCGACACGGTCGCCGCCGCCCTGGCCTTCATCCTCTGCGTCGTCCACGCGGACTTGACCGGACGGACGCCCGTCGCTTCGTAGGGGATCGTGGACCATGACGAACCCACCATGCGCATCGCGCTCGAAGCCGCGCAAGCCGCGGCCGCCGCCGGCGAGACGCCGGTGGGCGCGGCCGTCGTCGATCCGGCCAGCGGCGAGGTGATCGCGCTCGCCGGCAACGGCCCCATCGCCGCCCGCGACCCGACCGCCCACGCCGAGATCCTGGCGATCCGGGCGGCGGCGGCAAAGCTCGGCAACTACCGCCTGACCGGCCTCACCCTGGTCGTCACCCTGGAGCCCTGCGCCATGTGCGCCGGCGCGATCAGCCACGCCCGCATCGGCCGCCTCGTCTATGGCGCCGATGACGCCAAGGGCGGGGCCGTCGCCCACGGCCCCAGGTTCTTCGACCAGCCCACCTGCCACTGGCGCCCGCTCGTCACATCGGGCGTGCTCGCCGACGAAAGCTCGACCATGCTGAAGGCGTTCTTCAAGCAGCGGCGAGGCAGGGAGTCCTGAGGAATCCTGGAAGCGCTGGCCGTCAGCGCGGGATCGACAAGAAGCGCAGCCCGACGTCCGCGCGACGATCGAGCGGGTCGCGGTAGGGCTTGCCAAGGCTGCAACCGCCGCCGCTAGATATCGCCATTCATTAGACCATTTGGGAGGATGCGATGGCGGGTCTGCTCGAGGGGAAGGTGGCGATCGTGACCGGGGCCGGCGGCGGCCTGGGCGAGGCCTACGCCAAGCTGTTCGCCAAGGAAGGCGCCAGCGTGGTCGTCAACGACCTGGGCGGCGCGCGCGACGGCACGGGCGCCGACAAGTCCGCAGCCCAGAAGGTGGTCGACGCGATCACCGCGGCCGGCGGCAAGGCGATCGCCAACGGCGACGACGTCTCCACCGTCCAGGGCGGCGAGAATATCTGCCAGGCCGCGATCGACAGCTTCGGCAAGGTCGACATCCTGGTCTGCAACGCCGGCATCCTGCGCGACAAGACCTTCGCCAACACCTCGGAGGCCGACTGGGACGCGGTGATCAAGGTCCACCTGAAAGGGACCTATTGCTGCGCCATGCCGGTCTGGAAGTTCATGAAGGAGAACGGCGGCGGCTCGATGGTGCTGACCAGCTCCACGTCGGGCCTCTACGGCAACTTCGGCCAGACCAACTACGGCGCGGCGAAGGCGGGCATCTACGGCATGGTCCGGGTGATGTCGATCGAGGGGCGCAAGTACAACATCCGCGTCATGGGTCTGGCCCCCGGCGCCTACACGCGCATGACCTCCGACCTGCCGGGCCGCAAGGATCGCGAGCCCGATCCGCTCTCCCTGCCCGAGAACGTGGCCCCGGGCGTGCTCTTCATGGTCAGCGACCTGGCCGCCGAGCACTCCGGCAAGATCCTGGGCGTCTCGTCCCGCGGCGTGCGCGAGATCAAGATGCTCGAGACCCCCGGCTTCGCGCCGGGGCGGCCCTATACCGCCCAGGAGGTCGCCGAAAACGCGGGGAAGGTGTTCTTCAAGGAGCCTGAGAACGTCCACCGCCTGGGGGCCCCGGTCGCGGCCTAGAGCAACACTCGGGCCTGGGCCAAACCAACCACCGTCATCCCACGGTCAGCCGAAGGCTGATCCGGGGGATCCAAGCGGAGTCTCGGACTGTGGCGAGTCAGCTTGGGTCCCCCGGATCGCCCTGCGGGCGACCGTGGGATGACGGACGGGAGGAAGCGCCGCTTGGCGCATCCAATCCGCCGCTCCGCGGCGACTAGGAAGCGAACAGGGGGTCCGATGGCGGTCTCATCGAGAACGACGCTCGCGAGCCTGAGCGGGGTGAAGAAGCGCTTCGGCGCGACCGTGGCGCTGGACGGGCTGGACCTGCAGGTCCTGGCCGGCGAGCTCCTGTCGGTGCTGGGTCCGAACGGCGCGGGCAAGACCACCGCCATCGCCATCCTCCTGGGCCTGCAGCAGGCCGACGCGGGCGAGGCGAGGCTGTTCGGCCGCTCGCCGCACGATCTTGCGGCCCGCCGCGGCGTCGGCGTTATGATGCAGGAGGTTCAGTTGCCGGACGCGCTGCGCGTCGGCGACCTGATCCGCCAGGTCAGCGCCTATTATCCCGAGCCGCTCAGCTTCGCTGAAGCCGTCGCCCGCGCCGGCGTCGAGAAGCTGGTGAACCGGCCCTACATCAAGCTCTCCGGCGGCCAGAAGCGCCAGGCGCAGTTCGCGCTGGCCATCTGCGGCCGCCCGCGCCTTCTGTTCCTCGACGAGCCCACCACCGGCCTCGACGTCACCGCGCGAGAGACCATGTGGGCCACCGTGCGCGGCCTGGTGAAGGACGGCGTCTCGATCGTGCTCACCACGCACTACATCGAAGAGGCCGAGGCGCTGGCCGACCGCGTGGTGGTGATGGCCAAGGGCCGCTCCATAGCCGAGGGCACGGTCAAGGACATCCGCGCGCTCGTGGTCCGCAAGCGCGTCGACTGCGCCACCGCCACCGACGCCGCGGCCATCGAGGCCTGGCCCAACGTCACCGCCGTCGTCCGGGACGGCGCCCACATCAGCATCACCACCACCGACGCCGAAGGCGTGGTCCGGCGGCTGCTGGCCGCCGACAAGGCGCTCAGCGATCTCGAGGTCCGCCGCGCGGGCCTCTCCGAAGCCTTCGCCGAGCTCACCTCCGAACCCGCCGCTGAGGAGGTTGCCGCGTGACTGACCTGACCGTCCCAGCCATGCCGCTCGCGCGCATCGTGAGGGCTTACATCAGCGACGCGGCGTTCGAATCCCTGCGCCTCTTCCGCACGCCGGCGTTCTCGATCCCGATCCTGGCGATGCCGCTGATCTTCTATTCGCTCTTCGGCGTCGTGCTGAACGGCAAGGCGACGCACATCCCGGACGTCGCCAACTTCATGTTCGTGGGCTGGACGGTCTACGGCGTGATGGGTCCGGGCTTGTTCGGCTTCGGCATCCTGGTCGCCGTCGAGCGCAACATGGGCCTGCTCACCTTCAAGCGCGCCCTGCCGATGCCCACCGGGGCCTACCTCGCCGCAAAGCTGCTCATGGCCTACGTCTTCGCCAGCGTGGTCATGGCCATGCTGGTAGGGCTGGCGGTCAGCGTGGGCCACGTCACCTTGCCGGCGCTGGTCCTGGCGCGCATGGCGCTCGCCATGTCCTTCGGCGTGATCCCGGCCTGCGCGGTGGGCCTCTTCATCGGCTCCTACGCGCCGGCCTCGTCCGCGGCGGCCTTCGCCAACATCACCTACCTCGGGATGGCGTTCCTCTCGGGGCTGTTCTTCCCGCTGTCCGGCTTCCTGCACGACATCCGCTGGATCTGGCCCACCTATCACCTCAGCCAGATCGCCCGCGCCGCCGGCGGTCTGCCGTCCGAGGGCCAGCCCCTGACCCACGTGGCGACCCTGGCGGGCATGACCGCCGTCCTGATCGCCCTGGCGGCCCGCAAGCTCTCGCGGAAGGGCTAGGCGAACGCAGCTAAGCGCTGGTCCAGCCGGTCCAGCACCGCCGGCCACTCGGCGGCCAGCACCGAGAACACCACCGTCGAGCGCACCCGGCCGGTCCAGGTCAGCCAGTCGTCGCGCATGATCCCTTCCTCCACCGCGCCCAGCTTCAGCACCGCCGCGCGGCTCCGCGTATTGATCGCGTCCACCCGGTACTGCACGCGCCGCGCGCCCCGCCCGAACGCCTCGCCCATCAGCAGCCGCTTGGCCGCCGGATTGGTCGCCCCGCCGCGGACGTCCGGGTGGTAGTAGGTGCCGCCGATCTCCACCGTCGAATTCGCCGGATCGATCCGCAGGAAGCTGGAGGCCCCGACGCAGCGTCCGTGCGCGACCACCGCGAACCCGATCCGGTCGGCGGCCGGCGTCTCGTAGAACCGCCGCCAGTTCGGCTCGAAGTGCTCGCCGGTCATGGCGTAGGGATAGAGCCTCGGCCACACGTCCGGATCGGCCTCGCAGGCGGCGCGGAATTCGGCCTTGTGCGCCGGACCCATCGGCTCCAGGCGAACCCAGCGGTTCTCCAGCACCACAGGCTCCAGTTGCATTTTTTGCACCCCCAACCCGAAAAAAGTGAAGCGTCGCTATTGCGCAGCCGCCGGGGCTAACTATCTCAGCCCTGCCCGTTCCTGGGCGTTTCCTCCCAATGACTTCCCCCCACCCGGGTCGCAAGACCCGGGTGTTTTTTCTCTCCTCCCCCGGACGCAGCGAGAGAGGGAGGGGACCTATCCCAGGTACAGCCTTACCGCCTGCACCATGTAGACCGCGCCGATGGCGGTCACGATCCGGCGCAGGTAGCGCTTGAAGTTCACGTCGGAGAGGCGGTCCAGCACATAGCCGCCGGCCACGGTGCCCACCATCGAGAGCGGGACCGCCAGCGCGAACACCCAGAGCGGTGGCATGCCCTTGCCGCCGCTGGCGATCAGCGGCGCGCCGTAGACCGCGATCTTCATCAGGTGGCTGAAGGTCTGGGTCGCGGCCTTCGTGGCCACGATCTGGTGGCGGGTCAGGCTGGTGCGCACGAAGAAGATGTCGAGCAGCGGCCCGGCGACGCCGGCGGTCAGGTTGACGCCGGTCACCGCCGCCCCGCACACCAGCGCCTGGGCCGGTTTCTCGGCGTCCAGCTGCGTCCAGTTCGCCGGCAGCCAGACCAGCAGCGGCGCGAGACCCATCAGGAGGTACAGCGTC
>Ga0308175_100001400_pt1 | contig 16263 bp, 12 predicted proteins | sample PhyCR1_3_FD_203893 | JGI IMG/M metagenome (GOLD analysis project Ga0308175, IMG submission 203893) | Soil microbial communities from UC Gill Tract Community Farm, Albany, California, United States - DLSLS.C.R1 | ecosystem: Environmental > Terrestrial > Soil > Agricultural land | place: USA...
GATTTCCTCTGCTACGGCTGCACCTTCGCCCTCACCCAGCCCGCCTAAGGCGGACCATGCGCCTGGCGGTGATCCTGGTCCACTACCACACGCCGGAGCTGGCGGCGGCGGCGGTGGAGGCCCTGCGGGCCGACGTGGCGGGGACGGGGCTGGAGATGGAGTGGCTGCTGGTCGACAACGGCAGCGACGAGGCCGGCCGCGCGCGGCTCGCGGCCCTGCCCGTCGAGCGGATCGATCCCGGGACGAACCTCGGCTACGCCGGCGGGGTGAGCCTTGGGGTGGCGCGGTCCACGGCCGAGCTGGTGATGCTGATGAACCCCGACGTGATCGTCCAACCCGGCTGCGTGACGGCCCTGCTCGACGCCCTGGGCGCGGGCGCCGCCGTGGCCGGCCCCCGCTTCTGGTGGGACCACGGGCGGCGCCTGCTCCAGCCCCCCTCCGAGGTGCGCACCCGGCGCGAGGAGCTGGTGCGCATGCTGGCGGGGAAGAGCCCGGCCTGCGCCGAGCGGGCCCGGCGCCGCTGGCGGCGGCACGCCCGCCGGCACTGGGAGGCGCGGGAGCCGCTGCCGAGCTTCTCCCTGAGCGGCAGCCTGCTGGCCCTCCGCCGCTCGGCCTGGGAGGCGGTGGGGCCGTTCGACGAGGGGTACCGGCTCTATTTCGAGGAGACCGACTGGCTGCTGCGAGCCGAGCGCCGGGGGCTCGCCGGCCGCTACGTGCCGGCCGCCGGGGCCGTCCACCTCTACAGCCGGAGCGCCGACCGCGAGCCGCGGGCCGCGGAATGGTTCGAGGAGTCGGCGCGCCGCTTCCGCCGCCGCTGGTATGGGCCCCGGTTCACCGGATTGCTCGAAGGGCTCGACAGGCGTCTCCCCAGGCGCGGCGCCGGGGCGCCGTCCGGCACTCCGAAGGGTGGATTGCGGCTTCCGGATGATCTGTCCGCCTATCCGCTCTGGGTCGAGGTGTCGCCCAGTCCCCTGGGGTTCCCGGCGGCGGCCGAGAGGATCGCCGCGCCTCCGGGAGAGCCCTGGAGCCTTCCCGCGGAGATCCTGGAGCGGGTGCCCGCGGCCGGCCTGACCGTAAGGGTGGCGGCCTGATTGATCTGAGCGGAGCCATGCGGATCACCTACGTCCTCCCCCACCCGGAGCTGAACGGCGGCAACAAGGTCATCTTCCAGCACGCCGATCTCCTGCGGGAGAACGGCGACGAGGTCACCATCCTGGGCGAGGGGCCGAGGCCGGATTGGATGGAGATCCGCGCCGCCTGGATCGACTACGCCTCCACCGTCCCCCGCCTGCCGGAGCAGGACCTCGTCATCGGCACCTACTGGACGACCCTGCGAACCGCGCGGCGGCTCTCCCTGGGCCCCCTGGCGCACTTCTGCCAGGGGTACGAGGGGGGGCTGGTCCACCTGCGGCCGGTGCTGGGGGAGATCGAGGAGGTCTACTCCTGGCGCCTCCCCACCCTCACCGTGGCGCCCCATCTGGGCGAGCTCCTGCGCCGGCGCTTCGGGCGGGAGAGCCGGGTGGTACCGCCGCCGCTCGACCCCCTGTTCCATCCCGCCTGGCGGTTGGGGCCGCGGCGGCGGCCGTGGATCGCCATCCCCGGCATCTTCGAGGCGGAGGTGAAGGGGATCCCGGCGGCGCTGGACGCCGTCCGCCGGCTGCGCGAGGGGGGGATCCCCTGCCGGGTGCTGCGCTTCTCCATCTTCCCGCTGAGCGCGGCGGAGCGGGCGCTGCTGGCGCCGGACCGCTATCTCCATGGCGTGCCCCCGGCGGAGATCGCGCGGGCGCTACGGGCCTGCGACCTCCTCCTCTTCCCCTCGCGGGCGGAGGAGGGGTTCGGCCTCCCCCTGCTGGAGGCCATGGCTTCCAAGGTCCCCGCCGTCGCCTCGCGGATCCCCTCCACGCCGTTCGTCACCGGCGGCGCGGTGCCCCTGGTGGAGCCCGAGGGCTTCGCCGCCGCCGCCCGGGAGCTCCTCACCTCCCGGCGCGTCTGGCGCCGCGCGCGGGAGCGGGGATACGCGGCGGCCCGGCGGTTCCGGCCGGAGGAGGTGGCCCCGCGGCTGGTCGAAGGGATACGATGGGCGCGGGAGCTCGCCGCTGCCGTTCCCGACCCATCGCCCTCCCTTGCCCTCTCGGAGGACCCGAAGTGAGACTGAAGATCGATCCCGGCCCGCTGCGCGAGAGCTACGTGAGCGCGCGGCCGTTCCCCCATATCGCCCTCGACGGCCTGTTCGAGGACGAGACCCTCGACGCCGTGCTGGCCGAGTTCCCTCAGGCCCACGAGATCGAGTGGGCGTCCTTCGACAACCCCACCGAGAAGAAGCTCGGCTACCGCTATACCACGCCGCTCAAGCCCCGCCTGCGGGACTTCCTCTGGGAGATGAGCTCGCCGCCGGTGCTGCGCTTCCTGGAGGCGCTGACCGGGATCGAGGGGCTGATCCCCGACCCCTACTTCGGCGGCGCCGGGCCGCACCAGATCCTGCCTGGGGGCTTCCTCAAGATCCACGCCGACTTCAACTGGCATCCGCTGCTGAAGCTCGACCGCCGGCTCAACCTGCTGGTCTACCTCAACAAGGACTGGCGGGAGGAGTACGGGGGGGAGCTCGAGCTGTGGGACCGCGACATGACCCGCTGCGAGCGGAGGATCCTGCCGGTGTTCAACCGCACGGTGGTCTTCAGCACCACGGATTTCTCCTACCACGGCCATCCGCGGCCGCTCACCTGCCCGCCGGGGTGGAGCCGCAAGTCGGTCTCCTTCTACTACTACACCAACGGCCGGCCCGACGAGGAGCGCTCGGCGCCGCACGACACGATCTTCCGGAAGACTCACGAGCAGGACTGGTAGCCGGCCGGGAACGGTCTTTGCAGATCCCCCGGCCCGTCGTTTTGACCGTCGTACCAGGGTCCCGCATGAACGAGAATGGCATCGAGCTTTCCGTGATCGTCCCCGCCTACAACGAGGAGGGGCGCCTCGCGCCCGGCCTCCGCCAGGCGCTGGAGTACCTCGCCCTCCGGGGGGAGCCCTACGAGCTGCTGGTGGTCGACGACGGCAGCCGGGACGCCACCTCCCAGGTGGCGGAGGCCTTCGCGCCTCAAGGGGTGCGGGTGGTGCGCCACGAGCGCAACCGCGGCAAGGGGGCGGCGGTGCGCACCGGCCTGCTGGCCAGCCGCGGCCGCAAGGTGCTGATCTCGGACGCCGATTTCTCGACTCCGATCGAGGAGATCGAGAAGCTCGAGCGCTCCCTCCAGGACGGCACGCCGCTGGTGATCGGCAGCCGGGGGCTGGCCGATTCGCAGATCCGCCAGCGGCAGCCGTTCTACCGCGAGATGATGGGGCGCACCTTCAACCGGCTGATCCGCATGTTCGGAGTGCGCGGCATCCGCGACACCCAGTGCGGCTTCAAGCTGGCGCGGGGGGAGGAGGGGCGGCGGATCGCCTCGGAGCTGAAGATCGAGGGGTTCGCCTGGGACGTCGAGATGATCTGGCTCGCCCGGCGGCGGGGGTACAAGATCGCGGAGGTGGGGGTGATCTGGGTCAACTCCCCGGACTCCCGGGTGGACCCCATCCGCTCGTCCTTCTCGATGCTCCGCGACGTGATCACCATGCGGCTCCGGCACCGGGGCGAGCGGTGACGGCGGCCGCCTGCCGTCCCACCGCCGCCGAGGACCTCCCCGCGCTTGCCGGTTTCTTCGCCGAACGCTTCGGCCGCGCCTGGACCCCCGAGGAATGGACCTGGAAATACCGCGCGGTCCCCGGCGAGGCGCGGAGCTGGCTGGCCCTGGACGAAGCCGGGGAGATCCTGGCCCACGCCGGCGCGCTCCGCCTGCCGGCGCGCTGGCGCGGGCGGGAGACCGGCATCTGGACGCTCGTCGACTGGGCGGGCACCAGCCGGCGGCGGGGATTGCGGCCCCCCCTGGTCGACCTCGGCCGGCGCCTGCTGGCCGACCTGCCCCGCGCGGGGGACGCCCCCTGGATCTTCGGCTTCCCCAGCGAGCGCCATTTCCGCCTGGGGGAGCGGGTCTTCGGCTACCGGCCGCTGGCCGATTTCATAGAGCTCGCCGGGGAGATCCCGGAAGGGGCGCCGGGGATCACCCTCGACACCGGGGACTCCTGCGGCGATTGGGCCGAGGCGGTCTGGGAGGCGTGCGGGGTCGAGGGGGTCCGCCGCTCGGCCGCCTTCCTCAACTGGCGCTACTGGGCCCGGCCCCACCGCTACTACCGCTTCTACCGGCTCGCCTCCCGGGGCGCCGAGGGGCTCGCCGTCTTCGCCTTCGTGGGCGAGGAGGCCTGGGGCGCGGAGCTCTGGCTGCCGCCGGAGGGAGGGGAGTGGTACTCTTCGCTGCTCGCGGTGGCCGCCGATCTGCGCGCCGTAGGACTGCGGCGCTGGCGTTTCTGGCCGCCGCCCCAGGGGCTCGGGCTGGAGGACGTCCTCGCGCGGCTCGGCCTCCGGGCCGCGGGCGAGCGCCGTTTCATCGGCTGCCGCGGCGGGACCGGGGGGACCGATCCCGCCAGTGATCTCGTAGAAGCCGCCCGCGGCTTCTACTACGCGATGGGCGATTACGACTTGGTCTGAAACGGCTGGCGGCCGGCGGCGGCGATGGTGGTCGCCGGGAGCCAGAGCTGGCGCCCCCTCCAGCTTTCGGGGATCTGGCGGCCGAGCTTCTCGCCGATCAGCTCGAGGGAGAAGGCGCTGGAGTAGGGGAGGGGCTGCACGCCGTCGAGCCCGGCCCGGGTGAGCAGCTCCCCGAGGGTCTTCTGGTCGAAGTAGGTGACGTGCTCGGGGATCTTGAAGAACGGCCAGCGGCGGCGCATCAGGGGGCGCCAGAACCCCCCCATGTCGGGGGTCGCGAGCAGCATCCAGCCGCCGGGCCGCAGATGGCGGGCGAGCGCGCGCAGGAAGGCGACCGGGTCGTAGATGTGCTCGATGACGTGGATGCAGGCGATGCAGTCGAAGGTCTCGCCCAGGGGGATCTGCTCGGTGCCGCCGAGGATGAGGCGGTCGGCCCGGCCGCGGGCCTTCTCCAGCGCCCCGGACGAGTAGTCGGTGCCCGTGCGGTGGCTGAAGTAGTCCTTCGCCTCGTCGAGGAAGAAGCCGTAGGCGCAACCCACCTCGAGGAGCTTGCCGCCGGTCATGCCGCGGCGGGCGATCTCGCGGAGGAAGCGCCGGAAGGTGGGCCGCAGGGTCGACTCCTGCTCCTGGTAGCTGGAGTAGCCCCCCTCGCCCCCCTCGAAATACTGGTCGTTCTCGTAGCTGGCGTGCATCAGCGATTCGCTGAGGCGGGGGGAGAGGTACCAGAGGCCGCAGCTCTTGCAGCGCGCGACGGCGTAGGGCGGAAACTCGAAGATCTTCTCGTGCCGCTCCTGGCTGTCGCAGAGCGGGCAGGCAGGGCGCTCGAGGGTCTCGGGTGAGCTGCTGAGGGAAGGAGTTTGGACGGGAAGCATGACCATGTCCCCCTGGGGTAAAGGTTAGTCTACTCTGAGGAATCGTCCGCGTGAATCCCGTGCTCACGATCCTCGCAATTTTTTCACTCGCCGGTCTGCTGCTCTTGAATCGGCGGGAGATCGGCATCCCCTGGGCCGCCTGCGGGATCGCCGGCATCGCCCTGCTCTGGCCGGCGCTACGACTCCCCGACGGCATCCCAAGCCCCGCCGCGACCCTGGCTATGCAAACTCCGTGGCAGGGGGCCCCTAACGCGGCCTCCGATGAGGTCAAACCCGCCACGGGGAACCCCAATTTGCGGGACGTCACCTATCAGGTCGAGCCCTGGCTCCTCTTCCTCCGCCACGAGACGCGCGCCGGCAGATTCCCCTTCTGGGACCCCCACCAGTTCTCGGGCGAGCCGTACTGGAGCAACGGCTCGGGGGCCCCGCTCTTCCCCCTCCACCTCCTCTTCGCCCTGCTGCCGCTGCGGCTCGGCTGGGTCCTCCTCCCCTGGCTGCGGATCGTCATCGGCGGCTGCGGCGCCTGGAGCCTGGCCCGCGAGCTGGGCGCCAGCCGTCCGGCGGCGCTGCTGGCGGCGCTGGTCTTCCCGCTCTCGGGGATGATCACCAGCTTCCTTCTCTTCCCCATGGCCAACACCCATGCCCTGGTCCCCTGGGTGCTCCTGGCGGTGGAGAGGCTGGCGAACGGCCGGGGAGGCTGGCCCGCTCTCGCCGCCGCGGGCGGGCTGCAGATGCTCGGCGGGCATCCGGAGACCCCCGTGTTCACCGCTCTGCTCGCCGGGGTCTACCTGCTGGCGCGGGGGAGCGCCCGGCCGCTGGCGGCGTGGGCCCGCTTCCTCGCCGGCTGGGCGGTGGCGGCGGCGATCTCCGCCGTCCAGATCCTCCCGCTCTACCTGACGCTGAGGGGCACGGGGAAGTGGCTGCACCCCGACCTCGCGCAACCGGTCCCGTTCGCCATCCGGGGGGCCCTCCTGCTGCGGCTGCTCCTGCCGGACCTCTTCGGCAACCCCGTGGACGGCACCTGGTGGGGGCCGTTCAACTCCGCCGCCACGGCGATCTACGCCGGCGCCCTCACCCTGCCGCTCGCCGCCGCCGGCCTCGCCGCCGCCCGGAGGGACCGGCGCTGGCTGGCGGTGGCCGTGATGACCCTCTTCGCCCTGGCCGGCGCCTACCAGCTCTTCGGGTTGCGGCGGGTGCTGATCGCCCTGCCGCTGGTGAGCCGGGGGCTCCACCACTACATGAAATTCGGCGTCGAGCTGGGGCTCGCCCTCCTCGCCGCCGCCGGCTGCGACCGCTGGCTGGCCGGCAAGGGGCGCGGCCTGCTCTATGGTGGGGGGGGGGTGCTCGCTCTCCTGGCGGTAGCCTGGGTCTGGCTGGGGGGCGGCTTCCGCGAGCACGGCCTCGCCGGCGCCGAGGGGGCCTGGACGGCGTGGATCGCCCTCCTGACGGTCCTCCTGGCGGCCTCGCTCCTGCTGTCCTCCGAGCGGCGCTGGACCGTCTGGCCCCTGCTGCCGGCGCTCCTCGCGATCGACCTGGTGGCCGCCCACGCCCGCACCAACCCGGGGCTCCCGATCTCCCGGCTCTATCCGGTCACCGGCGCCGTCCGCTTCCTCCAGGGACGGCCGGAGCGGGTGGCGGGGATGGGCGAGGCCCTCCATCCCGACGCGGCCATGGTCTACGGCCTCTACGACGCGCGCGGCGACAGCCCGGTGAAGCTCCAGCGCTACGACGAGGTCTACGGCACCTTCGGCACCTCCCACCCGGTCTACTTCTATCCGATCCGCGACTGGTCCAGCCCCTGGCTCGACCGCCTGGGGGTGCGCTGGGTGGTAGGCGGGCCGGCGGAGGCGCCGCCGCCGGCCTCGAGCTGGCGGCTCGCCTACCAGGGGAGCGACGCGCGGGTGTACGAGCGGCCCGGAGCGCTCCCCCTGGTCCGGCTCGAAAGGGGCGGGGAGGTACGGATCGAGAGGCGGCTCCCCGGCGAATGGCGGATCGCCTTCCAATCTCCTGGCAAGAACCGGCTGGTGGTGGCCGAGACCTGGGACCCCGGCTGGCGGGCCTGGATCGACGGCCGGCCGGCGGCGGTCGAGCGGCTCCAGGGGATCCTCATGGCCGTGCCTGTGGGGCCCGGAGCGGGGAACGTCGAGCTGAGATACCATCCCGACGGTTTCGTTCCCGGGATGGTGTTGAGCGCGTTGGGCTTGTGCGTCCTGACCGGCGGCGCCCTCGCGGAACGGGGACGCCGGGAAGGCACACACGCTTGATCGACCTCCGCCGACTGATTCCGCTGATCCTGGCCGCGGTGACCGCGCTGGGGTGCCACCGGTCCCTCCCCCGGAGCCTCGCCCTGCGGGCGGACGTTGCCGCCGGGCGCTACACCACCGGGGGCAGGCCTTCACGCTCCGGGCTCTGGTTCTACCAGAAGCCGGACATCGTCTCCCACACCCTCGACGGCGAGCGCCGCACGGTAGTGCTCACCTCGGTCGATCCCTGGCGCTGGACCGGCGCCGTGCCGAAGGGCTCCGAGCTCCACGTGGGGGCACAGATCCTCCCGGAGGCATGGCAGGTGATTCGGGCCTTGAGAGTCTGGGCGGTGGCGCGGAGCGGGGACGAGCGCGAGGTGGTCGACGTGGCGAGCACGGCCGACCGCCGCCACCCCCGCTGGCTCGACCTCACCGCCGACCTCTCCCGCTGGGCCGGCCGCGAGGTCACCCTGGAATTCCACGCCGCCCTCGACGGCCTGCCGCCGGAGAACCGCCACACCAACGTGGTGGCCTGGGGACCTGTCCGGCTCTCGGGTCCGGCCGTGAAACAGGTGCGGCCGAACGTCCTCTTCATCCTGGTCGACACCCTGCGCGCCGACCACCTGACCCCCTACGGCTACCGGCGCGACACCTCGCCCGAGATCGCCCGCGCCCTCGCGGGCCCCGGGGCCGTGGTGGAGTCCGCCTACTCGCAGGCGCCGTGGACCCTCCCCTCGGTGGTCTCCTTCCTCACCAGCCGCCAGCCGGGGGAGCTCCTGGGTGATAATTTCGCGGCCTACGGCCTGCCCCCGGGGGTGCCGTCGCTGGCCGAGGCGATGTCGAAACAGGGGTATGAGACCGGCGGCTTCTTCGGCAACCGGCTCCTGCACGCCGGCAACGGCTTCGCCCGCGGCTTCGACACCTTCTTCAGCCCGCCCCCCGAGATGGCGGTGGACGACAACCACCCCGACGCGGCGGAATTGACCGAGCGGGTCCTCCCCTGGGTGGAGGCCCACCGCCGCCAGCCGTTCTTCCTCTACGTCCATTACATCGATCCGCACGATCCGTACGACAATCCGGAGATCGTGGACAACCGCTCCCCCTTCGAGACCGCCCCGTGCCCCACCTGCGTCCCCGGCCGCTGGATGCAGGGGGTCTACTCGGGGAAGATCCCGCTGGCGAACGGCGAGCGCGATGTCGAGCACCTGTTGGCCCTCTACGACAGCGAGATCCACTACGCCGACCGCTTCATCGGCCGGCTGATCGGCTCCCTGCCGCCCGAGGTGCTGCGCAATACCCTGATCGTGCTGACCGCCGACCACGGCGAGGAATTCCACGAGCACGGCGGCTGGAAGCACGGCTTCACGCTCTACGAGGAGCAGATCCACGTCCCCCTGATCGTCCGCTGGGACGGCCACGTCCCCGCCGGCTCGCGCCTGCGCGGCACCGTGCGGCTCCTCGACCTCGCCCCCACCCTGTTGCGGGCCGTGGGCGGGAGCCCCGACCCCTCCTGGGAGGGGGTGGACCTGATGCCGGCGCTCGCGAGGAAGGCGCCGCTGCCGCGCCTGGCCGCCTTCGCCCAGCACATGATGATCGGCCCGTTGCGCGCCGCCGCCGTGCTCGACGGCCGCAAGCTCATCCTGTTCAATCCGCGCACCCCCTACACCCCCCACAACGAGCTGGAGGCCTATCTCTGGACCCAGGATCTCCACCGCCTGAAGCGGGCCGAGCTGTACGATCTCACCCGGGACGCCGGCGAGCGGAGCGATCTGGCTCCCACGTCTCCCGGAGAGGTGGCGAAGCTTCAGCCGGTGATCCACCGCCAGCTCGACCGCGAGCTGCCGGGCCTGCGGGTCTTCGCCACGGGATTCCCGGCCGGCTCCCGAATCCAGGGGTCGCTCACCCTGGACCGCCCCGCCACGGGCTGGGATTCCTACTTCCTGGCCGAGGGGGACCGGGTGGAGCTGGCCGGCAACCGGGTGAGCTTCGATCTCGCCGGGGAGACGCTGTTGAAGGGGTTCCGGCTGGAGGGGGATTTCGGCGGCGTCCCGCCGCTGGAGGCCCGCCTCGACGGCCGGCCCCTCCCGGCCGGGCAGATACGGACCGGCCGCGGTACCCTCCCTGATGCCAAGGGCCCCGCGCTCCTCCTCTGGCTCCCCGGCGTCCGGCGCGCGCCGGCGGCCGGCGCGGCCGACCCCGAGACCGAGAAACGGCTGCGCGCCCTGGGGTACATCCAATGAACGGAGCCCTGCAACCCCCCGGCTGGACCGAGCGCGTGCGTGCCGCGAGCGCCCTCGTGCTCGCCCCCCACTACGATGACGAGGTGCTGGGCTGCGGCGGCCTCGCCGCCCAGCTCGCCGCCGCGGGCGCCGCGGTGCGCGTCCTCTTCCTCACCGACAGCGGCGGGGGAGCGGAGGCGGTGGCCGACCGCGAGGCCTACCGCCGGCGCCGGCGGGAGGAGTCCGCCAGGGTCTGCGAGATCCTGGGGCTCGCCGGCTGCGATCACCTGGACCTCCCGGACGGCGCCCTGGAGCATCACCTGGACGCGGCGGTGGAGGGGATCCGGCGGGCGATCCTGACCCAACGCCCCGAGCTGCTGCTCGTCCCTTCGCCCCTGGAGGTCTCGCGCGACCACCGCGCCGCCTTCGCCGCCCTCCACCGGCTGCTCAGCCCCCTGCGCGACGGCCATCCGGACCAGGAGCCGCTCCGCGGCGCGCGCATCCTCCTCTACGAGGTCAACCACCCGGCCTATCCCGACCTGCTGGTGGACGTCGGCCCCGAGCGCGAGACGCTGGAGCGGGCCATGGCCGCCTACGCCAGCCAGGAGGAGCGCCATCCGTATTGGAACGCCGGCCTGGGGCTGCGCCGCTTCCGCACCTTGAGCCTGCCGCCGGGGGTGGAGATGGCCGAGGGGTACCGCCGCCTCAGGGTGGAGGACTTCACCACCCGCACCCTGGCCCAGCTCGTGCGCCATCTCGGCGGCTGGCCCGAGATCCACGAGATCCGCGAGGGGCCGCGCGTCTCGGTGGTCGTGCGCACCCGCGACCGCCCGCGCCTCCTGGCCGAGGCCCTGGAGAGCCTCGCCGCCGGGGCCTACCGCCGCGCCGAGGTGGTGCTGGTCAACGACGGCGGTGCGCCGCCCGCCGTCCCCGCCGGCTTCCCGCTGCCGGTGGTGCGGGTCGACCTCGCGGAGAGCCGGGGGCGGGCCGGAGCCGCCGAGGCGGGCATCGCCGCCGCCAGCGGCGACTACGTGGCCTTCCTGGACGACGACGACCTCGCCGCCCCCGAGCACCTGGCGACCCTGGCCGGGCTGGTCTCGGCGGCCGGGGTGCGCGTGGCCTACACCGACGCGGCGGTGGCTCTCTACGCGCTCGACGGAGAGGGATGGGTCTGTCGCGAGCGCCGCCTCCCCTACAGCCGCGACTTCGACCGCGACGTCCTGCTCGTCGACAACTACATTCCCTTCAACACTTTGCTGATCGAGCGCGCGCTGTTCGCCGCGGCCGGCCCGTTCGACCTCTCGCTGCCGTTCTTCGAGGACTGGGACTTCCTGATCCGCCTCTCCGGCCTGACCCCGTTCCATCACCTGGCCCAGGTCACCTGCGAGTACCGGCACTTCCGGGGGGGAGCGCATCACATCTTCGGCGAGAGGCCCCGCGAGCGGGCCGACTTCCTGGAGGTCAAGGCGCGGGTGCTCGCCAAGCACGCCGGCAGCCTCACCCCCGGCCTGCTGGCCCGCGCCGTGGACACCCTGCGGGCCGAGCTGGTGGCCGAACGCGAGGAGCGGGCCGGCGCCCGTGCGGACCTCGCCGCTCTCCGGGCCGATCTCGCGGGGCTTCAGGGGGATCTCGCCGCCCTCTCCCGGGACCAGCAGGCCGTGACTCGCGAGCGCTTCCTCTGGGAGGAGCGCTACCACGCCCTGAACGGCGAGCTGGCCATCCTCCGGGACGAGCACGCCAAGCTCCAGGAGGACAGCCGGCGGGAGATCCAGCGCCTTTATGACGAGGAAGGGAAGCTCCGCGCCGCCGTGGAGGACCAGACGGGCCACCTCGCCCGCACGTATGCGGAGATCGAGCGTCTCAACGGGATCCTCCGGGAGATGGAAGCGACCCGCGCGTGGCGGGTGCATCAGTGGTGGCAGCGTAGATAGATGACCCGCGTCGCCCTCCTCTCCAGCGAGCCCATCCGCCCCCTGATGGCGGGGATCGGCATCCGCTATCTCGAATTCGCCCGCCGGCTGCCGGCGGAAGGGGTCGAGGTGGTCCTCGTCTCCCCCGCGGCGCCGGAGGAGACGGCGGAGCTGGGGCTCGATGGAGTCGAGATCCGCCGCTTCGAGCGGGGGCGGCTCGCCGAGATCCTCAAGGGTTGCGACGCCGCCGTGGCCCAGGGTCAGCTCGCCAACGACCTCGTCCTGGAGATGCCCAACCTGCCGGTGGCGATCGACCTCTACGATCCCTGGCTGATCGAGAACTTCGCCTATCACGAGACCCTGGGGCTCGACCCCTACCGCAACGACCACGCGACCTGGGTGCTCCAGATGTCGCGGGGGGATTTCTTCCTCTGCTCCTCCGAGGAGCAGCGGACCTTCTACCTGGGATTCCTCGCCGCCGTCGGCCGGGTCAACCCCGAGCGGATCGCGGGGGACCCCGACCTCGCGACGCTGATCGCCCCCGTCCCCTTCGGCTTGCCGGACGAGCTCCCTCCGCACCGCCCCGTGCTCCCCCCCCGCGCGGCCGGCGAGCGCAGGCTCCTCTTCGGCGGCCTGTATGACTGGTACGACCCCTGGACCCTCCTCGATGCCCTGGCCACCCTCGACCGGCCGTGGACCCTGCTGCTGATCCGCAACCCCAACCCGGAGAGCACGCCCCAGCGCCTGTTCGCCGCGGTCGAGGCCCGCTGCCGTGCGCTCGGCTGGTGGGGGAGCCGCGTCCAGGTCCACGACTGGGTGCCGGCCGAGCGGCGCTACGACCTGCTGCGCGACGTCGACCTCCTGGTGGCGCCCCACCGCCCCAGCCTGGAGACGCGTCTCTCGCTGCGCACCCGCTTCCTGGACGCTCTCGCCGCCGGCTGTCCGGTGGTGACCAGCGAGGGGGGCGCCATGAGCCGCCTGCTCGCCGAGCATCGCGCCGGCTGGGTCGCCCCGCCCGGCGACGCCCCGGCCCTGGCGCGAGCCCTCGGCGAAGCGCTCGACGACCCCACCGCCCGCCAGGCCGGCGCCCGCGAGCTGGTCGCCGCCTTCCACTGGGACCGGGTCCTCGCGCCGCTCGTCCGCTTCTGCCGCGAGCCCTGGCGGGATGAGACCAAGGACCGCTTCGGCCATCGCCCCGCGACCGTCGCCCCCCCGGACCGCCTCGCCTTCCGCCTGCGCCGCAAGCTCCGCGTCTGGCGGGGGCGCTTCTGGCAGGGGAGGCCAGCGTGACCGGCAAAATCACCGTCGCCATCCTCTCCTGGAACGGCCGCCAGCACCTGGAGACCTGCCTCGAAGCGCTCGCCGCTCAGCAGGACCCCGGGATCCCCTGGGAGATCCTGGTCCTCGACAACGGCTCTACCGACGGCACCGCCGCCTGGATGCGCGAGCGCTGGGGGGGCGACCGCCGCGTCCGCCTGATCGAGAGCCCGGTCAACCTCGGCTTCTGCGGCGGCAACAACCGCCTGGCCCGGGAGGCGGACGGCGACGCCCTGGCCCTGCTCAACAACGACACCCGCCCCGAGCCGGGCTGGCTCGGCTCGCTGGTGGAGACGCTCGCCTCGGCGCCGCCGGACGTGGCCGCCGTCTCCGGCAAGATCGTGGACTGGAAGGGGGAGCGCCTCGACTTCGGCCGCGGCCTGATGACCTTCGACGGCCACGCCTTCCAGCTCGACTTCCGCCGTCCGCTGAAAAGCGCGCGGGTGCCGGCGGCGGGGGAGGAGCTCCCCTTCGCCTGCGGCGGCAACCTGCTGGTCCGCCGCGCCTCCTTCCTGGAGGCCGGCGGCTTCGACGAGAGCTACTTCGCCTACCTGGAGGACGTCGACCTCGGCTGGCGTCTCTGGTCGGGGGGCGAGCGCATCGTCTTCGCCCCGGAGGCGGTCGTGCATCACCGCTCTAGCGCCACGAGCGACCTGCTGGGCCTCTACAACCGCGGCTTCCTCTTCGAGCGCAACGCTTTCCTGACGGCCTACAAGAACTACGAGGACGGCCTGTGGGAGAAGATCCTGCCGGCCGTGATGCTCACCCTGCTCTCCCGCACCCAGGCGATCCTCCTGGCCAACCCCGGCATGGACACCCTGCGGATCGACCCCTACGCCGGCCACATCGCCAATACCGGGCCGAGGGCCACCTCCTCCGCGATCGAGCTGCCGCCGGTCACCACCTGGGAGGGGTTCAAGATCCGCTGGCGCGGCTATGGCCCGCGGGATTTCCTCCAACGCGGCCTCCGTAAGCTGGGGATCGCCCCGTCACCCCCCGCCGTCACGCCGGACGGCCCCCATCTCACCGACGAGCGGACGATCGCCCAGCTCCGCGCCCTCCACTGGCTGACCGGGCATCTGGACGGCGCCGCCGCCACGCGGGCCTCCGTTCAGAGACGGCGGAAGCGGTCCGATCGTGAAATTTTCGAACGCTTCCCGGCGTACCTCGTCCCCACCTATCCGGGGGACCGGGAGCTGTTCGCCAGCCCGGGGTTCCAGGCGTGGCTGCCGGCGGAGCTGCCGTTGCGGCGGGCGGAGCTGGGGGAGATCATGGAGATGGGGTGAGGGCAGGCCAAAAAGATTCCAAAGAGCCTCCTCTGGGTGAAGGGAAGACGACGGGTTGATCCTCTGGATGCTCAGCCTGACGCCGACGCAACGGTTGGCGGTGGCCCAGGGATTCGTTGACAGTATCTGGCCTTTGCGATCCGCGAAAGGAATCCCGTCTTCACCGTCTGTGGAATCGGAGCGTCCTGCCCTCCGAAGCCTCACCCCCTGGCCCCCTCTCCACTTCGTGGAGAGGGGGAACTTGGAGGAGGGGTGTTGCCAGTATGGTGCGGATTCCGATAAAAAGAGTGGATATGGAGAGGAAATTGCGGCGGGGGCCGATACCGGTGCGGACGGTGAAATCCCGCGCTCAGATCCTGCGGGCTTCGCCGACACCGGCGGAACGGGAGATGTGGGAGATCCTGCGGGATCGCAGGCTGGCGGGATTCAAGTTCCGCCGGCAATCCCCGATCAGCATCTTCGTCGCTGACTTCTACTGCGCTTGCCTCAAGCTGATCGTTGAGCTGGATGGCGATGTCCATTCAGACCCCCACCAAGTCGCCCATGACAAGAATCGCGATTCCTACCTGCGCTCCCTCGGCTGCACCATCCTGAGATTCCCCAACCGCGATCTCTTCCAGAGCCGGGAAGCCGTTCTCTCCCAAATCCTGGCGGTCGCCACCAACCTCCAAGCCCAAGACAACCCTTCCGGACCAAGCTCCCCCTCTCCACGAAGTGGAGAGGGGGCCGGGGGGTGAGGCCTCGAAGGGCAGACCGCCCCGAATAGTACCGCCCTATTGGGCCACCCCCACCTCCTCCCACACCGCCGTCACATCCTGATCCGCCTCCTCCGGCCCCGCCGTCTTGATCCAGCAGCGCAGCACCTCGGCCACGCTCCAGGCTTGAGCGACGCAGCCGCGGGGGGTGTAGGGCTCCTCGGCGTCGAAGACCTCGCTGATCGAGCCGAGGCAGGCCTCTCCGAGATGCGGCACGAAGCCTGCCAGGAATTGCCTCGCCTTCCGGGTCTCCCCGGGGTGGACCCGCAGCCAGGCGTCGATGTACGGGCCGATCAGCCAGGCCCAGACCGTCCCCTGATGGTAGGCGGCGTCGCGGGCGCGGAGGTCGCCGTCGTAGGTCGGCTTGTAGTCGGGATCCCCGGGGGCCAGCGAGCGCAGGCCCACGGGGGTGAGGAGCCTCTCCGTCACCACCTTCAGCACCGGCTCCCAGCGCGACGGGTCGAGGACGGGAAAGTCCAGGGAGATCGCGAAGACCTGGTTCGGACGGCAGGCGGGGTCGTCCCCGGGCTGATCGTTCACCACGCCGTCCACCACGTCGTAGAGGTAGCCCCCCTCGGCGTACCAGAAGCGGCGGTTGAACGACTCGCGGCAGCGCTCCGCGTGACGGGCGATGTGATCCGCGGTCTCCTCGCGCTTCGAGAGCGTCTCCTCGCGCACCCAACCCTCCAGCAGCCGCAGGGCGTTGTACCAGAGGGCGTTGATCTCCACCGCCTTGCCCCGCCGCGGGGTCACCACCCAGCCGTCCACCTTGGCGTCCATCCAGGTGAGCTGGTACCCCTCCGCCCCCTGGCGGAGCAGGCCGTCCTCCGGATCGACGCCGATGCCGAAGAGCGTCCCCTGGAGGTGGTGATTCACGATGTCGATCAGCTTGGGCAGCAGGAGCCGCAGCGTCTCGCGGTCGCCCGTCGCCTGGAGATAGCGGTGGAGGGCGTGGAAGAACCAAAGGGTGGCGTCCGCCGTGTGGTAGAGCCCCTCGCGGTCCCCCTCGGGGAAGAGGTTGGGGATCAGCCCGTCCTTGATGTAGCGGGAGAAGGTGCGCAGGATGTACCCCGCCTCGAGCTGCCGGCCGG
>Ga0308175_100001401_pt1 | contig 16260 bp, 13 predicted proteins | sample PhyCR1_3_FD_203893 | JGI IMG/M metagenome (GOLD analysis project Ga0308175, IMG submission 203893) | Soil microbial communities from UC Gill Tract Community Farm, Albany, California, United States - DLSLS.C.R1 | ecosystem: Environmental > Terrestrial > Soil > Agricultural land | place: USA...
AGGAGCCGGTCCATCGGGAGGGGCCGTTCCATGTCGGCCTTCACCTCTTCGGTGGCCTTTCGCTGATCGGGCGTGTCCTCGTAGAGGAAGCTCGACTCGAGCTCGCGCTGCCAGCGGGTGTCCGGAGGGAAGGCGTAGCCCGCGCTCACGGTGCGGCGCGCGTACAGGTCGAGCAGCTCGGCCGCCATCTGCTTGATGGCCTGGCGGGTCTTCTCGCGGACCCGGGCCCAGGACGATCCGCCCAGCCGGTGCAGCCTGGGTGGCGGCCGGTCACCGTCCTCGCCTGCGGCGCGATAGCGCTCGACCTGGTCGAGCCGATACAGGGGCACGTTGAGGCGGTCGCCGCCCTCGTACTCGACGATGGCGACCTCGAGCGTCGACTCCTCCACCGTGATGGTATTGATCCCGCGGTAGATCCCGATGCCGTGATCGAGATGGACCACGTAGTCGCCTTCAACCAGGGCGCCCGTCGCGGCCGAGGGCGCGGCCTGGCGGTAGCGTCGTGGCCGGCGCAGCCGCCGGGCCCGGCGGAAGATCTCGTGGTCGGTCAGCACCCGCAGCGACGGCATCACGAACCCGCCGTCGAGCGCGCCGATCGCGAGCGTGGCGTGCCCCCCGCCCCGCGGCCCCTCCTCGAGCAGCTCCTCGAGCCGCTCGAGCTGCCCCTCGTTGTCGCACAGGATCAGCGCGGCCGGCGAGCCGGCGAGAAGCGCGCGGAGCCGGTTGAGATCGCGATCGATCTTCTCCGGCGGAAAGAACCCGAACTGGAGGTCCACCTGTTCGTCCCGAAGCAGCAGCCGCGGGTAGGTCGAGAGGCGCTCCCGCCATTGCTCCGGCGGCTCGAGGATCTGCTCCCGGCCCGGGACGTCTTCCCCCAGCCGCCGAGCCACTTCGAGATGGTGCTGCGCCTCGTTCCACGCCCGCTGGACTTCGTCCAGGTCGGGCCCGGCGGCTTCCTCGATCACGATCGTGTCGGACGGCAGGAGCTCGAGCAGGGTGCGGCGCAGGGCCGCCTCGAAGGCCGGCGGGGAAGAACGGGAAGACCAGGCTCCGGTGTCCGCATCCATCGCGCCGCCGCGCGAGCTGCCCACGCCGGCCTCGAGCTCCTCGCGGACGCTCCGGGTATCGATCGGCAGCACGGTGACCTCGGTCAGCTCCTGCAGCGAACGCTGGGTGGTCAGATCGAACCCGCGAATCGAGGCAATGTCGTCACCCCACCACTCGAGCCGGGCCGGGCCCGCCATCCCGAAGCCGTACAGGTCGAGGATGCCGCCCCGCATGCTGAACTCGGCCACTTCGGTGACCGTCGGGACCCGCCGGTACCCCATCCGCTCGAGCGTGCCCGCCACCTCCGCCGGCGGCACCCGGTCGCCGGTGGCGAGCCGCAGCCGGAGCCGTTCAAGGGCGGCTGGCATCAAGGTGCGCTCGGCGGTGGCGCGCGCGGTGCTCACCAGCAGGCGGAGCCGCCCCTGCAGCAGCGCCTCGATGGTCTCCGCGCGCTCGCCGGCGATCTCGTAATGGGGCTCGTCCTCGCCCAGCGCTTCCCGCTGGGGGTAGAGGGCGACACCCTGGTCGGTCAGGTGCGCCAGATCGGTGAGCCAGCGCTCCGCGTCGCCTGGCGTGGGCGCCACGATGGTGAGCAGCCGTTGAGGAAAGCGCGACGTCAGCCACGCCGCGAGTACGGCCCCGCTCGAGCCCGGGAGGCCGCCCAGGCGGAGGGCCTGGCCGCGCACGGGGAGCCGCTCGGCCAGATCCACGGCGGCGGGCGTACGGGCGAACGCATCGAGCACCGGTCGCAGTCTCATCGCGCGTCGCGCCTCCACAGGCTCGCGAGCGCCGTTTCGGCCAGGGCCAGGAGCAGCGCCAGCCACAGCAGCAGACCGCGGAGATCGCCGCGGGCGTTGCCGGTGAACACCGTGCCGCCTACGTCCCCCAGCGACACCAGGCGGGCATCCTTCCACAGTCGCCGGGCCTGGCCATCGCTCGCCGGCATCAGGATCGACTCGCGCGGATCGATGTTGGCCGTGATGGCGCCGATCGTGTCGGCGCCGGCGACGAGGTAGTACGCACCGGGCTCGCCGGGCCGAAACACGCCCCCGCCCTCCACCTGCCAGTCGCGCTCGCCCTGGCGTACATCGGTCACCAGATCGGGCAGCGGCACCGGATCGCCCGGGGCACCATCCTCCAGCGACACCTCGCCCCGCGCCAGCCGGTTCACCAGCGCATCCATGAAAGGCATGAAGCCGGCCGACACGGGCAGATCGCTCCATGCCGGATCCAGCCGGCTCCCGAGCAGCACCACGTCCCCGCTTCGCACCAGCCAGGGAGTCCCGCCGACCGTCGCGAGCACGCCGGTGCGGCCGCTCTGGCCGGTCTCGAGCTGATACCGCTTGAGCACCCGCACGCGGCCGATCAGGGCACCGCTGTCGGTGGTGGCCGGCTGGCTGAGCGGCGCGCCGTAGTGCCAGCCGACGCCCCGCGCGGCGAGGGCCCGGTTGAGCGCGCCGAGGGCCGCCGGATCCTCGGGCGGCTGCACGACCGAGCTTCCCCGCGCAAGCCGGCCCAGCGTGACCTCGTTGCCGCGGCCGATGCGGCGGTTGGCCTCGAGGACCTCGCACGCGGCGGCAACGAAGCGGCTGGCCGAATCCCAGTTCACCCCGGCGACCGGCGCGACACGGACCACCGCCAGGCGGCGGTCGTCGAGCCGGAGCTCATCCGGGTCCAGCTCCGCCTCGGCGCTCCACCAGCCGGGCCCTACGCCGGCCATCGCGAGGACGGCGCCCCCACCCGGCTGCGCCAGCGCCTGCCTCGGCGGACGGGTGCCAAGCCGCGCGGTGACCGGCCGAGCGTCACCCGAGTCGCCCACCAGGGACACGGTCAGGCGGCCTCCCTCGGCGCTCCATGGTTGGGGGCCGGTCTCGAGCCGGCTGATGCCCACGTTGGGCGGGGGCGGCTCGTCGGGCCGCCCGACCACCAGCGGCACGCGAAGGTCCGCGCCGGACACCGCGGTTGCCTGGAGATCGGAGAGCAGCGCGATCTCGCCCGGGCGCGGCTCGCCGGCCAGCACGTTGCCGGCCAGGCCCAGGGCCGCGCCGAGGTCGAGTCGGCGGGAGCTCACCGGCAAGGCGTCCACCTCGCTCAGCAGCGTCTGCCGATCTCCCCGCCGCGGGACGCCGTCGGCGGTCAGGAGCCAGACGGCGTCGTCCGGCGTGACCCGGCCCAGCACCTGCCGGGCGGCGCGCTGCAGCTCCGATAGCCGGCTCGCCCCCGCGACCACGACGCCGCTGCTGGGCGAGTTGTCCACCACCAGCACCATCGCGCTGGGCGAGTGGCCGGCCACGCCTCGGCTGGGCACGGTCGGCCCTGCGGCGGCGAGCACCAGCGCGAGGATGAGCAAGGTCCGGAGCGCCAGCAGCAGCAGGTGCTGCAGCTTGAGGCGGCGCTGGTGTTCGCGCGTGGTCGTGATCAGGTAGCGGACCGCGGGAAACACGACGGTGGGCGGCTCTCGGCGGGCCAGCAGGTGCAGCAGGATCGGGATCGCCGCGGCGACCAGGCCGGCCAGCGCCCAAGGGTGAAGAAGGCCGATCATGCCGCCCTGGACGATGGCGCCAGCGCCTCGCGGAGCACGATGCCGTACGGGGTGTCGGTGGTCACTCGATGATAGCCGATGCCGTGGCGCCGGCAGGCCAGCCGCCAGTCATGCACCACGGCGCGCACCGTGTCCCGATAGGCCCCCGCCCAGTCGCGCGGGCGCAGCACCACGGCGGCGCGCGACTCGGGGTCCTCGAACCGGGCCTCCGCCGGTCCGGCCAGCGTCACCTCTCCGGGATCCATGAGATGGAGCACCAGCACCTGGTGCCCCCGATGGCGCAGGAAGCGGAGCGCCTTGAGCGCCAGCTCCCGATCCAGCAGCAGGTCGGACACGAACACCACCAGGCCCCGCCGGCGAAGCTGGTTCACCACCCGCCTGAGCGCGGGCTCGGCGGCGGTCCCGAGTCCGGGCTCGAGCCTCGCCAGCGTGCCCACCAGCTGGCGCCAATGGCTCAGCCGGGCGCGAGGCGGCAGCACCGTGCGCACCTCGTCATCGAAGGTGATGAGGCCGGTGGCGTCGCGCTGGCGAAGCAGGATCAGCGAGAGCGCGGCGATCAGGCGCTGGGCATAGGCCAGCTTGGGAAGGACCGTCTCGGGACTGCCGGTCCAGGCCATGGAGCGGCTCGCGTCGCACACCAGCATGGCCCGGAGGTTGGTTTCTTCCTCGAACTGTTTCACGTACAGCCGGTCGTTCCGGCCCAGAATCTTCCAATCGACGTAGCGCAGCTCGTCGCCGGGCTGGTACATCCGGTGCTCGGCGAACTCGACCGAAAAGCCGCGCCGCGGCGAGCGGTGGAGGCCCGACAGGAAGCCTTCGACGACGCCTTCGGTGATGACCTCGAGCCCGCCCAGCTTGGAGACCTCGTAGGGGTCGAGCAGGTCGAGACGGGGGCGATTCTGGACAGCCACGGGACGCTGCATGAAGGCGTGAATCGTAGACCGGTGGAAAGGTGGAGGCAATCGTCCTCCCCAGAGGACATCCCGGCCGGGCCGAATCGGCCGGCAATTCGCCAATCCTTTACCTCGCCCTATCTTATGCCGATACCCCATCCTGGCACACCATCTGCTGTCTGCCGCAGCCATGCTTCGAGCGACTGGAGAGCTCATGTTCGTCACGCTGGGATGGGTGCTGCTGACGGGCTCCCCTCCGGTTCGAACCACCCCACAACCCGACCGTCGCTCGCCCGCCCATGCCGCGGCGGCCGCCCGCGTTTCGATCTGGACCGACCGTGACGACCCCTACGCCCGGGGCGAGCCCGCGGACGTGTACCTCAGCGTGGACGAGCCGTCCTACGTGGCCGTGTTCCGGGTGGACACCGACGGCCGGATCCGGGTCCTGTTTCCCCGCGAGCCGTGGACCGACACCTACGTTCGCGAAGAGCGTGAGCTCCAGGTGACCGGCCCCCGTGGTGGCCGGTCCTTCCTGGTGGATGACGATCCCGGCGTGGGTTACCTGTTCGCGCTGGCCTCGACCGAGCCGCTCGACTTCCGCTACATCACCCGCGGCGACTACTGGGACTACCGCCTGATCGACGGCGGCCGAATCCAGGGCGACCCCTACGTCCGGCTCACCGATCTGGCCGCCCGGCTGGTGCCCGAGGGCGACTACGACTACGACATCTCCCCCTACTACGTGGACCGGCGGTACGACTACCCGCGCTTCGTGTGCTACGACTGCCACGCCTACGCCAGCTACCGGGAATGGGACCCCTACCAGACCGCCTGCACCCGGTACCGTGTCGTGATCCGCGATGACCCGGAGTACTATCCCTACCGCTACGGGGGCCGGAACGTGGTGGCCGACCGGCCGGCCCATCCCGGCCCGCGGTTTGTGTTCCGCGACGCCGATCCGCGGCGGCCGCCGGTGAGCCGCGGAGAGCCCGAGCGCCGCCGCGGCGCCGAGGACGAGGACCCCGGCCGCACCAGCGACGACGTCGGCGGACGGGGGACAGTGCCCGCGCCAAGGTTGCAATCGTTGCGGCGCCGGGACCACGAGGTCGTGCCCGAGACTTCACCCACCCGTCCCCTGGTCGACGAGCGCCGGCGAGTGGAGCGGCGTCGGGAGGCTGAAGGCGGCCGGAAGCCGCGGGCGGTTCGCGACAGCTCGGCGGACGTGCCCGACGGGCTTCGGCCCGCCAGCCTTCCTCAGAGCACCGGCGAGCCCGAGCTCCGCCGCCGGAGCCCGTGAGGATACCGACCCCGCTATACTCCGCCGGCAGCGGAGTGCCGGCACCCTCACCAGGACCGATCTTCATGCGTCGTCTTCTGTTCGCCGGCCTCGTCCTCGCGACGGGGCCGCTTACCGCCCGGGCCCAGACCAGCGCCGCCCCCGACGCCGGCGCCGCCTCGATCACCGCGGCCGACGTCGCCCGCCGGATCGGGATCATCGCCGACGACTCCATGATGGGACGCGACACGCCGAGCCGTGGCCTGGAGCTCACGGCGGCCTACGTGGCGGACCAGTTCCGCTCGTTCGGGCTCCGCCCCGCCGGGGATAGCGGCACGTTCTTCCAACGCTATCCGATCACCCGGCGGCGGTTCGAGGCCGAGAGCTCGGCGGTGGCGTTCGCGAGCGCCGGGAGCAGGGCGGAAGCCCGGTTCGACCGGAGCGCCCGGTACATCCAGGGACAGATCACGGGGCAGCCGACGACCGGTTCAGTGGTGCTGGTGGGCGGGCCGCTCGACCCCGAGAAGGCCGGCCGACTGCCGCTGCGCGACAAGATCGTGCTCTACCCGATCGCCGTGGGCACCGGCGCCGAGCGGACCACCGAGGTGACCCGCGCCATCAGGCTGGCCAAGCCAAGCGCCGTGGTGCTGCTGGCCGACCAGCCCCAGGCGGCCTTCGCGGCACGCATCCCCGGCACGACGATTCCCCGCACGGCGGTCGATCTCAAGCTCACCTCCCCGCCGATCGTGGAGGTCAACCAGGCGGCGGTCGCTTCGGTGCTCCGGGCCGCTCGAGTCGATGCCGGCGCCGTCCGCACGTCGGCCACGCCGGTGTTCCGCGAGCTGCCCGGCCTTCGCCTCACGGTCACGCTCAAGGACTCCGTGCTTCACCGGCTCACCGCGCCCAACACGGTCGGGATCCTGGAGGGCAGCGATCCGGTGCTCAGCAAGGAATATCTGGTGTTCTCGGCGCACATGGATCACATCGGCATCACGCCCGGCTTGACCGACAGCATCAACAACGGAGCCGACGACGACGGCTCCGGCACCACCGGCGTGATTGAGCTGGCGGAGGCGTTCAGCCGCCCGGGCGCGCGGCCCAAGCGCTCGATCATTTTTCTCACGGTGAGCGGTGAGGAGAAGGGGCTGTGGGGCAGCCGGTACTTCAGCGAGCACCCGCCGGTGCCCCTGAGCCAGGTGGTGGCCGACCTCAACATCGACATGATCGGGCGCAACTGGCGGGACACCATCGTCGCCATCGGCAAGGAGCACTCCGATCTCGGCGCCACCCTCGAGCGGGTCAATCGCGCCCATCCCGAGCTCGACATGACGGCCATCGACGACCGGTGGCCGGAGGAGCGATTCTACTTCCGCTCGGACCATTACAACTTCGCCCGCAAGGGCGTGCCCATTCTGTTCTTCTTCAACGGCGTGCATCCCGACTACCACCAGCCCTCGGATTCACCCGACAAGATCGACAGCGAGAAGGAGTCGCGAATCGTTCGGCTGCTGTACTACCTGGGCCGCGCCGTCGGCGACGCCCCGGCACGGCCCCGATGGAAGCCGGAGAGCTATCGCGAGATCGTGGAGGAGCCGCCGCACCCGTGAGCGACACGATCGCGGACTTCAACGATTTCCGGAGCCGGATGAACGACCTCATCCTTGGCGCCGGCAATCTTACGATCAATCGCTTCTTCGCGCTCGACAGCCGGACCTACGAGCCCGGTGCGCTGGGCACCAAAACCAAGGAGATGCTCGGCCTGGTCTCGTCCATGGTGCTCCGGTGCGACGACTGCGTGACCTACCACGTCCTCCGGTGCCACGAGGAGGGTGTGACGCGCGAGGAGTTCCTGGAGATTTTCTCGGTGGGCCTGGTGGTTGGCGGGAGCATCGTGATTCCGCATCTCCGGCGGGCCATGGCCAGGCTGGAGGAGCTGGAGGCGGCTCGGTAGGGCCTCGCGGTCACCACCTCGTCAGCAGCACCCCCACGATGATGAGCACCGCCCCGACAGCCTGCGACGGGTGCGCCCGTTCACCGAGCATCGCCCACGCCGCGATCACCGCGAACAGCGGGGTCAGGCACATGTAGATCGCCGTGCGGGTGCCGCCGACCGTCTGCACGCTTCGATTCCACAGGATGTACGCCACCACCAGCGACAGCAGCGTGGCGTAGGCCAGCGCCCACCAGCCGGTGGCCGAGACCGTCGCCCACTCGAGCCGGAAGAGGCCGGGCAGGCCGGCCAGCAGCAGTCCGGGCGTGCCCGCCACCGAGGTGACCATGGTCACCCGAAGCGGGCTCACGCCCGCCGGAAGCCGGCGGAGGTCGACGGTGTATCCCGCCCAGCAGAACACGGCGAGCACGGTGAGCAGGTCGCCGTGCAGGGTTCCGGTCGAGAACTCCACGCCGCTGGCCACGATCACCAGGACCACGCCCAGGGTACCGAGTCCGATGCCCCACCACATCCGCCGGGTGACCCGCTCGAGCCCCAGCGCCCAGGCGATGAGGGCCACGACCGTCGGCACCGTGGCGACGATCAGCGCGCTGTTGGTCGCCGTGGTGTGCGCCAGGCCCAGGATGAACATGAGCTGGTAGCAGGTGTTGCCGACGATGCCGAGCACGATCAGCCGACGCCATGCCGCCCGCTCGATGCGGGCCGGCCCCTCGACCACCCGCACCACCGCCCACAGGAGCAGGCTCGCCAGCGTGAAGCGAACCGCGGTAAACGGCAGCGCCGGGATCTCGCCGATGGCGATCTTGGTGACGCTGAAGTTGAGGCCCCAGATGAGGCACACGAGCAGCATACCGAGGTCGGCGACCGAGGAGCGGCCGGCGCCCGACGGTTGGGCCGCCCGGTCGGTGGGGCGGAGCGCGACCGCGCCCCAGCTGGCGGTGACGCGCCGCGAGTCCGGCGTACGCGCGCCACCCTCAGCCGCCGCCGGTTCGGGATGCTCGTCTGGAGATCGGATCACGCCATAAAGAGTAACACCCGCCCTATCGCCCATCGCCTTCACTGACCGTCCGGCCGTCCGACCATCCCACCGTCGTTTATATTCCCGCCATGTCACAGTCCCGCATCCGCAACTTCTGCATCGTCGCGCACATCGATCACGGGAAGTCCACGCTCGCGGATCGGCTCATCGAGGCCACCGGGACGGTCGAGAAGCGGCAGATGCGGGAGCAGCTGCTCGACACGATGGACCTCGAGCGCGAGCGAGGCATCACCATCAAGCTCAACGCGGTGCGGATGAGCTATACGACGCGGGACGGCGTCGCCTACGAGCTCAACCTGATCGACACGCCGGGGCACGTGGATTTCACCTACGAGGTGTCCCGCTCGCTGGCGGCCTGCGAGGGTGCCATCCTCGTGGTGGACGCCTCGCAGGGCGTGCAGGCCCAGACGCTGAGCAACCTGTTCCTGGCGATGGACGCGGGGCTCGAGATCATCCCGGTGCTCAACAAGATCGACCTCCCGGGCGCCGAGCCCGAGCGGCGGGCGCAGGAGATCATGGATCTGATCGGCGCCAAGCGCGAGGAGATCCTGGCGGTTTCGGCCAAGGAAGGCACCGGCGTCCCCGAGCTGCTCGAGGCGGTCGTGGCGCGGGTCCCGCCGCCCCGAGGACAGGAGGACGCCCCGCTCCGGGCGCTGATCTTCGATTCCTATTATGACCGCTATCGCGGCGCCATTCCCAGCATCCGGGTCGTGGACGGGACCGTGCGCGAAGGGATGGAGATCGCCTTCGGCTCCCACCCCGACGACCTCTACCACGTGGACGAGGTGGGCTACCTCCGGCTGGGCCAGCAGCCCGCGGCCGAGCTCGAGGCCGGCGAGGTGGGCTACGTGGTGGCCAGCCTCCGCGGCGTCCGCGATGCCAGGGTGGGCGACACCATCCTCGACGCCCACGACCGCGCGTCCGAGCTGCTGCCCGGCTACCGCGACGTCAAGTCGATGGTGTTCGCCGGCATCTACCCGACGGACTCCGACCAGTACGAAGGCCTGCGCGACGCGCTCGAGAAGCTGGTGCTCAACGACGCCAGCCTGCACTACGAGCCCGAATCGTCCACCGCGCTCGGCTTCGGCTTCCGCTGCGGCTTCCTCGGCCTGCTGCACATGGAGATCGTGCAGGAGCGGCTGGAGCGGGAATTCAACCTGAGCCTGATCACGACGGTCCCGACGGTGGAGTACCACGTGTACCGCACCGACGGCGACATGCTCCTGCTGGAAAACCCGAGCAACCTGCCCGACCCCGCGACGATTTCCCGGATCGACGAGCCCTACGTCAAGGCCCGCATCATGGCGCCGGTGGACTACATCGGCGGCATCATGAAGCTGGGCCAGGAGCGGCGCGGGGTGTACAACGGGATGCACTACATCGACACCACCCGGGTGGAGTTCGACTTCGAGTTCCCGCTGGGCGAGATCGTGCTCGACTTCTACGACAAGCTCAAGTCGCTCTCCCGCGGGTATGCGTCGCTCGACTACGAGATGGCGGGCTATCGCGAGTCCGACCTGGTCAAGCTCGACATGCTGATCAACGGCGACCCGATCGACGCCTTCAGCGTCATCATCCACCGCGACAAGGCCCAGGAGTACGGCCGCAAGGTGGCGGAGAAGCTCAAGGAGCTGATTCCGCGCCAGCTCTACCAGGTGGCGATCCAGGCGGCCATCGGCAACAAGATCATTGCCCGGGAGACCATCTCCGCGTTTCGGAAGGACGTCCTGGCCAAGTGCTACGGCGGCGACATCACGCGCAAGCGCAAGCTCCTCGAGAAGCAGAAGGAGGGGAAAAAGCGCATGAAGCAGATCGGCGCCGTGGAGATCCCCCAGGAAGCATTCCTGGCGGTGTTGCAGGTGGAGTAGGTGCGGGTGCCCGGCCCGAGCGTCGTCGTCATCCAGACCGCCTTTCTCGGCGACGTCGTCCTGACCACGCCGCTGCTCACCGCGCTCGCAGCGGTACACGGGCCGGTGGACGTGGTGACCACGCCGGCCGCGGCGTCCCTGATCGAGACCCATCCCGCGGTGGGCACGGTCTTTCGGTATGACAAGCGCGGGGGCGAGCGCGGGCTCCGCGGGGTGTGGCGGCTGAGCCGGCAGTTGCGGGCGCGGGGCTACCTGCGCGCCTACCTTCCCCATCGGTCGTGGCGGTCGGCGGCGTTGGCTCGGCTCGCGGGGATCGGCGAGCGGGTGGGCTTCGCCGACAGCCCGGCCGCGGCGACCTACACCCGCCGCGTGGTGCGGCCGGCCGACGGACACGAGGTGGAGCGCCTGCTCGCGCTGGCTGGCGGCGGCAGTGCACCGCCGGTCCACGTCGCGCTCACCGGCGACGACGTGGCCGAGGCGGACCGCTGGCTTGACGCGCACGGGGTCGCGGCGGGATTCATCGCGATCGCCCCCGGGTCGATCTGGGGTACCAAGCGCTGGCCCGGCTACGCCGAGCTGGCCGCGTCGCTGGATCGCCCCACGGTGGTCATCGGGGGCCGGGAAGACGCGCGCCTCGCCGCCGACATCGTGGCCCAGGCGCCCGGCCGGACGCACAGCGCCGCGGGCGAGCTCGGGCTGCGGGCCTCGGCCGCGCTGCTCGCCCGGGCGGCGGTGCTGGTCACCAACGATTCGGCGCCGCTCCACCTGGCCACGGCCGTGGGCACGCCGATCGTCGCGCTGTTCGGACCCACGGTGCCGAGCTTCGGGTTCGGACCGCGCGGCGAGCGGGACCAGGTCATCGAGCACCCGTCGCTCGGGTGCCGTCCCTGCTCGGCGCACGGACCGCCGGTCTGTCCGCTGGGCCATCATCGGTGCATGCGAGAGTTGTCGGTGGAAACGGCGGCGGCGGCCGTCCAGGCCGTGCTGGGCGCGGAGGCGCATCGTGCGATTCGTACTGGGCATTGACATCGGCGGGACCAACCTGGTCGTCGGCAGCGTGGCCGAGGACGGCTCGCGCATCGTCGCGACCGCGAGCGCGCCGACCCAGGCCGAGGCGGGCGCCAAGGACGTGCTCGAGCGGCTGGTGAATCTCGCCGACCGCGCCGTCGCCGCCACCAAGAACGAGGTGCCGGGCGCCGAGATCCTCGGCGTGGGCGTTGGAGCACCGGGCCCGCTCGACACCAAGCGCGGCATCGTGCTCCTGACGCCCAACCTCGGCTGGATCAACCTGCCGTTGCGTCAGATCATTCACGACCGCCTCGGCCTGCCCGCCGCGCTCGACAACGACGCCAACTGCGCGGTGCTCGGCGAGTGGTGGGTGGGTGCCGCGCGCGGAGCCCGCCAGGCCATCGGGATCACCATCGGTACCGGCATCGGCGGCGGCCTCATCCTCGACGGCAAGCTGTACCACGGCGCGTCCGACGTGGCGGGTGAGATCGGCCACACGACGATCGATACCGAAGGACGCCGCTGCAAGTGCGGCAACTACGGGTGTCTCGAGGCGTACGCCTCGGGCCCGAACATCGCCCTCCGGGCCGTGGAGGAGATCGAGGCAGGTGCGGTGAGCCGGCTGCCGACGCTGGTCAACGGGGACCTCTCCAAGGTCACCGCCCAGACCGTCTACCAGGCGGCGCAGGATGGCGATCACCTGGCGCTCGAGGTGGTAAACGACACGGCGCGCTTCCTCGGCGTAGGCATCGGAAACCTGCTCAACGTGTTCAATCCGGAAGTCGTGGTGGTGTGCGGCGGCGTCACCGCCGCGGGTGACCACCTGTTCGTGCCGCTTCGCCGCGAAACGGCCCGGCGCGCGTTCAAGCCCGCGGTGGCGGCCTGCCGCATCGTGCCCGGCGAGCTGGCCGGCACGGCCGGCGTGTACGGAGCCGCGAAGGCGTTTCTGGACCAGACGCTCGGTGCCTAAGATCGGGGTCATCGGGTCGCTGGTATGGGACCTGATCCACGGTCGCGACCCGCTGGCGCCGCCGACCGAGGAATGGGGCGGCATCGCGTACGCGCTGGGCGGTCTGGACGCGAGCCTGCCGCAGGAGTGGGAGATCGTGCCGCTCATCAAGGTGGGCCGCGACCTGGCCCCGCAGGCGGCCGAGCTGCTCAAGGGACTTTCGCGGCTGGCGCCGGGGGCGCGCTGTGTCGAGGTGCCGGCGCCCAATAATCGGGTGGTGCTCCACTATCAGTCGGCGGAGCGCCGCTGCGAGCGGATGAGCGGCGGGGTGCCGCCCTGGACCTGGCTCGAGCTGGGCCCCATGGTGATGGACCTCGACGCCATCTATCTCAACTTCATTTCCGGATTCGAGCTCACCCTGGGCACCGCCCAGGCATTGCGGCAGGGCTTTCGCGGCCCGATCTACGCCGACCTGCACAGTCTGTTCCTTGGCATGCATCACGACGGCATTCGGGTGCTCCAGCCCCTCGCCGACCCGGCCGCCTGGTTCGCCTGCTTCGACGCGGTCCAGCTCAACGAGGACGAGATGCGCCAGCTCTCGCCGGATCCCCTCTCGCTGTCGGCCCAGGCGCTCGGCGCCGGGACCTCGCTGCTGGTGGTGACCCTGGGGCCGAAAGGCGCGGCGTACGTGGCGGCACCCGGGTTCGACGGGTGGCACACGGGAGAGGCCAATGTTCCCCTGGGCGCGGCGAAGCCGCCAGGCAGTGGGAGGCGGCCCCTTGGCTTCGCCCAGGGTGACTCGGGCGCGGTCCGCACCGCGCTGGTATCGGCGTCCCGGATCCAGGCGCTCGACCCGACCGGCTGCGGCGACGTGTTCGGCGCCGCGGCCTGCGCGCGGCTCCTGGCCGGCGACGGCGTCGAGACCGCGCTGCGGCACGCCACCGCGCTCGCCGGCCGCAACGCGGTGTTCCGCGGTGCCGGCGGCCTGGGCCGTCACCTCCGCGGCGAGCTGCTGATCCCATGACCCGGGTAATCGAAGTGCCCGCCACGTTCGACGACCGGAGCTTCGAGCAGTTCGCCGCGGCGTTCGGCCAGTGGCCACCCGAGGAGAAGATCCTGATCGACGCCCGCGGCGCGCAGTGGGCGTCGCCGTTCGGCCTCCTCGCCATGCTCACGGCCGGCCAGGCGCTGGCCGAAGCCCGCCGCGAGCGGCCGCTCTTCACGATACCGACCAACGATGAAGTCAAACGCTACTGGGCGCGGGCGGGCTTCTTCAAGTACGCGGCGGAGCTGTTCGAGCTGCACGGCAAGCTGCCCAAGGCGACGGCCTCGGGGCCCTCGGACGTGCTGCTGGACGTGACACCGGTGCGGGCGACCGAGGACGTACACGAGGTGGTGGAGAAGATCTCCCAGGGCGCATCGCGCATTCTGCACGGCGAGCTCGGTCTCGAGATGAAGGCCACGCTGCGCTTCAGTATGGCGCTTTCGGAGGCATGCCAGAATATTGTGGAGCACGCCGGCACGAGCGGCTGGGTGGCCGTGCAGGCGTACACCTTCCGCCGCCGGCTCGGCCGGCGGGTGGTGGTGATCGCGGTGAGCGACGCAGGGATCGGCTTCCGCCGCTCGCTCGAGAGCACCCATGCCAAGCGGTTCGGCGACCGCTGGGGCGATGGGGCGGCCCTCGAAGCAGCGCTGATCCAGGGCGTGAGCCGCTTTCGCGATCCCGGCCGCGGGCAGGGTCTCGCCTTCATCAAGCGCTTCCTGGATCAGTGGAAAGGCAAGATCTCGATCCGGAGCGGCACCGCGCGCCTCGCGATCGTGCCGCCGTGGGACGAGGACGTTCCGTTGAGCGAGCACCTCCCGTTCTTCCCCGGAGCCCAGGTGCAGATCATCATCCCCTCGCAGGACGCCGAGACTCGATGATTCAGACCATCCGCATCGGGACCCTCCTGCGTGAGACCGTGGCCTCGCCCTACCGCAACCTGGTCACCCGACCCACCGGGGCCGCCATCCGGAACCGCATCCAGGCTGCCCTGGCTCACTCCGACTGCCATACCGCCCTGCTGGACTTCTCCGACATCGAGCTGGTCGACCTGAGCTGTGCCGACGAGGTGGTGGCCAAGCTGCTGCTCGACGACGACGGCGAGCGCGGGGTCCGGTTCGTGGTGCTGAGCGGCCTCCGGGAAGATCAGCACGAGGCCATCGAGCACGTGCTCACCACCCATCGGCTGGCGGTGGCCGCCATGCCGGGCGGCGAGCATCCCGCGCCGCGGCTCCTGGGCTGGGTCACCGCCGACGCGCGGGCGGCGTTCGCCTTCCTGTGCGAGCGGGGCGCGCTGCTGGTGGCGGAGCTGGCCGGCGCGCTCGACTGGCCCTCCGCGAGGGCCGAAGCGGCCCTCCAAGCCCTGGCGGTCCACCGGCTGGTCCAGACCGACGGCGATCGCTATCAGCCGCTGCCCATCGGATGACCAGGCGCCGCTTCGGGCCGTCCACCACGGCCGTGCACGGCGTTCCCCATCGCCGCCCCGACTGGGCGCCCGTGGCCCCCTCCATCCAGCAGAGCAGCACCTTCACCGCGCCGGTCGGCAGCGACGAGGACATCCTCTACAGTCGCTACGGCAACAATCCCAACCAGGTCCAGGTCGCCAAGAAATACGCGCTGATGGAGGGTGCCGAAGACGCGATCTTCCTCGCGAGCGGCATGGGCGCCACCGCACTCGCCCATCTGGCCGTGCTCCGGCCGGGCGACCACCTGATCAGCAGCAGCTGGATCTATGGCGGCACCCAGCATCTGTTCGACGAGGAGCTGGGCCGTCTCGGCATCGACATCACCTACGTGCAGCCCGACCAGCCCAGGCTGTGGCGCCGCTCGGTGCGCAAGGCTACCCGGGCCATTTTCGTCGAGACGCCGACCAATCCGCTCATGCGCGTGGTGGACATGGCGCCGGTGGCCCACATCGCCCGGGAGTTCGGGTTGGCGCTGCTGGTGGACGCCACCTTCGCCAGTCCGTTCAACTTCCGCCCGCTCGAGCACGGCGCCGACATCGCCATCACCAGCGCGACCAAATACCTCAACGGGCACAGCGACGTGATCGCCGGCGCGGTGGCCGGCTCGAGCTCGTTCGTGGAAGAGGTAAACCGACTGATGCGCCTGTGGGGCCAGGCCATCGACCCGCATGCCGCGTGGCTGGTGGACCGGGGCATGCGGACTCTCGCGCTCCGCATGGCGCGCCATAACGCCAACGGCATGGCGGTGGCCTCCTGGGCCGAGTCGCACGCGGCCGTGGCGCGGGTCCACTATCCCGGTCTCCCATCCCATCCGGACCACGCCCAGGCCAAGACCGCGCTGGACGGCTTCGGCGGCATGGTCGGGCTCGAGCTGGCCGGCGGCCCCAAGGCGGCCGAGCGGATGCTCAAGCGCCTGAGGCTCGTGACCCACGCGCCGAGCCTCGCGGGCGTCGAGACGCTGGTGAGCGAGCCGCGTTACACGTCGCACAAGGGCATCTCGCCCACGGACCGCGCCGCGCTCGGCATTCCGGACGGATTCCTGCGGCTGAGCTGCGGGATCGAGGAAGCGGAGGACATCATCGCGGATCTGCAGCAGGCGGTGGAGAAGTAGGCGGAAAGGACGGGGAGGACGGGAAGACGGGAGGACGGGGAGGACGGGAAGACGGGAGGACGGGAAGA
>Ga0308175_100001404_pt1 | contig 16249 bp, 16 predicted proteins | sample PhyCR1_3_FD_203893 | JGI IMG/M metagenome (GOLD analysis project Ga0308175, IMG submission 203893) | Soil microbial communities from UC Gill Tract Community Farm, Albany, California, United States - DLSLS.C.R1 | ecosystem: Environmental > Terrestrial > Soil > Agricultural land | place: USA...
GAGCTCGACGGCGTCGTCGACGACCGCGTGCTCGGCCTGATCGGTGAACGCGAGCTGGTACGCGCCGAGCCGGAGCGAGGCGCGCACGGGCGGATCGAGCTTGCGCACCGGCCGCTTGCCGAGATGCTCGATCCCGAAGTCGAGCGTCCGCGTGCGCTGCACGGTGCCGTAGGCGAGCCGTTGCGCGAGCGCGCGATCACGGTCGTCGAGGCTCTCGACTGCGCTCGCGAGCGCACGATCGGCGTACGCGTCTTGCTCGAAGACACGCAGGACGACGTCGAACGCGGCTCGCCGCGCCGGAGCAATCACCGGAGGCCGCGGACGAACTCGTCGTAGCTCATGCGGTTGCGCCCGGCCGGTTGGACCATTTTCGGCACGAGCTTGCCGTCGGCGAGCCGCGCGCTCCAGATCGTCACCTGACGGCCGTGCAGCTCCGTCCGCGCGCCGATGTGTGGCGACAGCGCGCGGATGCGCCGCCACGCGCCGAGTGCATCGGCCAGATCGAGCTCGCGATCGGCGGGCGTGATCTTCTCGGCATAGGTCGACTCGCCTTCCTGCGGCTCGAAATGCGGATCCGCGAGCACGTCGTCCAGCAGCCGGGCCGCGACCTCGCCGGCGCGCAGGAAGACCTGGCCGGCGTCGTCCTCGCCGATCGCGAACCGCTCCTGCGCGGCGATCGGGCCGGCATCGAGCTCGGCGACCGTCTCGTGAATGGTCACGCCCGTCTCCTCGTCGCCGGCGAGGATCGCGCGCTCGACCGGCGCGGCTCCGCGCCACCGCGGCAGAAGCGACGGATGGACGTTCAGGAACAGCGACTGTTCGAGCAAACGCGGCGGGATGTACAGGCCGTACGCGCAGACGACGACCCGCTCGACCGCTTCGGGGAGCTCCGGCTTCTCGGGCTGGTGCACGCCGATCCCGAGGCGCTCCGCCGATTCCTTCGCGGGCGGCGCCGCGACCTTGCGACCGCGCCCCTGCGGCGCGTCGGGACGTGTGAGGAGGAAGGCGATGTCGTGCGTGACGGCGAGGCGCTCGAGCACGTCGGCTCCGAGCGGCGCGGTCGCGGCGACGCCGATGCGCACTAGCTCACCGAAGGACGGCGCGCGGCCGCAGCGTCGAGAGCGCCTCTTTGCGGTGCTCGTCGTCGGTGCGGTCGATGATCAGCACGCCGTCGAGGTGGTCGAGCTCGTGCTGCACGACGCGCGCGGCGTACTCGTCGAGCTCGACGCGAACGTCGGCACCGTGCTCGTCCTTTCCCTCGAGCACGAGCCGCGTCGACCGTTCGACCGGTACGCGCACGCCCTGAAGCGAGAGGCAGCCCTCCTCGTCCGACGACGTTTCCTCGCCGCGCTCGGCCACGACCGGGTTGACGAACGCGCGCGGCTCCTCCTCGTCCGGCTGGTAGACGAACAGTCGGCGTAGGACCCCGACCTGTGTCGCCGCGAGCCCGACGCCCTGCGCGTCGTGCATCAGCGCGATCATCCGCTCGACGAGACGGCGCAGGTCGTCGTCGAACTCCTCGACCTCATGGGCCTTCAGGCGGAGCGCCGGATCGCCGTACTGGCGGATCTGCGCGAGCGCGAGCTGCCGTCGCGCCTCGGTCTCGGCGCGCTCCTGCGCGTCCTCGTCGGGCTCGACGTCGTGGTCGTGATCGTCGTGCTCATGATCGTGATCGTGGGCCACAGCGGCGCCAGTGTAATGACGCTAGGCGGGGAAGCGCTTCAGGATCCACTGCGCGTCGAGCGGCTCCCGCCGGTACGAGCGGCCGCCGAGCTTCACGTAGTCGCGCGTCCGCGGGTCCATCGGCAGCCGCGCCTCGATCGGGTAGTAACGGTTGTGACGTTCGATCAGGTCGTTGACCTCGCCGAAGTCCCAACGCTCCGCGAGGCGTCGCCAGGACGCATCGTCCTTCCGCTCGGCGTACGCCTGCCCGAGGCGGATCGTCAGCGCCTCGATCTCGTCGTCGATCTGCCGCAGCCGCCGCATGAACGGCAGCGGCCCACCGAGGGACGCGAGGTAGCGGTCCGGCTCGGCGCGGAAGCGCCGGATCCGGCGCGCGAGCGGCCGGCCGGTGAGCGGGTTGAGCTCGACCTCCTGGAGGAGCTTCGTCCGCTCGACGGCGGACGCCGGCGTGACATCGCGGATCCCCCACTCGCCGATCACGTCTTCCGGGCGACGCTTGGCCATCGCTACAAGCTTTGCGGATCGACGTCGACGACCGCGGTGAGTCCCGCTCGCCGCATCGCCGGCGCCGCGGCCGACAGTAGGTGCGCGGCCTGCGACGCGATCCGCCGCGGCTGCGTCGTCTTCGCGACGAGCTGCGCGCGGTGCTTCCCCCGAAGGCGAAGCAGCGACGCCGGTCCGAGCAGCTCCGCGCCCTTCACGCCCGCCTTCAGCTCGTCGAGCGCGCGCACGACCGGCTCGATCGCCGGACCCGCCACCACGATCCGCACGAGGTGCGCGAACGGCGGGTACTCGAGCGCGCGACGCCGCTCGAGCTCTTCCGCCAGGAACCGCTGCACGTCATGGCGCGCCGCGTGGACGACCGGCCGCGCCTCCGGCTGAAACGTCTGTACGAGCACGCGCCCCGGCGCGTCGCGGCCGCTTCGACCCGCGAGCTGCGTGATCAGCTGGAACGTCCGCTCCTCGGCGCGAAAGTCGGGCAGGCCGAGGCCCGTGTCGACGTCGACGACCGCTGCGAGCTCCACGCCTTCGAAGTGGTGGCCCTTCGCCACCATCTGCGTGCCGAGCAGCACTGCGCCCTTCGCTGCGGCGAAGCGCGCGAGCGACGCGGCGAGCTGCTCCGGCTTCGCGACTGCGTCGGCGTCGAGTCGGATCAGCTCGAGGTCGGGCAGCTCGCGCGCGAGGTCGCGCTCGAGCTTCTGCGTCCCGGCGCCGAGCCGCGCCAGATCGGGTGACCCGCAGGTCGGGCAGAGAGGCGGCGCTTCGCGTACGAATCCGCAGTGATGGCAGCGGAGCGAGCTGTCGCCGTGCAACACGAGGGCGACGTCGCAGTTCGGGCAGCGGATCGTCGTGCCGCAGGCCCGGCAGTGCAGGGCCGGCGCGACGCCGCGGCGGTTCAGGAGCAGGATCGCCTTGCTCCTGTTCTCCGCGACTCGGCGCAGCGCGTCGAGCAGCGGCGCAGACAGCGGATAGCCGGCCTCGCGGCGCAGGTCGACGACGCGCACCGGCGGCAGGGAGGCACCGAGCCGGCCGCCGAGCTCGAGCCGCTCGAGCGCGGCCCACGACTCGGGCCGCGGCGTCGCCGACCCGTACACCGCCACCGCCCCTTCCAGCCCAGCGCGCTTCGCGGCGACCGTGCGCGCGTCGTAGCGCGGGTCGGAGTCTTGCTTGTACGACGGATCGTGCTCCTCGTCGACGACGATCAGCCCCAGCCCACGGATCGGCGCGAACACCGCCGAGCGCGCACCGACCACGATCCGCGCCTCGCCGCGCGCGATGCGCTCGCGTTCGTCGCGGCGCTCGGCGTCGGTGAGCCCCGAATGAAGGATCGCGACGCGGTCGCCGAACCTCGCACGGACACGACCGACGGTCTGCGGCGCGAGCGCGATCTCCGGGACGAGGATGATCGCGCCGAACCCGCGCTCGAGCATCGACGCGCACGCCTGGAGATAGACCTCGGTCTTGCCCGAGCCGGTCGCCCCGTACAGGAGGACGTTGCCGGGGCCGCCGTCGACGATGCGCGCGATCGCCGCGCGCTGTCCGTCGGAGAGCTGCGCGGGCTCGGCCTCACCGCCGAGCGCCTGCCGTTCCGCCGGGAGCGACTGCTCCTTGCGGCGTTTCGGCGTGACCGGAGCGACGAGTGCGAGCGCACGCGCAGGTGTCGAGCCGTAATAGTCGGCGAGCCAGAGCGCGAGCTCGACGAGCGTCGGCGGAACCTCGCCGACGACGGCCTCGATCGGCCGCGCCTCGACGCCTTCCGGCGGCGCGTCGACGATCTTCGTGACGATGCCGCGCGCGCGCGAGCGGCCGAACGGCACGCGCACGATCGCGCCGACACCGACCTCGTCGAGAACCTCGTACGTGAACGCCCGCGCGACGGCTCGTGCGGTCACGAGCGGGAAGACCTCCGCGTAAGGCACTACGACTCGGCGGGCTGCTCGTCGGCGCGTGCCCGGCGACGGAGCGCGCCGAACGACAGCGTCCGCGCCATCAGCGCCATCGCGATCACGCCGAGCACGAGGTTCGCGATCGTGATCGCGATGTTCATGCCGACGCTGAACGCGAGAAGAAGCGTCTTCGAGATCGCCGACTTGCGGAAGAGGTAGACGATCAAGCCCTGCTTCGTCCCCGCGCCTCCCGGCGTCGCGGGGAACAAGGTCGAGAGCGAGTCGACGACCTGGGCGAGGAGTGCATTGTGGAGCGTGGCGTTGACGTGGAACGCACGCAGGAAGAAGAAGAGGGACGCGATCCGGAGCACCCACGAGATCGCCTGCGGGACGATCACGCCGAACACGAACTTGCGGCGATTACCGAGGATCGCGAAGCCGAGGCGCACGCGATTCCAGAACTCTTCGACGCGGCGGCGCGCCCACAACGTGAGGATGAGCGCGACGACAGCGAGCACGGTGAGGCCGATCCCCGTCGCGGTCTCGTGCCGCAGGAAGAACTTCCAGTCGACGGTGGGGATCCGCGAGTAGACCTGGTGCGTCGGCAGCACGCCGATCGAAAGCGCCCAGATCATCAAGCAGCCGGCGACGACGAAGTCGAACATCGTCTCGACGACGAGTGTCGACGCAAGCGTCGGGTACTTCGCCTCCTGCATGCGGTGCTTGACGAGGTAGAGCTTGATCAGGTCGCCGCCGCGCGCAGGTGCGATCGAGTTGACGCCGACGCCTGCGACGTACGCGCCGAGCGCCGAGCGATACTTCAGCCGGTCGCCGGGATACGACGCGCGAATGATGTTCTGCCACGCGCGCCCGCGGAAGAGCAGCTTCACGACGTGACAGGCAAGTGCCAGCCCGAGCGGCGCCCACGCCACCTCGCGCAGGTGGTGGACGAAGATTCCGACCGCGTGGAAGAAGGCGCCCAACGACGCCTACGGTAGATCAGGCCCCGGCGGCGACCAGGACCCAGTCCGTGCCGAACCCGAGCAAGAGCCCGAGCAGCAACGTCCAGGCGACGAGCGTCGGCATCGAGAAGCGCCGGCAGACCTCGAAGAGCTGGATGACGACGTAGAGGATCGAGCCGCCGGCGACCGCGAAGAACGCGACCTCGAGCGCCGGGCTGACCCAGGCCTGGCCGATCAGCGTGCCGAGGAATGTCGGGCCGCCGCCGATCAGGCCCATCAGGCCGAGGAAGCCCCAGCTCGGCCGCTCCGCCTCGCCGGACATCGGGCCGACGATGCCGAAGCCCTCGGTCGTGTTGTGCAGGCCGAAGCCGATGATCAGGACGAGCGCGAGGCTCAGCTCGCCGGCCGCGGCCGACTGCCCGATCGCGAGGCCCTCGCCGAAGTTGTGGAGGCCGATGCCGGTCGCGATCAGGAGGGCGAGCCGGCGGCCCGGCGTCAGGCTCTCGAGCCAGCCGTGCCGTTCGAACTCGTCGAGCGCGGCAGCGCCGGGACCGACGAGCGGCGTCGACCGCTTGTTCTTCAGCCAGTTGTCGTAGTAGACGAGGCTCATCAGGCCGACGGCGAAGCCGAGGCCGAGCAGCGTGGCGTAGCCGGCGAATGCAGCCCAGTTGTGGTCTTCGAGGTGCGACTCGACCGGCTCGACACCGTGCGAGACGACGTCCCAGAAGAGGAACACGAGGATCCCGGTCGCGACCGCGGAGAGCGCGGCGCGCATCTTCAGCGAGACGTCGTTGAGGCGTCCCATCGGCAGGCCCACGTAGATCGTGAAGCCGGCGATCGCGCCGAGGATGAGGGTCTGCGTGGTGCTCATGTAAGGGTGACCTTACAGAGGGTAGCCAAAGCTAGGATCGCGTCAATGGCCAACCACGGTGTCGACGACTACCTCGAAACCATCTATTTCCTCGCCTTTCCGATCGGGGAATACCGGCCGGCGGGAACGCGGACGACGCAGGCGATCGCCTCGCGCGTCGCCGAGATGCTCAGCGTCTCCCGCGCGTCGGCAGGCGAGATGCTGAAGCGGCTCGAGGCGGACGGGCTCGTCGAGCGCGGCGAGCACAAGGAGGCGCTCCTCACGGAGGCAGGCGCCGAGCGGGCGCGCCAGGTGGTGCGGAAACACCGGTTGATCGAGCGGCTCCTGACCGACTTCATGGGCTACACGGCCGCTGAGGCGCATGTGCACGCCGACGAGCTCGGCGGCACGTTCACCGACGAGATGATCGACCGGATCGACGAGAAGCTCGGCCATCCCGAACGCTGCCCGCACGGCTGGCCGGTCGACCCCGACTTCGAGCAGGCGGAGAATCGCGAGCTCGAGCCGCTCTCAGACGTGCCCGCGGGCGCCTCGGCGACCATCGTGCGGCTCGCCGAGCACGACGGTGAGCTTCTGCACTGGTTCTACGACGAGGGTCTCGTCCCCGGCGAGGTCGTGGAGCTGCGCGCAGCGGAGCCCGCCGCGGGGCAGTTCCGGGTGGCGGTCGGCGGCGTCGAGAAGGCGATCGGCGAGAAGGCCGCCGGCGGCCTCTTCGTGCGGCGTTAGTCGACTGCGGTCGGCTCGCGGTCGGCGAGGCCCGCCGCGGTGCGGAGCGCGGACGCCTTGTCCGTCCGCTCCCAGGTGAAGTCGTGCTCCTCGCGGCCGAAGTGCCCGTATGCGGCCGTCTTCGCGTAGATCGGCCGCCTGAGGTCGAGGTCGCGCAGGATCGCGGCCGGGCGCAGGTCGAAGTGCTCGGCCACGAGCGACTCGATCGTCGTCACCGGCACGTTCTCCGTCCCGAACGTTTCGACGAGGATCGAGAACGGTTTCGCGACGCCGATCGCGTACGCCACCTGGATCTGGCAGCGGTCGGCGAGACCCGCCGCGACGACGTTCTTCGCGACGTACCGGGCCGCATACGCCGCCGACCGGTCGACCTTGGTCGGATCCTTGCCGGAGAACGCGCCGCCGCCGTGCGGCGCGGCACCCCCGTAGGTGTCGACGATGATCTTCCGCCCCGTCAGCCCCGTGTCCCCCATCGGGCCGCCGATCACGAACTTGCCGGTCGGGTTCACGTACACAAACCCCGGCTGCTCCAGCCGCGCCTCGTCGTAGAGGTCGCGGGGGAGGATCGGACGCAGGACATGCTCGACCAGGTCGGGCTTGATCATCGTCTCCGGGTCGAGACCCTCGCGGTGCTGCGTCGAGATCAGGACACGCTCGATCTCCACCGGCTTCTGCCGTCCGTCGGCGCCGACCTCGTACCGCACCGACACCTGCGCCTTGCCGTCCGGGCGCAGATACGGAAGCACGTCGGCCTTGCGCACCTCCGACAGGCGTTTCGCGATGCGGTGCGCGAGCATGATCGGCAGCGGCATCAGTTCGCGCGTCTCGTTGGACGCGTACCCGAACATCATCCCCTGGTCGCCGGCGCCGATCCGGTCGAGCGGATCGTCGTCGCCGGGATCGTGCTGGAGCTCGTACGCCGTGTCGACACCCCGCGCGATGTCCGGCGACTGCTCGTCGAGCGTGACGATCACGCCGCACGTCTCCGCGTCGAACCCGTACTTCGCGCGCGTGTAGCCGATGTTGCGCACGGTCTCGCGTGCGATCCGCGGGATGTCGATGTATTCCGACGTCGTCAACTCACCGGCAACGACGATCAGTCCGGTCGTGATGAGGGTCTCGCAGGCGACGCGGCTCTCGGGGTCGTTCGTGAGCGCCGCGTCGAGGACGGCGTCCGAGATCTGGTCGGAGATCTTGTCCGGGTGACCCTCGGTCACCGACTCGGACGTGAAGAGGAAGGTCCGGGCAGCCACTGGCGACTCAGGGTACCGCAGGGTTACGACGTCTTGACGTACGCGACGAAGGTCTGCAGGCCGCCGACGGTCGAACCGAAGAGCAGCGCCGACCGCAGCGGGCGCAGGTTGGTCTCGACCTCCGGCGGCAGGTTCTGGTTCGCGAGCTGGGCGAACCCGGATAGCGCCGGGAGTGCGTCCTTGATGTCGAGGTACATGAACCCCTGCGCGCTGTCGCTCATCCCGGCGCCGTCTTTCGCCTCCTTGAAGACCGCGTCTCCGCTCAGCCGTCCGACGCTGCCCTTGAGCTCGGCGAGCGCGTTGCTGCTGTCGGTGACGACGAGCTGCCCGTCGTTGACGCCGAAGTAGAGCGCGATCGGCCCGAGATCCAGCTTGCTCAGCGTCCCGCCGTCGACCTTGGTCGGAACGGCTTGCGCCCCGTTCGCGAAGCGGGCGAGGAGCGCGCCGATCGCCGCGGCCGCGGGCCTCGGCTGCGCGGGCCGTGCCGCGATCGTCACCTCGGGAAGCGGGATGCCGGGCCGCACGTACGCGATCACCGGGCCGTTCAGCGCGGAGACGAGCGCCGGCAGGTCGACGCCGATCTGCTGCCCGAGAACCGACAGCTGCTCCTGTGCGCTCGCCGGGACCGTCGTTCCGCCGCCCTGGAGCGCGAGCGCGACGATGGAACCGGCCGGAATCTTGTCGGCCAGCGCGTTGCCCGACGGGATCGTCTTCGCACTCTTCGATTTCGCGTGCACCTCGAGCTTGAACGCGCCGTCCTCCGAGGCGAGCGAACCGGCGACCCAGTTCGTCGCGGCGAACGACTTGAGTGAACCGGCGGATTGGCCAATCCCCGACGTTGCCGCGCCGAGCGCCGTCTGGGCGCCGGCCGACGACGCGTAGAAGCGCGCGACTGCATCGCCGTCAGCGGGAATGGTCTTGATCGCCGCTTGGTAGGCAGGGTCGTCCGCGATGCTGCTCCCCGACTGCTTCGTGAAGGCATCGAGCGTCGCCTGCTTGTCCGCGAACACCGTCCAGCCCTTCATCGTCGTGTGCTTCGCCGAGCTCTTGTCGAGCTGCGCGTCGAACGCCTTCTCGTTGCTCGGCTTGGCAAGACCGACCGTCTGTGGCTGCTCGTTCACCTTGATCACGGCGATGTCGATCTCGGAGCCGGCGGAGGACGTCAGTGCGTTGAAGTCGACACCGCTCCGTGTTATCGAAGCGCGCAGCTGCTGCTCCGCCCGGGGCTCGATCGGGAACTTCTTCAGGATCTTCAGCGCGCTCGCGACCTGCCCGGACGAGGTGTCGGTATCGATCGTCGCGAACGCGAGCGCGTTACCGGGGACGAGGGAGTCGGCATCGCTCGCCGAGCTTCCCCCTCCTCCGCCGCAGCCCGCCGCGAGCACGGCGACGACGGCGACCCCGGCCAGACGGACCCTCATCACGTCTGATCCTACTCCTCGGTCGGACGGCGTCCCATGAGGCTCGCCGCGAGCTCGTGCAGCGGCTGTCCGTCAAGGATTGCGCAGACGCCGTCGGTGATCGGAAGCTCGACACCGATGCGGTGCGACAGGTCGCGCAGCACCGGCGCGGTCGTGAGCCCTTCGACGGCCTGGCCGATCTCCGAACGGGCCGCCTCGGGCGTCGCACCGCGGGCGATCAGCTCGCCGGCGCGCCGGTTGCGCCCGGTCGGGTGGAAGCAGCTGACCATCAGGTCGCCCATCCCCGCGAGCCCGGAGAAGGTCTCGGGCTCTGCACCGAACGCCTCGCCGAGGCGAGCCATCTCGACGAGCCCGCGCGTGATCAGCGCCGCCTTCGCGTTGTCTCCGAGCCCCAGCCCGTCGACCCCACCGGCCGCCAGCGCAATCACATTCTTCGCCGCGCCGCAGAGCTCGACACCGACGACGTCGTCGTTGACGTAGACGCGGAACGCGCGCGAATTGAAGGCCTCCTGAAGCCTGAGCGCAAGCAGCTCGTCCTGCGACGCAATAACCGTCGCACCCGGCAACCCCGCGAGCACCTCCTCCGCCATGTTCGGGCCCGACAGCACTGCGACGGGACGATCGTGCACCAGTGTCGAAAGCCGTTCCCCCGTCGCCGGATCCAGCCCCTTCGCGAGCGAGAGGATCGGCGCAGTGCCGCCGACGTACTCGAGCACCTCGCGGAACGCGTGACTGGGCACTGAGACGACAACCAGATCCGCCTCGGCATACGGCGCGTCGTCGAGCGTGTCGCGCCGCGCCACGAAGACGTCGTGCCCGCGCTCGCGCAGCAGGTGCGCGACCGCCGTCCCCCACGCACCTGCACCGACGACGACTGCGCGCACTACGACCGCCGGCGAAAGTCGACGACGACCGGCACGCCTTCCAGCCCGAGCCGCTCACGAAGCTGGTTCTCGACCCAGTAGCCGTAGTCGCGCGTCACGAGCCCCGGATCGTTGACGGTGAACCGGAAACGCGGCGGACGCGTCTCGACCTGCGCGCCGTAGAGCAGGTTGAGCCGACGCTGTCCTTTCGACGGCGGTTGGCGCTCGGCCTTCAGCTCGGCGATCAGCCGGTTGAGCTCGCCGGTCGAGATGCGCTGGACGTAGCGGTCGTACAGCTCGGCGACCTTGTCGAGCAGCCGCGTCACGCCACGGCCACTGACCGACGAGACAGTGATGAAATCGGGACGCTGGCGCAAGCGGCGCTGAAGCTCCGGACGGATCTCTTCGATCGTGATCTCGGAGATGTCCCATTTCGCGAGGACGATCAGCGTCGCGCAGTGCGCCCTGCGCGCAACCTCAACCGCCGTGATGTCGCCCTCGACGATCCCCTGGCTCGCGTCGATCAGGACGAGTGCGACGTCGGCGCGCCTAGCGGCGTCGAGCGCGCGCAACTCGGAGTAGTACTCGATCCCCTGCCGCTGGCTGCGCTTGCGACGAAGACCGGCGGTGTCGACGAGCTGAAAGGTGCGCTCCCCGCGCTCGATGAGTGTGTCGATCGTGTCGCGCGTCGTGCCGGGCACCTCCGAGACGATCGTGCGTTCCTCGCCGACGAGGCGGTTGTAGAGCGACGACTTTCCCACGTTCGGCCGGCCGAGGATCGCGACCCGGATCGTCTCGTCGCCGGCCACGGTGCGCGTCGACTCGCCGGGAAGGAGCGCGAGGATCTCGTCGAGCAGATCGCCGGTGTTGGAGCCGTGAAGACCCGAGACCGGGAACGGCTCGCCGAACCCGAGGCGATGGAACTCGAGCGCGAGCGCATCCTGCGACGGGTCGTCGATCTTGTTCGCGAGCACGAGCACCGGCTTCTTCGACTCGCGCAGGATCTGCGCGAGCTCCTCGTCGCCCGGGGTGACGCCGAGGCGCGCATCGACGACGAAGAGCACGAGGTCCGCCTCGCGGATGGCCGCGCGCGCCTGCGCCGCGATCTGCCGCGTGATCGGGCTCGGATCGACGATGTCGACGCCGCCGGTGTCGATCAGCATGAACTCGCGGCCGTTCCATTCGCACAGCAGCTCTTTGCGGTCCCGCGTCGTGCCGTGCGTCTCGTGGACGACCGCCTGGCGCGTTGCAGTCAGGCGGTTGACGAGCGTCGACTTGCCGACGTTCGGAAAGCCGACGATCGCAACGGTTCCGGCAAGCGTCATTGCTCGGCCCGTTCGAGCTCGTCGAACAGCTCGTGGATGCGGCGCTCGATCACCGCAGTCGCCTCGCGGTAGCCCTTGCCGTTCTTCGGTAGGTCGTCGAAGCGAAGTGGCTCGCCGAACGCGACCGTGCACCGCCGGAAGTTGCCAGGCTTCCAGAACTGGGTCCCGTAGATCGCCACGGGGATGATCGGCACGCCTTCTTGCAGCCCGATCATCGCCGCTCCCGGCTGCGCGACGCCGGGACGCCCGCTCTTCTGCCGCGTGCCTTCGACGTACAGGCCGATGACATGCCCCGCACGCGCCTCGTCGCGCATTCTTCTGACCGCCTCGCGGTCGGACTCGCCGCGGTGGATCGCGATCGCGCCGTGGAGTCGCAAGAACCCGCCGACGACAGGGTACTTCGCGGCCTCTGCCTTCGCGACGAACCACACGGTGCGCGGCGAGAGGAGCCCGACGAGCGGGATGTCGATCCAGTGCAGGTGGTTGATCGCGTAGACAGCGCCGCCCGTCTTCGGCACGTTCTCGAGCCCGACCGCGCGCGCCCGTGTGAAGAGGCGGACGGGCCAGCCCATGTAGATGCGGCCGATCGCCCAGGCGACGTCGGTGGCGCTCACTGCGTCGTCAGCGCGCGCTCGCGGATCAGTGCCTCGATCCGCGTGACGACGTCGTCGACCTCGAGATCGGTCGTGTCGATGAGCACGGCGTCCTCGGCGGGCTGCATCCGCTCGCGATCCAACTTGTCGCGTGCGCGGAGATCGGTCGCGAGCGCGTCCGCACCGATGTCGGGTCGCTCCGCCTGACGACGCCGAGCGCGGATGTCGGGATCCGCCTGCAGGTAGATCTTCACCTCGGCGTCCGGCGCGACGACGGTGCCGATGTCGCGCCCCTCGATCACGACGTTTCCCTGGTGGCCGAGGTCGCGCTGCCGCTCGCGCATCACCTCGCGCACGTCGTGATGGCGCGCGACGACCGAGACCATGCGGTCGATTCGCGCCTGCCGAATCGCGGCGGTGACGTCGGCGCCGGCGATCGACACGCGGCCGGCGTCGTCGAAGACCACCGGGTTCCGCCGCGCGAGCTCCCCAATCGGCTCCGCCTCGGCGAGGGGCAGCCCTTCCCGCATCGCGAGCCAGGTCAGCGCGCGGTACATCGCGCCCGTATCGAGGTAGCGGAAGCCGAGCCGCTCCGCGAGGTTGCGGGCAACGGTGCTCTTGCCGGCTCCGGCCGGCCCATCGATTGCGACGATCATCTGCGGGTTACCTGCTCCAGTAGGTCGTGGAAGCCGGGGAAGGATACTCCGACGCTCTCGAAGCCCTCGATCTCCACTCCTTCGCGGCTCGCGACGCCCGCCACGGCGCCGAGCATCGCGATCCGGTGATCGCCTCTCGCGTCGATACGGCCGCCCCGCGGCCTCGTGGGAACGCCGGTGACTTCGAAGCCGTCCGGGTGAGCCTTGGCGCGCAGGCCGAGCGCGCGCAGCGCGTCGACGAGTGCGTCGATCCGGTCGGATTCCTTGTGCCTGAGCTCCTCGGCGCCACGAACCCTGCTCGTGCCGCGCGCGTGCGCCGCGAGCAGCGCGAAGAGCGGCAGCTCGTCGATCAGGAGTGGCACCTCACGCGCGTCGATCGCCGTCGCGGTGAGCTCCGCCGCGCGTACCTCGAGGTCGCCGCCCGGCTCCTGCCCGAAACGGCGGCGGGTCACGATCCCGACGCGTGCGCCCATCCGGTCGAGGACGTCGAGGAGCCCGGTTCTCCGTGGGTTGAGCCCGACGTCGTGGATGGTGATTCGCGACTCGGGCACGATCGTCGCGGCCACGACGAACGGCGCCGCGGACGAGAAGTCGCCGGGAACGTCGACGGCGTCGAGCCTGAGTGACGTCGGCGGATCGACGCTGACCGAGCCCGGCCGCGCGGTGACCCGGACGCCGGCCTCGCGGAGCATCAACTCGGTGTGGTCACGCGTCGCTGTCGGTTCGATGACGGTCGTCCTTCCCTGCGCGCCGAGTGCGGCGAGCAGCACCGCGGACTTCACCTGGGCGCTCGCGACCGGCAGCTCGTAGTCGATCGCGGTGAGGTGCGATCCCGTGACGGTCAGCGGCAGGTGGCCGTCTTGCGTCTCGATGTGAGCGCCCATGCTGCGAAGGGGGCTCGCGATCCGTTCCATCGGGCGTGACGACAGCGAGCCGTCGCCGGTCAGCGTGAACTCGCCGTCCTGAAACGCGAGCAGGCCGGTGACGAGGCGCGCGAGCGTGCCGGCGTTCCCACAGTCGATCGTCGCGCCCTGCAGGCCCTTGAGGCCGACACCGTTGACGGTGACCGTTTCCGCGTCGTGCACCTCGGCGCCGAGCGAACGGACGGCGCCCAGCGTCGACTCGGTGTCGGCGGAGCGGCCGAACCCGCGGATGCGCGTCTCTCCGTCGGACACCGCGCCGAGCAACAGCGCGCGGTGGCTGATCGACTTGTCGCCGGGAACCGCGAAGTGACCCTCGAGTGCTGCGGCGGGCTCAATCCTCATCGATCACCGCGGAGACGACGACGCTGTAGCCCTGGCTTTCGAGCAACGCGGCCCCGCGTTGGGCGGCGTCCTCGCCCGCGATGAGGAGCGTCAGCGTCCCGCCGCGCTCCGGGGAGATGTGGTGCATCTCGAAGTCCTCGATGTTGATGCGCTCGGCGCCGAGGGCCTGCGTGATGCCGGCGAAGACGCCGGGCCGGTCGGGGATGTGCACGCGGAGGCGGTGCAGGGCGCCGGGGTCGGGGTACTCGCGCTCGAGCATCCGGCGCCGGCTCTGCGACGCCTCTCCGATCCACCGCGCGAGGAATCCGGCATCGCCTTGCTCGAGCGCGGACTCGACCTGCTCGATCCGTCGTCGGTGCTCTTGGAGCGCGGCGCGGATCGCGTCGGCGTTGTCGAGGTAGATGTCGACCCAGATGCGCGGGTTGGCGCCGGCGATGCGCGTCATGTCTCGGAGCGAGCCGCCCGCGTGCGCGAGCGGCTCGTGGCCCTCGACGCGCGAGGCACCGGTCTGGTTCGCGACGATGTTCGCGAGCACGTGCGGCACGTGACTCGTCATCGCGACGAGCCGGTCGTGCGCGTCGGCGTCGATCGCGACCGGTGTCGCGCCGAGCGCCGTCGCGAACGAGTGCACCGCTCGGTGGCGCGTCGGGTCGGTGTGCGCGACCGGCGTCAGAAACCAGGTCGCGCCTTGGAAGAGCGCAGCGCTCGCGTGGTCCGGACCGCGTGCCTCGGAGCCGCAGATCGGGTGGCCGCCGACGAACCGCGGCGAGCCTTCGGCTGCCTTGACGACGGACGCCTTCGTGGAGCCCACGTCGGTCACGGTCGCGTCGGTCGTGGCGGCGAGGACGGCGGAGACGGCGGAGGGCAGCTGGGCGATCGGCGTCGCGACGACGACGAGCTCGGCGCCCCCGAGCGCGCGCTCGAGGCTCTCCGCCGGCTGGATCGCGTCGCGGGCGGCCGCGCGCGCGAGCACGTCGGGGTCGGGATCCCACCCGGCGACGTCGTCGCCGCGCCGCCGCGCCGCGAGCGCGACGGAGGTTCCCATCAGTCCAGTGCCGATGACCGCGATCCGCATGACCGCCCATTGAACCTGAGCGCGCGCGGTCGCAGCTCGCGCCGTCTCCCTGCGGCCCCTGCCCGTCCCCAAACGACGGTGTCCGAACCGTGAGAGGTTCTCCCTAGGTCCAGCTGCCTTTCGGGGACCCGTCCTCTGGTCAGACCAGACAGGAGAAACAGCAACAGGTCGTCCACAGGCGTCGTGTTCCGGCTCGGCCACCGCGGGCATGCAGCAAAGGTGGAAGCTCCACCTGCGATCGTTCGCTCGCTTCAGGCCGACGAACGCGCATTCGCCGCGGCCCACGATTCGCGCTTCGCACGCGACCGGCAGATGACGCTTCGGCGACTGGGGAGTTCGCCGCTGGTGGCAGCTGCGGTCGTCCGGCTGGCGCCGGCCGAACGCGACGACGTCTTCGCACGACTCGATCTCGAGCGGCTCGCGGCGAAGAGCCCGCCCCTGAAGGCGCGGATCCGCGTCCGGCCCGCGCCGCCTGCGGCACAGCTGCGCGCATGGTACGGCGAGGCGCAGCGCCGATTCCACGTCCGCTGGCAGTTACTGGCGGCGGTGAACTTCGTCGAGACCGCATTCGGGAAGGTTCAGAACGCGTCGACGGCGGGAGCCCGGGGGCCGATGCAGTTCCTGCCGGCGACCTGGAACGCGTACGGCCTCGGCGGGAGCGTCGACGATCCTCACGACGCGATTCTCGGCGCTGCCAACTATCTCGCAGCGAACGGCGCCGCCCACGCCGAACGCGCGGCGCTGTACCGCTACAACCATTCGAGTCTGTACGTCGACGCGGTGCTCCATTACACGCACCGGATCACGCACGTCCGTGACGCGTTCGCCGAGTACTACGCATGGGACGTGTACGTCCGGACCCCGTCGGGCGAGCGCCGCTACCGCCCCTGACGAGCGGGCCAAGACCTGACGAGCCACGTCTCGTGGTCAGACCAGAGTGGAGAAACAGCAACATCTCGTCCACAGACGGCTCCCGCGGACGAGACGGGACTAGCGGCGCATGAGCTCGGCCAGGCGAAACGCCAGGTCGAGGGACTGGCGGGCATTCAGGCGTGGGTCCAACAACGTCTCATAGCGCGTCGAGAGCTGCTCCTCCACCACGTCGTCGGCGCCGCCCAGGCACTCCGTCACGTCCTCGCCCGTGAACTCCAGATGCACGCCGCCGGGCC
>Ga0308175_100001405_pt1 | contig 16246 bp, 10 predicted proteins | sample PhyCR1_3_FD_203893 | JGI IMG/M metagenome (GOLD analysis project Ga0308175, IMG submission 203893) | Soil microbial communities from UC Gill Tract Community Farm, Albany, California, United States - DLSLS.C.R1 | ecosystem: Environmental > Terrestrial > Soil > Agricultural land | place: USA...
CGTGACCGACCAGTGCCGTTGGTCCTGTCGCGGCGTGCCGGTGGCGGGGACCGCCGGCATGAAACGGTGCGCAACTATACCGGTGAGTTTACATTTTGCGAACCGCTCCGGCCAAGGTCTTGCGCGGCGCGCGACGTTGTGAGCAATGCCGCGGAATGGCCCTCGACCGCAGGAATGCACCGTGTGCGATCGCGGTCTCCCGCGTGGCCTGGCGGCCATCCACAACGCGCGCTCGTGCGGGCAGGAATGTCGCGCCGAGGTGCCCTGTTCCGATGGCAGCGGAGCGTCTGCAATGGCCTTCGCTTCAGGCTTCATCGGTGGAATCGACCTGACGCCAGGCGTATCCTTTTCGGGCTTTGCGCCTCCCCAGCGCGGACACCTTTCGTTTCCACTGACAAGCAGATGCCATGAATGCCATTCGCGCGACCAGCGACAGCCCGGTTCCCCCGGCTGTCTTCGAGGAACTGAAGAACAGCGGCTTCGCCACCCAGCGCCTTGATGAGGCGCAATTTTTTATCGGCGCCTTCTTCGCGCGGATGGCGCACAGCGACGTGGACCTGCACACGCCGGCGGAATGGGCCACGCTCATCGCCGGCCTGCTCGATTTCATCCAGCAACGTGAACCGGGTCGCGCCAAGGTGCGCGTGTTCAACCCCGAGCGCGGCCATGCCGGCCGCAGCGTGATCGAGGTGATCACCGACGACATGCCGTTCCTGGTCGACACCGTCAGCGTGATCGTCTCGGACAACCTGCAGATCCATGCCGTGATCCACCCGGTGATCAAGGTCGTGCGCGACGCCAAGGGTCAGTTGCAGCACCTGGGCGACGACTCGGGCGCGCCCGAGTCGGTGATGCATTTCGAGGTCGACCGCGTTGCCGACGAGGCGGCGCAGGCCGCGTTGCAGGCTTCGGTCGAGGCGGCGCTGGACGACGTGCGCGCCGCAGTCGACGACTGGGCGGCGATGCGCGACAAGGCCTTGGCGACCGCCGCCGATCTGGCCCAGCGCAAGCTGCCGATGGACCAGCGTTCGGTGGGCGAGGCGGCCGATTTCCTGCGCTGGCTGGCCGACGACAACTTCACTTTTCTCGGCTATCGCGAGTACGAAGTGACTGCGGCCGATGGCGAGGCCGTGCTGCGCGCAATCAACGATTCGGGCCTGGGAATACTGAGTGGCAGCGATCGGTCGCTGGCGCCGCGTTCGCTGCGCAGCCTGGCTGCTTCGGAGCTGCCGCAGTCCGGCGCGACCGACGCGATCATCCTGACCAAGACCAACGCCCGCTCGCACGTGCATCGTCCCGGCTACATGGATTACGTGGGCGTGCTCAAGTTCGACGCCAACGGCACGCCGGTGGCCGAGCAGCGTTTCCTGGGCCTGTTCTCTTCCAACGCCTACATGGCACGCCCGCAGGACGTGCCGCTGGTGCGCCAGAAGGTCGAGGCGGTGCTGTGCCGCTCGGGCCTGAAGCGCGATTCGTATTCGGGCAAATCGCTGCGGCACATCCTGGAGACGCTGCCGCGCGACGAGCTGTTCCAGAGCAGCGAGGACGAGCTGTTTGGCATCGCCACCGGCATCCTCGAATTGCGCCAGCGCGCACGCACCCGACTGTTCGTGCGCCGCGACCGCTACGGCCGCTTCTTCACCTGCCTGGTGTACGTGCCGCGCGAACGCTTCAACACCACGGTGCGCGAGCGCATCGAACACCTGCTCAGCGATGCGCTGCATGGCGAGCACGTGGATTCGGCCGTGCTGATGGGCGAGGCCGCGCTGGCCCGCCTGCACGTGGTGGTGCGGCCGAAGATCGGCGACCGCGCGGTCTACGACACTGCCGCGCTGGAGCAGGCCGTGGCCGGGATCGTGCGCAACTGGCACGACGACGTGCGCGACGCCCTGGTGAACGCCCGCGGCGACCACGAGGGCGTGGTCCTGGCCAACCGCTACGTAAAGGCGCTGCCGGTCGGCTACGTCGACGAGGTGAGCCCGGAAGTGGCGGCCGAGGACGTCTACGAGTTGTCGCAGCTCGAAGGCGACGATGCCGTGCGCATGTCCTTCTACCACCCGCCGCAACGCCCGGACGAGCTGCGTTTCAAGGTGTATCGCTCCGGTCGCGACATCGCGCTGTCCGAGGTGCTGCCGCAACTGGAGAACCTCGGCCTGCGCGTGCTCACCGAACACGTCTATGACGTGCGCACCGGCGGCACGCCGCTGTTCATCCAGGATTTCGAGGTGCAGCCGGTCGGCCACCTCACCTTCACCGTGGAGCAGGTCGGCACGCTGTTCGAGGATGCCTTCGAGCAGATCTGGCGCGGCAACGCCGAGAACGACGGCTTCAACCGGCTGGTTCTGGGCGCCAAGCTCAACTGGCGCCAGGTCGCCTTGCTGCGCGGCTACTGCAAGTACCTGCTGCAGACCGGCGTGTCGTTCTCGCAGGCCTACATGGAGGACGCGCTCAACCGCTACCCGGCCATCGCCGGGCTGCTGGTGGAACTGTTCAACGCCAAGTTCGACCCCCGCCGCGAAGGCCTGACGGCCGATGAGCTCAAGACCGCCGGCGCATTGCTCGATGCCGAGATGCGCTTGCTGATCCCGGGCAACGTGCAGACCATTCAGCCGGCCCTGGTCGAAGGCCTGGTCGCAATGCTTTCGCGTCCGCGTGCCGATCAGGTCGCGGTAACCGAAGACGCCGTCGCCACCCTGCTCGAGAATGTTGCCAGCCTGGACGACGACCGCATCCTGCGCGCTTTCCTGGGCGTCATCCGCGCCACCCTGCGCACCAGCTTCTTCCAGCAGTGGGACGGCGCGTACCGGCCGTACATCAGCTACAAGTTCGACTCGCACAACGTCTCCGAGCTGCCCAAGCCGGTGCCGTACCGCGAGATCTTCGTTTCCGCCGCACGCGTCGAAGGCATCCACCTGCGCTTCGGCGCGGTCGCCCGCGGCGGCCTGCGCTGGTCCGATCGCCGCGAGGACTTCCGCACCGAAGTGCTCGGCCTGGTCAAGGCGCAGATGGTCAAGAACACGGTGATCGTGCCGGTCGGTTCCAAGGGCGGCTTCTTCGTCAAGCGTCCGCCGATCGGTGGCGACCGCGACGCGCAGCAGGCCGAGGGCATCGCCTGCTACAAGATGTTCATCAACGGCCTGCTCGACATCACCGACAACCTGGTCGAGGGCAAGGTGGTGCCGCCGCACGATGTGGTGCGCCACGACCAGGACGATCCGTACCTGGTGGTTGCCGCCGACAAGGGCACCGCGACCTTCTCGGACATCGCCAACGCCATCTCGATCGAGCACAACTACTGGCTCGGCGATGCGTTCGCCTCGGGCGGTTCCAACGGCTATGACCACAAGGGCATGGGCATCACCGCCAAGGGTGCGTGGGAGTCGGTCAAGCGCCACTTCCGTGCGCTGGGCCGCGATACGCAGAGCCAGGATTTCACCTGCGTCGGCATCGGCGACATGTCCGGCGACGTGTTCGGCAACGGCATGCTGCTGTCGGATCACATCCGCCTGTTGGCCGCCTTCGACCACCGCCACATCTTCCTCGATCCGAATCCGGATGCGGCCAAGTCCATGGCCGAGCGCCAGCGCATGTTCAAGGTGCCGCGTTCGAGCTGGGACGATTACGACAAGTCGCTGATCTCCGAAGGCGGCGGCGTGTATCCACGCAGCGCCAAGTCGATCCCGGTCTCGCCGCAGGTGCGCGCTGCGCTGGGCATCAAGGATGACGTTACTCAGCTCAATCCGAACGAGCTGATGAGCGCGATCCTCAAGGCGCCGGTCGACCTGCTGTGGAACGGCGGCATCGGCACCTACGTGAAGTCCTCGCAGGAAACCAATGCCGATGTCGGCGACCGCGCCAACAACGCGCTGCGCATCAACGGCGCCGACCTGCACTGCAAGGTGGTGGGCGAGGGCGGCAACCTGGGCTTCACCCAGAAGGGCCGTATCGAGGCCGCGCAGCACGGCGTGCTGCTCAACACCGACTTCATCGACAACTCCGCCGGCGTGGACACCTCCGATCACGAGGTGAACATCAAGATCCTGCTCAACGACGCCGTGCGCCGCGGCGAGCTGACCGAGGAAGGCCGCAACAAACAACTTGCAGCGATGACCGACGAGGTCGGCCAGCTCGTACTGTGGGACAACTACCGCCAGAACCAGGCGATCACGTTGATGGAACACCAGTCGGTCAAGCGGCTGGGCTCGATGGCGCATTTCATCCGCGAACTGGAGGCCCAGGGCCTGCTCGATCGCCAGGTCGAGAACCTGCCTTCGGACGCCGAACTGGCCGAGCGCAAGGCGCGCCACCAGGGCCTGACCCGGCCCGAGCTGTCGGTGCTGCTGTCCTACGACAAGATCAAGCTGTTCCAGCAGTTGCTTGAATCGGACGTGCCGGAAGACCCGTACCTGTCCAAGGAACTGGTGCGCTACTTCCCCGAGCCGCTGCACGAGAAGTACGCGGCCAACATGCAGCGCCATCGCCTGAAGCGCGAGATCATCGCCACCGCGGTGACCAACTCGACGATCAATCGCATGGGCGCCACCTTCATGCTGCGCATGCAGGAGGACACCGGGCAGGGTCCGGCGGCGATCGCCAAGGCCTACACCGCCGCGCGCGAGATCCTCGACGCGCGTGAGCTGTGGGCGGAAATCGAGGCGTTGGACAGCAAGGTGGCCGAGGACACGCAGATCGACGCGATCATGCAGATCTGGTCGCAGTTGCGGCATATGACCCGCTGGCTGCTCAACCGCCCTGGCGGCAACCTGGACATCGCCGTCAACGTCGAGCGCTATCAGGATGGCGTCAGCGCGCTGCGCAAAGCGTTGCCAGACGTGCTGACGCAAATCGGCAAGGCAGACTTCGAGCTCAGTTGCGAGAAGTGGGAAGGCCTGGGCATTCCAGCCGAGCTGGCCGTGCGACTGGCCCGCATGCCGGTGCTACGCGCAGTGCTGGACATGTGCGAAGTGGCCCAGCAGAGCGGCCAACCGATTACCGCCGTCGCCCGGGTGTTCTATGAGCTGGGCGAATCGCTGGATCTCGAATGGTTGCGCGGCCAGATCGAGGCGCTGCCGGTGGAAGGCCACTGGCATGCGCAGGCACGGGGTTCGTTGCTGGATGAGCTCAACCACCAGCACCGCGCGCTGGCGCAGCAGGTCCTGACGTTGGCGGGCGACCGCAAGGACGTCTCGCCGGTGCAGGCCTGGCTGGAGCGCGACGATGCCACGCTCAAGTACACCCGCAGCATGCTCGCCGAGATCCTGACCCAGAACGCGGACTACCCGATCGCCTCGGTCGCCGTCCGCCGCCTGGCGCAGCTGGCGCAGGTGCCGGTGCAGTAAGGCAAGCTCGGGCCGGCAAACCGGCCCGACCCGGCCGCTCTCGTAGGAGCCCGCTTGCGGGCGATGCTTTCGCCCTGGTCTGCCTGGGCCCAAAGCACCGCCCGCCAGCGGGCTCCTTCATATATGCGCGCGGCATTGTCCCTGCGCTAAGCTCCGAAGCATTCCTCGCCATGCCGGACGCCCATGCGTTTCGCCTTCGTCGCCAGCGACACCACGGTCGCCCAGCAGGCCCGCCGCAGGCTGGCCGAACGCTACGGCGATCTGCCGCCGCTGGAAGCGGAAGTGATCATCGCGCTGGGCGGCGACGGCTTCATGCTGCGCACCCTGCACGTGCACCGCGCGCTTGACCTGCCGGTCTACGGCATGAAGCTCGGCCGCGTCGGCTTCCTGATGAACAAGCACCAGCTCGACGACTTGCCCGGACGCATCGAACGCGCACACGCCGCGGTGCTGTACCCGCTGCAGATGCGCACCACCGATGGCGCCGGCAACGAGCAATTCGCGCTGGCTTTCAACGAGGTGTCGCTGTTGCGCCAGACCAACCAGGCCGCGCACCTGGAAGTGAAGCTCAACGATACGGTGAAACTGCCGGCGCTGGTCTGCGACGGCATCATGGTCGCCACCCCGGCCGGCTCCACCGCCTACAACCTTTCCGCCCATGGTCCGATCCTGCCGCTGGATGCCAATGTGCTGGCGCTCACCCCGATCAGCCCGTTCCGCCCGCGCCGCTGGCGCGGCGCGATTCTGCCGCACCGCACGCTGGTGACCCTGCGCGTGCTCGATCCGGGCAAGCGTCCAGTCAGCGCCACTGCCGACTTCCTCGAGGTGCGCGACGTGCGCACGGTGGCGATTTGCCAGGCGGAGGAATGTGGCGTCAAGTTGCTGTTCGATCCGGAGCACAATCTGGAGCAGCGCATCCTGGATGAGCAGTTCGCGGCGGAGTAGGGCGGCCTCTCGCAGGGCGCTCGTGCCATAGCCGGAAGACACCCGCCTTTGCTGGATTCAAACCCATGACCTCACCCGACGCCCACGACCCCGGCGCAAGCACCGACAACCGCCTGGTGGTCGCCATTTCCTCGCGCGCGCTGTTCGACCTGGGCGACAGCCATGCCTTGTTCGAGCGCGACGGGCTTGATGCCTACCGCGGATTCCAGATCGCACACGAAAACGAGATCCTCCAGCCCGGCGTGGCCTTCCCATTGGTGCAAAAGCTGCTGGGCCTGAACAAACTGGCCGGCGACGTGCCACCGGTGGAAGTGATCCTGCTGTCGCGCAATTCCGGTGACACCGGCCTGCGCATCTTCAACGCCATCCAGCACTACGGTCTGGAAATCAGCCGCGCCGCCTTCACCAGCGGCGCGCCCACCTCCGATTACATCGCGCCGTTCAAGGCCGACCTGTTCCTCTCGGCCAACGCCGAAGATGTCGGCCGCGCACTGGCCGCCGGCGTGGCGGCGGCCACGATCCTGCCCAGCGTCGCACCGCCGCGCGCCAGCGAGCAGTTGCGCATCGCCTTCGACGGCGATGCGGTGATCTTCGGCGACGAAGGCGAGCGCGTGTCGCGCGAAGAAGGCCTCGAAGCCTTCCATCGTCGCGAAACCGAGCACGCCGCGGAGCCGCTCTCGGTGGGTCCGTTCCGCGGTTTCCTCACTGCACTGCATCGCCTGCAGATCGCATTCCCGGCGGAGGATTCACCGATCCGCACCGCGCTGGTCACCGCCCGCTCGGCGCCCGCGCACAAACGCGTGATCCTGACCCTGCGCCGCTGGGGCGTGCGCATCGACGAGGCGCTGTTCCTTGGCGGACGCGACAAAGGCCCCTTCCTGGACGCCTTCGGCGCCGACATCTTCTTCGACGACTCCCCCGCCAACGTGGAGTCAGCGCGCAAGCACGTCGCCACCGGCCACGTGCCGCACGGCGTCAGCAACCGCTGAAACCTCGTGTAGGAGCCCGCTTGCGGGCGATGCTTCGCTCCGACGAAAGGCATCGCCCGCAAGCGGGCTCCTACACGGATCAGGCGCCTGCCTGGTGGGTGGTCAGACCAGCTTCACGCGCCGCCACCAGCCGGTCACCTGCTCCTCGCGCACCAGCGTGAACAACCCCGCACCCAGGATCAGCACGATGCCGGCCAGCATCGGCCAGTCCAGCGTGTCGCCGAACAGCCAGTAGCCAAAGCCGATCGCCCACAGCATCTGGCTGTACTGGGTCGGTGCCACGCGGTTGGCGGGTACCAGTTGGGTGGCCAGCATCAGCAGTACGCCGGCCAGCCCGGCGAGCAGACCGTATCCGGCCAGCAGACCCCATTGGTGCAGGGTCGGCAAGGTGAAGGAGGGCAGCATCAGCACACCGCCGGTGATGAGCGGGCCGACAACGCCAGCGCCGTACAGGCTGATGCGCTTCTCGTGCGCGCCGGCTTTGCGCAGGGCGACCATCGAGATAGCCCCGGCCATGCCGCACGTGATCGCCGCGAAATGGCCCAGACCCAGCTGGCGAAAACCCGGCCGCAGCACCACCAGCACGCCGATGAAACCGATGAACACGGCCGACCATCGTCGCCAGCCCACGTGTTCCTTCAGGAACACCACTGACAGCACGGTCACGAAGATCGGCATCAGGAAGATCAACGCGAACGTCTCGGCCATCGGCAGGTGGGTGAAGGCAATCACCGCCGACAGGTTGCTGGCCGCGCCGGTGACCGCGCGGATCCACCACAGCGAGGGCCGCTGGGCCACGAACATCTCGTGCCAACGGTCGCCCTTGTGCCGGATGAAAGGGATCGCCACCAACCCCATGACTGCGCCGAAGAAAACCGCTTCGTAGACCGGCAGCGTGCCGCGCAGCGATTTGACGAACGCATCGCTGATCGCATACGCCGCGTAACAGGCAAAGCCGAGGAGTACGCCCTTGAACATGGCAGTCCTGCAATGGGTGGTTGTCGGCGGGTCAACACACGAGTGTATCGGCTACCGCGCCCGGGTCCCGGCCCGCATGACCTGCCGCTGGCGCGGGCGGTAGAATGTCGGGCTAGTCCCTCCAACGGAACCCGACATGGCCGCCCGTCTCGACCCGCTTGACCTCTACGACGTCCGCTCGCTGCTCACCGACGAAGAGCGCATGGTGCAGGACACCGTTGGCCGCTTCGTCGACGAGAAGGTGCTGCCGATCATTGGCGACTGCTTCGACCAGGGCCGCTTTCCGAAGGAGCTGGTCCCCGAGATCGCCAGCCTCGGCCTGCTTGGCGCGACCATTCCCGAAAAGTACGGTTGCGCCGGTATGAACGGCGTGAGCTATGGCCTGATCTGCCAGGAGCTGGAACGCGGCGACTCGGGCCTGCGCAGCTTCGCCTCGGTGCAGAGCTCGCTGTGCATGTACCCGATCTACGCCTACGGCACCGAAGAGCAGAAGACGCACTATCTGCCGAAGATGGCGGCGGGCGAGGTGATCGGCTGCTTCGGCCTGACCGAGCCGCACGGCGGCTCCGATCCGGCCAACATGAAAACCAGCGCGAAGAAAGACGGCGGCGACTGGGTCATCAATGGCGCCAAGATGTGGATCACCAACGGCAACCTGGCCCATATCGCGATCGTCTGGGCGCAGACCGATGACGGCATCCAGGGCTTCATTGTACCGACCGACAGCAAGGGCTTCGCCGCGCAGGAAGTGCACAAGAAGATGAGCCTGCGCGCTTCGGTCACGTCCGCGCTGTTCTTCGACAACGTGCGCGTGCCCGAAGCCAACCGCCTGCCCAACGTGAAAGGTCTCAAGGGGCCGCTCGGCTGCCTGACCCAGGCCCGCTACGGCATCACCTGGGGCCCGATCGGCGCCGCGCAGGCGTGCCTGAAGGAAGTGCTCGACTACACCGCCGATCGCATCCTGTTCGACCGACCGCTGGCCGCCAACCAGGCGATCCAGTTGAAGCTTGCCGACATGGCCCGGCGCATCACCACCGCGCAGCTGCTTTCGCTGCAGCTCGGCCGCCTGAAGGATGCCGGCACCATGAAGCCGACCCAGGTCTCGCTGGCCAAATGGAACAACTGCCGCATGGCGATCGATATCGCCCGCCAGTGCCGCGACATCCTCGGCGGCGCCGGCATCACCACCGAGCACTCGGCCATTCGCCACGCGCTGAACCTGGAATCGGTGATCACCTACGAGGGCACCGAGACGGTGCACGAACTGGTGGTCGGCCGCGAGCTGACCGGCATCAACGCGTTCTAGCTGTTCCTTCTTCCCTTGGGAGAAGGTGACGCGACGCGACGGATGGGGTTCGGCCGGAGCGCGGGCGCAAAACGTGCGAGCCCCGAACCCTCTCCCTACCCCTCTCCCGACCGGAGAGGGGCCTCCAGGAGCCAGGCATTGAATGTTCCGGACACCCGCATCGAAACCGCTCGCCTGATCCTGCGCCCGCCGCGCATCGAGGATTTCGATGCCTACGCGGCAAACATGGCCGACCTGGAGGCCGCGCGCTTCATCGGCGGCCAGCAGCCGCGGGCGCTGGCCTGGCGCGGTTTCCTGTCTTCGGCCGGCGCGTGGATGATCCAGGGCTTCTCCATGTTTTCGGTGATCGAGAAAGCCAGCGGGCAGTGGATCGGCCGACTGGGTCCCTGGTTTCCTGACGGCTGGCCCGGCACCGAGGTCGGCTGGGGTCTGGCGCGCGCCGCCTGGGGCAAGGGCTACGCCCTGGAAGGCGCGACCGCGGCCATCGACTGGGCGTTCGATTACCTGGACTGGGACGAAGTGATCCATTCGATCCACCCGGCCAACAAGCCCTCGCAGGCGCTCGCGCAGCGGCTGGGCTCGACCTGCCGCGGCCCAGGAAAGCTACCGCCGCCCTACGAGGGCGAACCCACCGAGATCTGGGGCCAGACCCGCGAACAATGGCGGGCGCAGCGGGCTGAGGCATGAGTCTGCTTTCGATCATCGAAGTGGCCGCGCCATTGCGTCACACGCTGGCGGAATGCGTGCCGGACCTGCGCCACTGCTGCCGCGATCGCTGGGTGGTAATCGGCAGTGCGGCGACCTGGCTTGCCGGCGCCACGCTTCGGGTTGCCGACGTGGACGTGCTGACCAGCACTCGCGACGCGCAGGCGCTGATCGAGCATTGGCAGGACCGGCGGTTGTCGACCGGACAGGCAGTCGATAACGAGCGGTTCCGCTCGCATTTCGCCCGCTTCGCGTTCTCCGGTTTGCCGGTAGAGGTGATAGGCGACCTGGAGGTGTACGACGGACGAGGCTGGCGCCGCGTCCAGATCGACGAGATCGTGACCGCTCGCATTGATGGGCTGGAGATTCCGATCCCTTCCGAGGCCGAACAGATCCGCTTGCTGCGGCTGTTCGGACGCGACAAGGATTTGCAGCGGGCCGCTTGGCTGGCTCCCAAGGACAACCCGGCATGATCACCATCTACGGCATGCGCGCCTCCGGCAACTGCTACAAGCTGCAGCTGTTGCTCGACCAGCTCGCTCGCGATTACCGCTGGATCGACATCGACAGCGCGCGCGGCGCGACCCGCACGCCCGAGTTCCTGGCCAGGAACCCCAACGGCAAGGTGCCGCTGCTGGAGTTGGAAGATGGTCGCCGGCTGGCCGAGTCCGACGCGATCCTCTGTTACCTGGCCGAAGGCACGGCGTTCTGGCCGAACGATTCCTGGCTGCGCGCGCAGACGCTGCAGTGGCTGTTCTTCGAGCAGTACAGCCACGAGCCGTGCATCGCGGTGGCGCGCTTCATCCGCGGCTGGCTGCCGGTCGAACATCCACGGCAGGCCGAGGTGCCGGCGCTGTTGGAACGCGGCAAGGGCGTGCTGGCGGTGATGGAGCAACACCTGGCCGGCCGCGAGTGGTTTGTCGGCGAGCGCTACGGCCTGGCCGACATCGCGCTGTACGCCTACACCCATTGCGCCGGCGAAGGCGGCTTCGATCTGTCGGCGTTCCCGAACATCCTCGAGTGGCTGGCCCGCGTGCGGGCGCAGCCGCGTCATTGCCCCATGCAACGCTGATCTTTCCCCCCTTGTAGGAGCCCGCTGGCGGGCGATGTTTTTTGTCCGCATCACAGCCAGAGCATCGCCTGCCAGCGGGCTCCCACAGGTACCCCAAACATTGCCGACCGAAACCGCCATGTCCCAGCCATTCCCCATTACTGCCCGTCACAAGGGTTTCAATCGCGCCGAGATCGTCGACCAGAACTTCATTGAGTTCGTGAAGCTGTGGCAGGGCGACGTGGGTACGGCGCCGCGTGACGGCGAACCGGTCCTGCCCGGCAGCGCGCTGGATGCGCGCGGCTTCCGCGAGCTGTTCGAATCGCAGCTAGTCAGCCGCCACCTGGACCTGATGGCGCGCGTGCTGCGTGTGCAGAACAAGGTGTTCTACACCATCGGCTCGTCCGGCCATGAGGGCAACGCGATGGTGGCGCGACTGACCCGCCACACTGACCCGGCGTTCCTGCACTACCGCTCCGGCGGCTTCATGGCCGAGCGCTTCCGCAAGTTGCCCGGGATGGACCCGGTGATGGACTCGGCGCTTTCGTTCGCCGCCAGCAAGGACGACCCGGCGTCCGGCGGCCGCCACAAAGTGTGGGGTTCGAAGCCGTTGTGGGTGCTGCCGCAGACCTCGACCATCGCCTCGCACCTGCCCAAGGCGCTGGGCACGGCCGTCGCGATCGATCACGCACGGCGCATTGGCCATCAGTTGCCGGTGCCCGATGATTCCATTGCGATCTGCTCGTTCGGCGATGCATCTTCCAATCACGCCACCGCGCAGACCGCGTTCAATGCGGCCGGCTGGACCGCCTACCAGAAGCTGCCCGCGCCAGTGCTGTTCGTGTGCGAGGACAACGGTATCGGCATCTCGGTGAAGACGCCGACCGACTGGGTTGCCAGCAACTACCGCGCGCGCGCGAACCTCGATTACTTCTTTGCCGATGGGCTGGATCTGGCCGAGGGCTACGCCCAGGTGCAGCGCGCGGTGGAGCATTGCCGCAGCACGCGCCGACCAACCTTCCTGCACCTGAGGACCACCCGCGTGATGGGCCATGCCGGCACCGATTTCGAGATCGAGTGGCGCAGCATCGAGGAGCTGTGCGCGGTGGAGGCGACCGATCCGCTGCTGCGCTCGGCCGCCATCGCGCTGGAATCGGGGCTGTACTCGAAGGACGCGCTGCTCGCCCTGTACGAGGCCACCCGCAAGCGCTGCTTCGCTGCCGCCGAGGAAGCCGACCGCCGGCCGAAGCTGGAGCGCCTGGACGAGGTGATGTCGCCACTTGCTCCGTACACCCCGGAAAAGGTGAAGACGGAGGCCGAGCGTGCCGACTATGCCGACGCGCGCCGGAAGGCTTTCGGCAGCGAGGACAAGCTGCCGGAAAACCAGCCACCACGCCACTTGGCCATCCAGATCGGCCAGGCGCTGCACGAGATCATGGCCAAATATCCCGAATCGCTGCTGTTCGGCGAGGACGTCGCGCAGAAGGGCGGCGTGTACACGGTGACCAAGGGCCTGCATAAAGCCTTCAAGAACACCCGCGTGTTCAACACCCTGCTCGACGAGACGGTGATCCTCGGCCTGGCCCAGGGCTACGCCAACATGGGCATGCTGCCGATCCCGGAGATCCAGTATCTGGCTTACTTCCACAACGCCGCCGACCAGATCCGCGGCGAGGCGGCCAGCCTGCAGTTCTTCTCCAACGACCAGTACCGCAACCCGCTGGTCATGCGCGTGGCCTCGCTCGGTTACCAGCGCGGCTTCGGTGGCCATTTCCATAACGACAACTCGATCACCGCGCTGCGCGACATCCCCGGCCTCGTCGTCGGCTGCCCCAGCCGCGGCGACGACGCGGCCACCATGCTGCGCACGCTGACCGCGCTGGCGAAGGTCGACGGGCGTGTGTGCGCGTTCCTCGAGCCGATCGCGCTGTACATGGCCAAGGACCTGTACGAACCGGGCGACGGGAAGTGGCAGTTCGGCTATCCCGCGCCCGGCCACGCGATGGTGCTGGGCGAGGGGCGCGTCTACGGCGAGGGCGCCGACGACCTGGTCGTGTTCACCTTCGGCAACGGCGTGCCGATGGCGCTGCGCGCCGCGCGCACGATCGAGAAGGAACTCGGCTGGAACGTGCGTGTAGTGGACCTGCGCTGGCTGGCGCCGCTCAACGACGCGTTCATCGCAGCCCAGGCCAGGAGCGCCAAGCGCATCGTGGTACTCGACGAAGGCCGCAAGAGCGCCGGCGTGGGTGAGGGTGTGATCACCGCGATCGTCGAGGCGGGCCTGGGTGCCACGCCGCTGGAACGCGTGGTCGGCGCCGATACCTTTACTCCGCTGGCCGGCGCCGCGTTCCTGGTGCTGCCGGGCGAGGCGGATGTGGTCGCCGCGGCGCACAAGCTGGCCCGGTAGCTACCTGCTTTCCTGTAGGAACGCACCTGGGCGCGACCGGGTGTGCCTTGGGGCCTGGAGAATGCGGTCGCGTCCAAGGGCGCTCCTGCCGACGGCAGGCTTTTCATTCGTCCAGTTCAGCCATCCGGGGCCAAGGCTGACTCGTGATGCCGCGCGGGCGCTCATACAGGCGCGCCTGGTTGCGACCGCTGACCTTGGCCTGGTACATCGCCTGGTCGGCGCGCTCGATCAATGTCTCGACGGTGTCGCTGAACGTACGCATGGCCACACCGATGCTGACGCTGAGCATGAATTCGTCGTTCACCGGAATTTCCAGGCGATGCACCCGCCGGCAAAGGCGGGTGGCTACCTGCATGGCCTGCTCCTGCACCACGCCATCGAGCATGGCGACGAACTCCTCGCCGCCGTAGCGGCCGAGCAGATCGGATGGGCGCAACTCCGCGCGCAGCGCGCCGGCTACTTCGATCAGCGCCCGATCGCCGGCGCGATGGCCCTGCTGGTCGTTGAGCAGCTTGAAGCGGTCCAGATCGAGGAACAGCAAGGCCACCGGACGGCCGGTGCTTTCCTCCAGCAGGGCTTCGGAGGCCTCGCTCCAGGCGCGGCGATTGAGCACGCCGGTGAGCGAGTCGTTGTCGGCCAGCGCACGTACCAGATCGCGGTCGCGCCGCATGGTCAGCGCGCGATCGCCCAGCCCGATCGACAGCACGATCGCTTCGAACGCGCCCGCCACCACGCTGGCATCGCTGATCCATGCCATGCCGGGCAGGGCGCCGCTGAGCTGGGCGCTCGATAGCGCGGTGAGCGCCAGCAACGGCGTCCAGCCGATCAGGAAAAACCAGGCGTGGCGGGAACCATGCGACGCGGCGACCAGTGCCGCGACCAGCATCAGCAGCGCCGCCAGGATCAGCAGCGGATCGACCAGCGCCTGCGAGGTGTCCACCAGCAAACCAATCGAGCTGCTGCGCATCAGCACCAATAACGGCATGCCGATCGCAAGGGCCAGCATCGGAGCGCGCAGCAGCGGCGCGAACCGCTGCAACTCGCAGAAGCGGGTCATGAACAATGCCGCGAACGCCACCGACAACGAGATCGCAGTCGACTCCAGCAGGCTCGCCGAGGGTGCCAGCCAGTCGAACTCCAGCGGGTGGAACAGGAACCCGGTCTGCACGCTCTGGATCAGCGCGTAGCAGAAGATGTAGCCGGCGTACCACGAGAAGGTGTTGTCCCGCAGCATCAAAGCAAAGCACAACGCCATCAGCGCCATCGTCAGCATCACCGCGAAGCAGGCGCTGAACAGGGTCAGCCAGTGGGCGTCGTGCGCGAGGAAGGCGGTCAACGACTCGAGGTGGAAGCTCAGCGGCGGCGACAGCCCGTCCATCGGGTCGAGCTTCAGCAGGATCAGGCTCGAAGCCGGCACGCTCTGCGGGTAACGGAACGCCAGGCGCCCGTGACCCAGCGGCGATCCGCCGGCTTCGTCCAGCGAAAGGCTGTTGATCGGGCCCTGGCTGTCGTAGATGACGATGTGCCCGAGCGCCGGGGGGGAGATGGTCAGCACCCGCTCCTCGTCCACCCACGGGGGTTGCGCACGCAGCACTACCCAGCTGCCGCGGTCCTCGCGCGGAAAACTGTGCAGCAAGGACGGGTCGAACGCCGCCAACTTACCCTGGCGGAACGCGTCCATCACCTTGGCCGGGGTGTCACCCTGGCGCACTTCGCGCCAGCCGCCATCCAGCGGAACGGCGGCCTGCACTACGCCGAGCAGCAGCCACAGCAAGCCGAGCACGCATCCGATGACCGGATACCTGCGTGGGGTCCACACCCGTTTTGCGGCAAGCGTTCGCATCCCAGACCCCGCTGGGCGACAGGTTGCACGTTCCGCGACCCGTGGCCTTCCCCTGAACAGGCAGGCCGGCTGCCAGCAGCCAGCGCGCCTGAGCTGCGGACGATCCTACGCGAATCGTCCACTTCCCCGCTCGTTTTTTTGACGAGCCGCAGGGTTTTCTAGCAGGGTCTGTGCCAACGCATCGCCGTCCGCGCGCGCGCTCACGTGACCTTGGCGGCATGGCCGGCATCCTCCGCCGAATAGCGGCCGTGTCTGACCCTCTGGGGAAGCTATGGACCCATCAGAGCAGTCCCCTTCACGGCCTTCCACCACCGGCGATGTCCCGACTGCCCGCGGGCGCGCCCAGCGGAGTGAGCCCCATGAGCATCAAAGTAGCCGTGCTGGTCGGCAGCCTGCGCAAGGATTCCTTCAACCGGCGGCTGGCCCGCGCGGTGGAGAAGCTGGCCCCGGATGAAATGGCTTTCGAGCACGTCGACATCGGCGGACTGCCGCTGTACGACCAGGATTTCGACGCCGATTACCCGGCGCCGTGCCAGCGGCTCAAGCAGCAGATCGAGACCGCCGACGCGCTGCTGTTCGTCACCCCCGAGTACAACCGCTCGATGCCCGGCGTGCTGAAGAACGCCATCGACATCGCCTCGCGCCCGTGGGGCACCAATTCCTTCGCCGGCAAGCCCGGCGCG
>Ga0308175_100001406_pt1 | contig 16245 bp, 12 predicted proteins | sample PhyCR1_3_FD_203893 | JGI IMG/M metagenome (GOLD analysis project Ga0308175, IMG submission 203893) | Soil microbial communities from UC Gill Tract Community Farm, Albany, California, United States - DLSLS.C.R1 | ecosystem: Environmental > Terrestrial > Soil > Agricultural land | place: USA...
CCGAGACCGCGAGGCGCAGCGCGAGGCCCAGCCGGTCACGGATCTCCATCGTCCTAGGCCGCCGACCCCAGCCGCTCGCGCAGCAGGCCGGTGAGGTCCTCCAGGCGCTCGCCCCGCACGTACATGCGATACCAGATCTCGACGTTGAGGATCATCCAGAGCCGCGCGTGATGGTCGGCTCGGGCCGCGACGTGCTCCGCGATCAGCCGCTCGACCGGCTCGCGGCGGAAGATCCCCTCCTCGATCAGCGCCGAGGAGGCGAGGAGATGCCGGAGCACGGGGAGGAGCGGCCCCTTCATCCAGTAGCCGAGGGGGAACATGAACCCCTGCTTCGGCCGCTTGAGGATGGCCTCGGGGAGGTAGGGGGAGGCCACCCGGCGCAGCAGGTACTTGAGGGTCTTCCCCCGCATCTTGAGGCTGGTGGGCAGGGTGGCCACGAATTCGGCCAGGCGATGGTCGAGGAAGGGGGAGCGCGCCTCCAGGCCGCGCGCCATGGTCATGCGGTCGGAGAGCATCAGCGAGTGCTCGGGCAGCCGGGTGGCGATGTCCGCCTGGAGCATGCGGTCGAGGTCCTCGCGCGCCTCCGCCTCGTCGAAGCCGCGGATGACCGTCTCCATGGGGTCGATCTCGGCCAGCCGCGCGGCGACGTCGGGGGCGTAGAGCCCCCCCTTCCCCTCGCGGCCGAAGCGGAAGAAGGCCGTCGCCTGGGCGTAGCGCCGCCCCCTCTCGTGGAAGGAGAGGTCGTGCACCCAGCGCGCCTTCTGGACGACGGTCTTGTAGCCGGCGTTGTCGCGCAGGGCGTATACCGCCGGCCCGAGCAGCCAGCGCCGCGCCGCCTCGGGCAGGGCGGCGTAGAGATTCACCCAGCGGAAGCCGAAGTAGCGGTCGTAGCCGGCGAAGATCTCGTCCCCGCCGTCGCCGGTGAGCACGACCTTGACGTGCCGGGAGGCGAGCGCGGCCGCCTGGTCCATGCAGGCCGCGATGGGGTCCGAAGGCTCGTCGAGGCTGCGGATCATCGCCGGCAGGAGCTCGACCATGTCGGGCCAGACGAGCTCCTCGTGGTGGTCGGTGCCGCAGTGCTCGGCCACCGTCCGGGCGTAGGGGAGCTCGTTGAAGTCCTGGTCCTCGACGCCGACGGCGAAGGTGGGGACGGGCTCGTCGCGCCGCTCGGCCACGATCTCGGCCATCAGGGCGACGATCAGGCTCGAATCCATCCCCCCCGAGAGGTAGGCGCCCACGGGGACGTCGGAGAGCAGATGGGACTCGACCGCCTCGCGGATCCGCTCGCGCGCCTCGTCGACGATCTCGGCCTCGCGCTCGCTCCGCTTCGGGACATAGCGCAGCCGCCAGTAGCGCCGGACCTCCAGGGTCGGCGCCGGCGCCAGCGACCCGAACCGCGGCGGCTCGATCTGGGAGGCGTCGAGCACGAGCAGATGCGCCGGGGGGAGCTTGTGGATCCCCTGGAAGAGGGTGCGCGGGCTGGGGACGAAGCGCAGGGTCAGGTACTCGTCGAGCGAGCGCAGGTCGAGCTCCGGCCGCGCGGCCTCGGGACCGGCGCCGGCGAGGATCGATTTGATCTCGGAGGCGAAGAGGAAGCGCCGGCCGTCGAAGCGCCAGAACAGGGGCTTCTGGCCGAAGCGGTCGCGCGCCAGCAGGAGCTTGCGCCGCCGCACGTCCCAGATGGCGAAGGCGAACATGCCGCGCAGCTCGTCGACCACGCGCTCGCCGCGTTCCTCGTAGAGATGGAGGATGACCTCGGTGTCGCTGCCGCTCTTGAAAAAATGGCCGCGGGCCTGGAGCTCGCGCCGCAGCTCGCGGTGGTTGTAGATCTCGCCGTTGAAGACGATCCAGACGCTGGCGTCCTCGTTGGCGATCGGCTGATGGCCGCGCGCCAGGTCGATGATCGAGAGCCGGCGCATGGCGAGGCCGGCCTCGCCGAGGAGGACGGCGCCCTGATCGTCGGGGCCGCGGTGGACGATGGCGTCACTCATCCGCTCGAGCCCCCGGGGGTCGATTCCCGAGAGGTTCCACTCACCGCAGATTCCGCACACGTTCGTCGCCGTTCCTTTCGTTCAAGTCGTTCAGGACGCCTGGAGGGCGCCCCCCATGCCGGTGTCGTCGAGCCCGGGCTCCTGGGAGACCGGCGCGAGCTCGGGGCGCGGCGGGTTCTTGATCACCTCGGCGATCCGGTAGTCGCGGACGTGGCGCGCGTGGGTGAAGATGATGATCTCGCCGATCAGGCCAAGCGAGAGCGTCTGCACCCCCAGCACCATCAGGAGCACGCCGAGCAGCAGCACCGCGCGGTCCGAGATGCCGGTGGCGAAGAAAACCTTTTCGAGCACGGCCACGAGATCGATTCCGCAGCCGAGGGCGAACAGGGCCGCGCCCAGCAGCCCGAAGAAGCGCAGCGGCGTGCGGGTGAACTTGGTGAGGAAGAAAATGTTGAGGATGTCGAGCAACCGGCCCACATAGGTGGGCGTCCCGTGGTAGCGGGTGGCGCGGTCCTCCCGCCGCTGCGGGACGGCGATCTCCCGCACGGCGAAGCCGCGGTGGAGCGCGAGCAGCGGGATGAAGCGGTGCAGGCCGCCGTAGAGGCTCAGCTCGCGCGCCACCCGCCGCTTCATCACCTTGAAGCCGCAGCTCAGATCGTGGAAACCGGTGTGCGTGAGATGGTGGACGAGGCCGTGGAACAGCCGGGTCTGCAGGCGGTTGAACGGGGAGTCGATCCGCGGGTGGCGCCGGCCCACCACCAGGTCGGCGCCGCCGTCCAGCTCCTGGAGCGCGGCCCTAAGCCCCGCCGGCTCGACCTGGAAGTAGGCGGCGAGGGTGACGATGCGCTCGGCGCGCGCCCGGTGGAAGCCGGTGGTCAGGGCGGCCGACTCGCCGAACGGACCGCCGAGGAGCACGATCTCGATCGGCTGCTCAGGCGCCGCCTGGATCTCGCGCAGCGCGGGCACGGCCTCCCGCAGGTGGTCGTCGACCACGAAGATGACCTCCGCAGTCAGCCCGAGCCGCGCCAGCTCGGCGGCGAATTCCCCATAGAGCTGCGCGAGGTCGCCGTGGCGCTCGACCACCGGGATCACGACCGAGACGTCCGGCTCCCCCCGCGACCAGCGGGTCCTCATGGGCTTCCCTCCGAGGGAAACGAGATCGCCGTCTCGCCGGGCCGGAAGTCCCCCGTCCGGACCACCAGCTCCGAGAAGAGGCCGACGATCAAAAGATGAGCGAAAGCGAAGGCGAACAGGAGTGTGATGGCGGGAAAGATCAACGGATATCTCTGGCCGGGCGCCACCGTGAGATCGATGTAGACGCTGGCGGCGAACGCCAGCAGCGTGCCGATCAGGAAGGGGACGGAGAGCGCCGCGAACCACTTGGCCGGCCGCAGGGTGAAACCGAGCAGCATCTTGACCGTCAGCAGGTCGAGAAAGACCTTCCAGATCCGCGAGATGCCGTACTTGCTGCGGCCGAACCTCCTGGGGCGGTGGTTGACGGCCACCTCGTGCCAGCGCGAGCCGGAGAGCGACATCATGGGGATCAGGAAGCGGTGCATCTCGGCGTAGAGACGGGCGCGCTTCACCACCTCCGCCCGGTAGGCCTTGAGGGTGCAGCCGTTGTCGTGGATGCGCACCCCGGTCAGGGCGCCGATCAGCCAGTTGGCGGCCACGGAGGGGACGCGGCGCGAGAGCAGCCGGTCCTTGCGGTCCCGCCGCCAGCCGGAGACGACGTCGTACCCCTGATCGAGGGTGCCGAGGAGCAGCCCGAAATCGTCGGGATCGTTCTGGAGGTCGCCGTCGAGAGTGATCACGACAGCCCCCTCCGCGTGATCGAATCCCGCCTGGAGGGCCGCCGTCTGGCCGTAGTTGCGGCGGAAGCGGATGGCGCGGACGCGGGGGTCGCGGGCGCAGATCGCGCGCAGCCGCCCGGGCGTGCCGTCGGTGCTGCCGTCGTCGACCAGCAGGAGCTCCCAGCTCCTCCCCAGCCGGTCGGCCGCGGCGCTGACCTCCTGATAGAGCACCTCGACGCTCTCCTCCTCGTTGTACAACGGTACGACGATGGTCACTTCCATGGTCTTGGGTCCTGAATGCTGGGCCCCAGGACGGAGAGCCCCGCCGCGCGGATCCCGGGGCTGGAGTCCCATGGACGGCGCGGCCGGCGCTCGTTCCCGTCCAAGACCCAAGATCCAGGACCCAAGACCGGATTCATGGCACCCTCTTGACGATCGACGGCCCCAGCAGGCGGGTGAGGGGCAGCGGCAGCTTCTGCCAGATCCGGATCGCCCGCTGGTACTTCGGATTGGCCGGGCTGACGTTCGGCAGGCTCCGGGCCTTGACCAGGTAGTACTGATAGCCGAGCGGGGTCTCGTCCATCCCCCATTTGGCCTTGAACTTGTAAGCCCCGGTCTCGCGCTTGCTGCGGCCGAAGTCGAAGGTGCGGAAGCCGTTCTCCCGCCCCCACCGCATGATCGAGAGGTAGAGGTATTCGTCGACGCCGCGCGGCTTCTCCGCGCGGTCCGCCCCGGCGTAGAAGGGCATCACCACGTCGCGGAAGAGCAGGTTGAGCACCCCCGCCACCGGCCGCCCCTCGTGATGGACGAAGAAAAGGTTGCTGTGCGCCGGATGCCGGTCGAGGATCTCGCGCAGGAAGAGCTTCGGATAGACCGGCGTGCCGTGGTGGCGCATGCTCTCGCAGAACAGCTTGTAGAAGAGCGGCAGCTCCTCGAGGCCGGCGATCCGGTGCTCGAACGGCGCCTTGGCGACGTAGCTCATCATCTGCCGGCGCTTGCGCTCCATCCGTTTGAGGAGCGCCTCCTCCCCCTGCGTGAGGTCGGCGCGGAAGGTGACGTAAAGGTTTTTGGTGAGCAGCTCGGGATCGTCGAGCGGGACTTCCGAGCGCATCTCCAGGTAATCCACCCGCAGCTCGCGGGCGAGGTCCTTGGCGGCGGCGAGCAGGGCACCCTCCGCCGCGCCGTCGTCCGCCACCAGGCCGCCGCCGATGGCGAAGGGGATCGACACCAGCGAGTGGCCGAAGAGCAGGCTCTTCAGCTCGAAGAGCGGCAGCACGCCGGCGATGCGCCCGTCGCGCAGGGCGGTGAGGTAGTGGGCGCGGTGGCCGAAGGTCCGCTCGACCAGCCAGCGCCAGCCGAGCTGATGGAAAAAGGTGGCGCCCGGGGCGCTCCGCACGTAGCGGTCCCACTCGCCCTCGCGGTGGTCGCGGAGGATCTCCACAGAGACCGGGGGCGGCACGGCCACGGGCCGGCGGGGTTGCTCGAAATCGGTATAGACGAGGGGCTCGGCGCTCAATTTATTTCCCTCATAAAGCCAGAATCTCCCGGCAGGTCGTGAAGCTGTACTCGGAGAAGAGCCGGGCCAGCCGCCCCTCGGTGAGGCCGAGGTTGCGGTAGTGGCGCAGGCGGGTGAGGGTCCCGACCGGCTGCACCGGCTGGCCGGGATCGATCTCCCACGGATGGACGTAGACCACGGCCGGGCGCCGCTCGCGCTGGTTGAGCCAGCGCATCCCCCAGCGGATGAACGCCATGGGGAAATGCCGCAGATAGCCGCCGCCCACGAACGGCAGGTTGGTGCGGCCGACGCGGATCGTCGAGATCGGAAACTCCTGCAAGACACCGCCGCGCAGCGGGCGCGGAAACCGCGGGAAGTCGGGGATGCCGTAGTGGTCGTGATGAATCGGGAAGATGCTGGAGTCGTAGCGGAACCCCTCCTCGGCCAGGATGTCGACCGCCCACATGGTCTCGCGCACGATCGAGTAGCTGGGGGCGCGGTAGCCGATGACCTCGACCCCGGCGGCGTCCTCGATGGTCCGCTTGGAGCGGCGGACGTCCTCGCGGAATTGCTCGGGGCTCATCGCCGTGACCCGGCGGTGGTCCTGCCCGTGGGTGGCCAGCTCGTGGCCGGCGTCCCGGATCTCGCGCACGAGATCGGGCCAGCGCTCGGCCACCCAGCCGAGGGTGAAGAAGGTGCCGCGCACCCCGTATTCGTCACAGAGATCGAGCAGGCGCCGCGTGTTGCGCTCCACCCGCGGCTCGAAGGAGCCCCAGGAGGCCCGCGGGATCGCCCGCTCGAAAGCGTTGACCTGGAAGTAGTCCTCGACGTCGACGGAAAACGCGTTCAACACGGTGTCGCCTCCTCGTTGCGTAGGGCTACGGCCGCCGCCGGCCGCCGCGTCGCCGCGACCAGCTCTTCGACCCGCCGCGCGTTCTCCTCCCACAGGTATCCCCGGTCGAGGAGGCTGGCGCGGGCGGCCTCGCCCAGACGCGTCCGCAGCTCCGGATCGCGGGCCAGGGCCAGCACGGCGGCGCCCAGGTCCCCGGCCTCCGGGCTGGCGCCGCCCGGGCAGAGCAGCGCCGTCTCGCCGTGGGTGAGGAGCTCGCGGACGTTGGCCGATCCCGGCGCCACGATGGCGCGGCCGGCGGCCATGTACTCCAGGATCTTCATCGGGCAGGCGTAGGAGGTCACCGCCGGCTGTACGGCGACGTCGAACGCCGCCAGCGCCGACTCGATCTCGCCGCGCGGCACCGGGCCGCAGAGGACCACCCGCCGTTCGAGATCGGGCGAGGCGGCGCGCATCTCGCGCAGGGCGGGCATGGCCGGGCCGTCGCCGGCCAGCACGAGGTGGATCCGCGCCTCCCGCCACTCCGGCGAGGCCGCCACCTCCAGCAGCCTTTCGAGGCCGTGCCAGGCGCGGAACCAGCCGATGAAGCCGGCCACGGGGACGCCGGCGGGAATCCCCAGCCGCCGGCGGAAGGCGGCGCCGTCCCCCTGGGTGCCGAATTCGCGGCGGACCCCGTTGGGCATCACCACGATCTTGCCGGCCGGCACCCCCTGGTCCTCGAGGATGCCGGCGAGGACGCGGGTGACGGCGATGGTCACGTCCGCCCCGGTGGCCAGCCGGCGCTCGATCCGCCGCGTGAGGCCGCGGAAGACCAGGCCGCCGTGCTCGGCCTTCTCCTGGGCCAGCGGCGAGTTGACCTCCAGCACGAAGGGGACGCCGTGCCGGCGGGCGGCGGCGAGACCGGCGAGGGTGTTGGCCGCGTAGCGCTCGTAGACGAAGTCGGGCCGGAAGTCGCGGATGGCCCGCGACAGGCGCCGGTAGGCGACCGCGTTGTAGGCGAGCTCCAGCCCCTCCTTGACCGCGGCCGGCATGCGGGCGGCGGCGCGGGAGGCGAGACCGGCGAGACCGCGGGCCTCCCCCCCCTCGGCGTCGGCCCTGGCCTCGGCCCCGGCCTCCACCAGCGCCACCTCGCGCACCTCGTGGCCGCGCAGGCGGAAGGCGCGCTGGATCTCGGCGATGTGGATCCCCTGCGCGTCGGCGGCGCGGGTGCGGTGGTGGTAGAGGATCCTCACGGCGTGACCTCCTGGGAGAGAGCCCCCAGCGGGAGAGGGGGGACGCCTCCGATCGCCGCCCGCAGCTCCTCGGCCTGCTCGCGCCCGACCACCTCCCAGCTCCGGTCCGCGACCCGCGCCCGCACCCGGTCACGGTCCCAGGCGCGCTCCAGGGCCCTGTCGAGACCGGCGGCGATCGCCTCCACGCTCCGCTCCACGACCAGACCGGTCTGGGGGGAATCGAGCAGATCGGGGATGTTCCCCACCGGCGTCGCCACCACCGGGGTGCCGCAGGCGAGCGCCTCCAGCACCACGTTGGGGCACCCCTCATGAGCGGTGGCCAGCACGAAGAGGTCCGCGGCGCTGTACCAGACCGCCAGCTCCTCGCGCCGGCGCGGGCCGGGGAAGATCACCTGGGTCTCGATCTTGAGCTTCGCGGCGAGCTGGCGCAGCTCGGCCCCCATCGCCCCCTCGGGGCCGTCGCCGCCGATGACGGCGAAGCGCAGCGTCGGCCAGCGCCGCTTGAGCTTCACCATCGCCTCCATCACCAGGTGGAACCCCTTGCGCGGCGCCAGCGTGCCGACCGAGACGAGGAGCGGCCCATACTTGGGCAAGCCCAGCGACCGCCGCGCCTCGATGCGGTCGACCGGCCGGAAGACCTCCGGGTCGATCCCGTTCTCGATCACCCGCACCTTCTCCGCCGGCACCCCCAGCGCCACCGCGTCCCGCTTGAGCGATTCGGAGACGGCGATCACCCGCGCCGCCCGCCGCAGGGCGAAGCGGAGTTGCGGCCGGCGGAGGCGGAAGGGGACGAGCAGCGGCAGCATGCCGCGCAGAGTGACCGTCAAGGGCACCCGCAGCGCGAGCCCGAGCAGCGCCGCCGCCAGCCCCTCCGGGTAGACGAAGTGGGCGTCGATCAGCTCGAAGCGGAAATCGCGGCGCATCCGGATCACCGTGGGGAGGGTCCAGAGGAACATCAGGAGCCCGTCCAGACACTTGAGGAAGCCCGGGAAGGAGAGGAACCGCGGATGCAGCACCCGGACGCCGTCCTGGACCTCCTCGCGCGGCACCTCCGGCCGGAAGCCGGGGCGGAGCCTCGCCACGAACGGGAACCAGGGGGTGGGAGCCACCACGCGCACCTCGACGTCCGCGGGCAGGCCGCGCATCCGCTCGCGCACGAAGACGCCGTAGTGAGGCTGCGCGGCGTTGGGGAAGACCATGCTGAAGAGGAGCACCTTGAGCCGGCCCTCAGACCGCATGCCGCACCTCCTCCACATTGGATAGATCGGACGTGGAGAGAGACGGCGCCTCGCGGGCCACCTCCCGCCCCCAGACCTCCAGCATCAGCAGGGTCCAGAGCGCCCACCCCGCCTCCAGCCGGCGCGCCGCGTGGTCGTCGAGCAGGCGCTCGACCTCCCGCCGGTCGAAGAGCTCACGGCCGAAGGCGTCGGGGGCGAGCAGCAGGTCGCGCGAGAGGTCCCGCAGGTCCTCCCGCAGCCAGCGCGAGACCGGCGGCGCGAACCCCCGCTTCGGCCGCGCCAGGAGGCCGGCCGGCAGCCGCCGCGCGGCCACCTGGCGCAGCAGGACCTTGGAGGTGCCGCCGGCGAGCTTCAGGCGCGCGGGGAGGCGCGCCGCGAATTCGATGATCCGGTGGTCGAGCAGCGGGCAGCGCACCTCCAGGGAGTGGGCCATGCTCATGCGGTCCACCTTGACCAGGCCGTCGTCGGCGAGCCAGGTCTTGAGGTCGAGATAGAGGGCGCGGGCGAGCGGCTCCCGGGGCGCGCGGGCGAGGTGCGGCTCGATGGCGGCGAACGGATCGAAGCGCCGCCGCCCGCCGAACAGCCGCTCCTCCAGATGGGGAGGGATCAGCCGGCGGTCGAAATCGTAGGAGCGGGGGGCATCCACCGAGAGATTGCGGAACAGCCCGCCCAGCCGCAGCGCCCGGGGGAGCCGGGGGGAGCGCGGCCAGCTCCGGCCGAGCGACGGGAAGAGGCCGCGGCGCAGGGGCGCGGGTAGAAAGGAGCGGAGCCGCTCCTCCATCAGGTGCATGCCGTACTTCTCACCGTAGCCGGCGAACAGCTCGTCGCCGCCATCGCCCGAGAGCGCGACCGTCACCCGCCGCCGGGTCTCGCGCGACACGTACCAGGTGGGCACGGCCGACGGATCGGCGAACGGCTCGTCGAGGTGCCAGGCGATCCGCGGCAGCACGTCCGCGAGGTCGGGCCGCACCTCGGTCTCCAGGTGGTCGGCGCCGAGCGCCCGCGCCACCGCCGCGGCGTCCTCCCGCTCGTCGGAGGCGCGGTCGGCGAAGCCCACCGTGTGGGTGCGCACGGGCGTCGAGCTCGCCTCGCTCATCAGCGAGACGATGGTCCCGGAATCGAGCCCGCCGGAGAGGAAGGCGCCCAGCGGCACGTCGCTCTCCAGGCGGTCGCGCACGGCGCTGGCGAGGAGCCGCTCGAGCTCGGAGGCCAGCCGTTCGTCGGCGGCGGGGCCGGCGTCCTGCGCCCCCTCGGTGGGCACGTCCCAGTAGCGCTCGACGCGCGCGCCCCGCTCGTCGATCAGAGCGAGATGGCCGGCGGGGAGCTTGGTGGCGCCGCGGAAGATGGTCCACGGCGCCGGCACGTAGCCGTAGGCGAGGTAGAGGTCGAGCGCCTCGGGGTCGATCTCCGGCCGGATGAGGCCGGCGGCGAGCAGCGACTTGAGCTCCGAGGCGAAGCCCAGCCGGCGGCCATCGTCGGCGAGGTAGAGGGGCTTCTTGCCCACCCGGTCGCGGGCGAGCAGGAGCGTACGGCGGCGGAAGTCGGCGACCGCGAGGGCGAACATGCCGGCCAGCCGCTCGACGCAGCCGGCCCCCAGCTCCTCCCAGAGATGGACGATCACCTCGGTGTCCGAGCGGGTGGCGAAGCGGTGCCCCCGCTCCTCCAGCCCTCGGCGCAGCTCGCGGTGGTTGTAGATCTCGCCGTTGCAGATCACCGCGACCGTGCGGTCCTCGTTGAAGATCGGCTGATGGCCGCCGGCGATGTCGATGATCGACAGCCGCGCGTGGCCGAGCCCCATCGTCCCGGCGAGGTGGACCCCCTGGTCGTCCGGGCCGCGATGGCGCAGCGGGGCCACCATGCGGGCCACCGTCTCACGCGCCACCAGGGCGGGCTCCGCGTAGTGAAACAGTCCGGCGATCCCGCACATGGTCAGGCTCTCCTCGCCATGGCCGGCGCGGACAGGGGCTGCTTCCACCACGGCTCCGCGGCCGCCGGGACCGGCACCGCCGCCTCCGCGCTCTCCTCCGAGCGCGCGATCACCGCCAGGCTCACGCTCATCGCCACGAGTTGGTAGAGCAGCTCGGAGTAGGCCGTGCTGAGGAACATGCTGCCGACCAGGTAGGCCAGGATCGAGATCTGGAGCATGCGGGCGTAGACCTCGAGCCAGGAGCCCCGCGCCGCCTCCCGCTGCGTCCGCCGCAGGCTCCAGAGGCCTGAGCCGATCGCGGCCAGGAAGAGCAGCAGCGCCGGCAGGCCGCACTCGCAGAGGATCTGCAGGTAGGCGTTGTGCGACACCCGGAAGCGCTCCGGCTCGGGTGAGTAGGCGCGGTAGACCACCTCCAGGTTGTTCGGCCCGACGCCGAACACCGGGTAGTCGAGGAACACCCCCCAGGAGGTCTGCCAGGCGTTGAGCCGCCCCATGGCCGAGCGGTCCTCGTGATAGTCGGAGATCGTCTGCGCCCGCTCGACGTAATCCTGGGTGAAGCGGTCGGAGGTCCAGAAGTAGAAGCCCGCGAGCGCCAGGGCGACCACCAGTGTCACCGCCACCCGGTGGCGCGAGCGCCAGATCAGCAGCGGCAGGACGGCGGCGAGCGTGAGCAGGCCCCCCCGCGAGAAGGTGAAGAGGATGGTGGCCACGCAGAGGGCGGCGACCACCCACGAGGCGATCTTGAGGTAGCGCTGCTTCTCGGTGAGGATGATCGCCGCCAGCAGCGGCAGGATCATGTTGAGGACCATGGCGAAGCTGTTGTTGTCCGACATGAAGCCGCCCGGCCCGTCGTAGTAGCGGGCGCCGCCGCTCGCCAGGCCGATCAGGCCGCGCTTGGCTCCCAGGAAGCCGATCGAGAAGGCGATCAGCATCACCAGGAAGCGGAAGCGCCGGCGGTCGATCACCAGCCCGGTGGTGACGACGCTGATCGCGATCGCCTTCCAGTAGTAGCCGTACATCTCCCCCGAGACGTCGGGCAGCACGGCGGTGACCACCGTGACGCTGATCCAGCCGGCGAGCAGGAGGAGCAGCACCGTCTGCACCTTGAGCGTCAGCCAGCGCTCGCGGCCGAGGGCGACCACCAGCCCGAGCGCCAGCGCCACCGCCACCACCTGCGAGAGCGGGAGGGTGCGGGAGGCCCCCCAGGCCATGTCCTGCGGCCGCATGTAGGCCAGCCACCCGTAGACCAGCAGCCCGAAGTAGGGTCGGAAGACGATCACCGGCAGCGAGGCGAAGACGATGCCGACGACGATCAGGTCACGCACGCCGCGCCTCCCGCGCCGCGGCGGCCGGGGCCCCGGCGTCCCCCTCGGCGCGCCGGCTCTCCGCCGGCAGGGAGGGTGAGCCGGCCGGCGGACGCGCGATCGTTCCCACCAGATCCTCGAAGCGGTCGAGGTTGGGGGCCCAGCGGTAGGTGGCGAGCAGCCGCTGGCGCGCGCACTCGGCCAGGCGCTCGCGCTCGCGCTCGTCCCCGATCAGCGCGGCGACCGCCCGCTCCATCCCCTCGGCCGTGGAGGCGGCCAGCAGGTCCCGGCCGCTGCGGAAGCCGCCGTCGGCCAGCCCGGCGAGCACGCGCTCCGTGCACACCACCGGCAGATTGGAGGCGATCGCCTCCAGCACCTTGTTCTGCACCCCCTGGGCGATGCGCAGCGGCGCCACGAACACCCAGGCGCGGGCCAGGAAGGGGCGCACGTCCCCCACCGCGCCGGTCACCTGGACCCCCGGCAGCTCGCCGAGGTCGCGCACCGCCGCCACCGGCGAGCGGCCCACCACCAGCAGCTCGATCTCGGGGTAGCGCTGGCGCAGGCGCGGGAAGACCTCGCGGGCGAAATGCGTGATCCCGTCGACGTTGGCGAAGTAGTCCATCTGGCCGGTGAAGACCAGCGTCGGCTTGGACGCCTTGGGCAGGTCGAGCGGCTGGAAGAAATCGACGTCCACCCCGTTGAGCAGGGTGACGGCCTTGGCCGCCGGAGCGCTCGCCTTGTACAGCCGGGTCTCGTTGCCGGTGGCGAAGGCGATGCGCTGGAAGCGGCCGGCCAGCGACGCCTCGTAGCGCCGCAGCCGCCGCGCCTCCAGGGCGTAGACCGGCCGCAGCGGCAGCGGCGCGAAGCGGGCGTACTGGGCCCACTTCGCGGAGTCGACGTCGACCATGTCCAGGATCGCCGGCACGTCCGGCGCCAGCGCGGCGTAGGGGGCCATCGACGAGCAGTAGACGACCGCCACGTCGAAGCGCTCGCGGCGGGCCAGCTCGCGCACCCGGGCCGCCAGCTCCTTCGACTCGAAGAACGACAGCGAGAGCGGGCGGGGGCGCAGCGCCCCCACCGCCGCGCGCAGGTAGGAGGCCGGCCGGCTCAGGGGGAAGACCTCGACCCGCTCGCACATCGCCTCCAGCGGCGCGAGGTCGGGGACCGGCCCGTCGCAGAGCGCCAGGACGCTGACCTTGTGGCGCTCGGCGAGCGCCCGGATCTGATGGAAGGCGCGGATCTTCTCCCCCTTGTCCGGCGGGTAGGGCACGCGGTGGCAGAGATAGAGGACGCGCAGGCCGGCGCGCGGGCGCGCCACGTGCCGCAGCAGGTCCACGGGGGCTTTCGGCGCGGGCGCCGCGTCGTTCGGGAAGGCCGGCTCGGTCATCGGGCACCTCGTCCCAGCAGCACGATCCTGGCCGTGGAGAGCAGGATCGAGATGTCCAGGAACAGAGAGAGATTCTTGATGTAGTAGAGATCGAACTTGAGCTTCTCGATCGACTCCTCGAAGGTGGAGGCGTACGGCGCCTTGACCTGGGCCCAGCCGGTCAGCCCCGGCCGGACCACCAGCCGCTGCTCGTACCAGGGGCACTGCTCCTTGAGCTGGTCGACGAACATCTGGCGCTCGGGGCGGGGACCCACGAGGCTCATGTCGCCGACGAGCACGTTCCAGAGCTGCGGCAGCTCGTCGAGGCGGGTCTTGCGGATGAAGCGACCCACGCGGGTGATCCGCGGATCCCCCTCGACGGCCCAGCGGGCCCCGCCGGCCTCGGCGTCGGTGCGCATGGAACGGAATTTCCAGACGGTGAGCTGCCGGCCGCCGCGCCCCACCCGCTCCTGGCGGAAGAACACCGGACCCGGCGAATCGAGCCGCACGGCGAGGGCCACCAGCAGCATGAGCGGCAGCGCCACGATCAGCCCGGCCGCGGCGACCAGGACGTCGAGCAGGCGCTTGGCGAACAGCGTGCCGCGCGAGACCACGAAGCCGTCCGAGAAGATCAGCCACGACTTGCGCAGCCCCTCGATCATGATCTTGCCGGTGAGCTGCTCGTAGTAGCTCGACCCCTCCTGGACGCGGATGCCGTGCGTCTTGCACGAGAGCAGCGCGTCCATGCTCAGCCGGCCGCGGTAGTCGATGGCGGCCACCACCACGCGGGTCACCCCGTGCTGGAGCGCCAGCTCGCAGGCCTGGGCCGTGGTGCCGATGACGCGGGGGTTGAGGATGCTCACCCCCTGCAGGGCCGGGTCGTCGTCGAGGAAGCCGACCACCCGGTAGCCCAGATGCTTGCGGGCCAGGGTCTCGCGGGCGATGTCGATCGCCTTCTTGTCGGCGCCGACCACCAATACCCGCTCGGCGAACCCTTCCGAGCGGAGGATCCAGCGCAGCACCACCCGCCAGGCGAGCACGAAGGACATCCCGAAGGCGAGCGCCAGGGCGAAGACGCCGCGGCCGGTCTGCACCACGGGGACGACGAAGTAGAGCGCCCAGGAGGCGACCGCCAGGACCGAGAAGGCGCGCAGCAGACGGATCAGCAGCTCCCGGCTCGACAGCCGCTCCCCGAAGTCGTAGAGGCTGTTGCCGTAGAGACAGAGCAGGCCGACGATCATGAACGCCCACGCGTCGAGCAGGGCCGTGGAGCCCGGCGGCAGCGTGCCCGGTCCGACCCCCAGGCGGAGCTGGATGGCGAGCGGCACCGCCGCCAGCAGCAGCAGCCCCTCGACGACCAGCGAGACCACCGCCGGCAGGGCCCAGTAACGGTTGAACAGTCGGATCATCGCCTCAATCTCCCACGCGAAGCGCTAGTAGTACCCGCGGTAGCCCCGCGACGAGACCGGCGCGAAGTTGAGCACCGCTCCGATGAGCTTCTCGGGCCCGAGCGCCGCGAGCGTCTTCTCGATGTCGTGCCGCTTGCTCTGCCCCGCCCGCACCACCATCACCACGCCGTCCGAGCGCGCGGCGAGCGACCGGGCGCTGGCGAGCAGCGTCATCGGCGGCGAGTCGATCACCACGATCTCGTAGGCGGCGCGCGCCTCGTTGAGCACCTCCGACATCCGCCGGCCCGACATCAGGTCGCCCGCCACCGCCGAAGCTCCGGCGAGCAGCACGTCGAGGCTGCTCCCCTCCAGCGTGACCACGGAGTCGGCGATCGTCGTCCGCCGTTCGAGCACCTGCTGCAACCCCTGCCGGTCGGGCCGCTCCGGAACGAAGTAGGTGTGGAGCTGCGGGCGCCAGAGGTCCCCTTCGAGCAGCAGCACGCGCCGCTCCTCGCCGCGGGTGAGGGTGAGGGCCAGGTTGAGGCTGGTCAGCGTCTTGCCCGCCCCCTCCTCCGGGCTGGTCACGGTCAGCGTGTACCCCCAGGTGCCGAGCGGATTGATGCGCTCCTCGACCTGCACGGCCAGGCTCCGGTACTGCTCGGCCGCGAAGGTCGGCGGGTCCAGATAGTTGATCACCGGCGCGTCGTCGTTCAGCTGCACGCGGCGCGACGGCGCGAGGTCGCGGTGGATCCTCGGGGGTCTCTCGGTCCTCAGCGGCATATCCATGGTGTTGTCATCTCCTCCTGGTCCGAGAGGCGCTCCGGGCGCCCTGGAAGACGGGAATCGTGGCGAGCACGGGCAGGCCGGGGAAGGCCTGCTGCAGCGCTTCGACGTCCGGGTAGGTGTGGTCCGAGCGCTCGCGCAGCAGCGCCGCCAGCAGGCCGACCAGGCCGCCGGCGATCAGCCCCAGGCCCAGCACCAGGATCTTGTTGGGGCCGTAGGGGGAGGTCGGCGGCAGCGCCCGCTCGAGGATGGTGAAGCTCTCCCCCTGCTGGCTCTTCTCGAGGTTCTCGTAGAGCCGGGCGTTCAGCCGCTTGTCGAGCAGCGATTCGTAGGAATTCTTGATGTTCTCGTAGTCGCGGGTGAGCGACAGCAGCTCCTGCTCGACCCGCGGCACGTTCTCCAGCCGCCCCTGGACCCGCGCGATGTCCCCCAGGATGCGCTCGCGCTCGGCCTTGAGGCTGCGGATCTCCAGGTCGACCGAGGCCAGCTCGGTCTTGAGCATGGGATCGACCTTCGGCGCCGCGTCGGTGTCGTCGGCCCCGGACGCGGTCGGCGAGGTCGCGGCGGTGGAGGCGCTCGCGGGGGGCGCCGTCTTCTGGCTCTTCTCCAGCGCCTCCAGTTGGGCGATCTCCGCGCGGGTGCGGATGACGTCCGGATGGCGGTCGGTGTAGCGGGCGCGCAGCTCCGCGAGCTGCGCCCGGAGCTGGTCGAGGCGCGACGGCTGGTCCGGCGTGGCGGGGGCGATCCCCAGCGCCACCAGGGTCGAGCGGCGGGAGCCGCTCTGCTGGTTGCGCAGCTCGGCCATCTGGCTCTGCAGGAGGAGCCGGCGCGTCTCGGCCTTGTCGAGCGCGTCCACGTTGATCTCCAGCTTGGTCTGG